>OODH01000211.1_pt1 | contig 51840 bp, 39 predicted proteins | sample 1671391 | NCBI WGS metagenome assembly OODH01 (sample SAMN06348152, study PRJEB24527) | human gut metagenome | biome: human gut; feature: ankylosing spondylitis patient; material: feces | host: Homo sapiens | place: China | collected 2015-10 | reverse complement strand
TTCTTGCGAAAGTAGGTAGTCTCCGGGCTCTCCATAAAAGACAAACCTCTTGGACCTAACCGTTCAAGAGGTTTTGTCGTATCTGAAGCGCCCAAAATAAAACCTCGGCATTGAGGCCGAGGCTTTGGATTTTCACACGTTAGAAGAATGTCAGCGGAGAAGCAAGATTCTTCAATAAAGCAATCACACTGTAAGCTGCGGATTTGCTGTTCTTCTTGTTTTCCGGATCCGGCTGAGAAACGAAGAAGAGCTCGGAATGCATGATGTCATTGGACAGCGTGATTCTGTGGCTGACTTCAGTGATACCGGGTTTGCTGATTAGACGGACTTTGGCATCAGTTGCCTCTGTTGCCAATGCCGTTGCAACGGAAACGTTAACGTTTCTCGGGAAGCCGCGGATGGCGTCATGAACATTACCGTCGAAAATCAGCTGTTCTTCTGTCTGAGAGACGGTCTTACCTTTCATGTAAGGCGTGCCGATATAGCTTTCAGGCGGTTTGATACTTTCGATCTGGACTTTAGGATTGCCGACGACAGCGTATGTTTCCATTAAGTCCATACCGCCGATAGCGCCGCTTGTGATGTAGATCTTTCTTTCGTATTGACGGGCAACGCGAACTAAGTGATCTCTAAATTTCTCGTCATCCAAGGCACCGACAGAAGAAATAACCAGATCAGCTCCGGCTTCGAGAATTTCTTCCGCATACATTTCTACAGCTTCAATACCGGCAAACTCAACAACAATATCCGGGGCTAGTTCAAGCATATCATCAACTGTATACGCAGCACGGCCGCCGACACGATTGGCTAATTCAACGGCATGTTCGTGGTTCTTGGCGCAAACAGAAGTAACGAAATAATCGTTGCCTAAATGCTTCGGAGCGTTCAGGCAGAAGATTTGGCTCTGCGCTCCGCATCCCAAAACGGCTAATTTTTTCATTTTTTGTTCCCATCACATAGATTAAGCCTATCCATTCTACATGGAGGAGAAATACATTTTTACGAAAGTGGGCGCAAATGTGGTCAAAGTTGTGCTTGATTTGATGCTCTTTTCTTCAAGAACGATTTTCCAAAGTTAGTCAGAGGAATACCGACTTTTTCAATGCTTTCGGCAATTTCGGATATACATTCTTTTGCTTCTTCGTTGAGACCTTTATCCGACTTAGGCCAAAAAACTGAGAAAGGAATAGTAAGCGGAACATCTATCGGGATCGCTTTGCAGTCATCACTGACGCTAATCGCAGCAAGAAGATCAGTAATATGCACACCGGCGTTTCGTTTAACCATGCGAAGAGCGACCTGCGTTGAGGAAATTTCACCGACAACTTGGTCTTCCGAGAGGTTCGGCGTCAGAGTATCGGTCAGCTTCCTTTCAAGCATGTCATGAGAAAGAAGAATGAAGTTTTCGTCTCTGTAGTCAGAAGGCGCTACGATATCTTTGGCGGACAAAGGGTTTTGTTTGGAGACAACTAACCGCATCGGAAGCTGGGCCATGATCCGTTTTTCTAAATCATCATGATCTGAAAGAAGCGTTCCGAATCCGATGTCAAACGGGTGAGAGTATTTGGAGTAGTACATGTCTCGACTGTCATGAATATCAATTGTCACTTTTAGGACTTTTTCATGACGTTTGAGTACCTTGGTGATTGCGGGGAGAGTCACGTCGCTGCAATGCCTGGCCATTACCGCAGTCCGAAGCAAACGTCTTTTTGCTTTCCGGTGCGCGGAATAATCCTCAAGGACTTTCCACACTTTCATGGCTTCATGGGCTACCCGATAAAAATTACTTCCTTCCTCAGACAAAACAAGCTGTTTATTCCCTCGCTCAAATAATTTGACGCCAAGACGGTCTTCCAGTTGAGAAAGCATGCGGCTCGCCGCGGAAGAAGAGAGGTTTAATTTATTTGAAGCTGCGAGCAGGGATCCGCTTTCGGCAATAGCACAAAAGAGTTTGACGGCTCTAGATTTCATTTCCATTTTTGCAACTCGGAGCTTAATAATTGCACTTTACGAAATATACATAAAAACTCATAATGTCGCCATAGCAAAACGGATCTTCTCCTGTTTTTGCTTGAAATGGATCATCTTGGCCGCCTTCTTCTTGGAGGGCGGTTTTTTTTTCGTGTGAATCGGGCGAAGTGCGTGAAATTTTTGGAGTTTGAAAAAAAGAATCCTTTATCCCGAGTCAGGGCATGACTTAACAATAATTAGAACTTCTTCTTAAGGACAAACTACAATAAAAGGGATGCCCCTTGTGGGAGAAGAAGGCAGAAACAGATAAATAGGTCCCGAATTCAGAATTCTCAGCTCCAAGGCTTAGGCTCCGTGATTCTGTTTCAATAAAGAAAGGTAGAAATAATCGTGCTTGAACTTCAAATTAAAGATCTTTGCGTCGCTTTCAACGGCAAGGAAATCCTCCATAACATTACTTTTGACATTGAAAACGGAGCCTTCATCGGGATTGTTGGTCCTAGCGGAGCAGGAAAAAGCACGCTTTTAAAACAAATCAACAGATTGGATCCGAGTAAAACAGGCGGCTCAATTCTTTGGCGCGGAAAAGATGTCGATGATTACGACGTCCATGAATTAAGACGTAACCTTGCTTACGTATTTCAAAAAGCCGTTATGTTTGACGGGACGACTGAAGAGAACATCAAGCTTTCATTGAAGTATGGAAATGAATTTAAACCGGAAGAAATTGAAGCGCTTTATCAAACTGTTTTAGAAGAGGCGAGTATTTCGCAAGATATTCTCGATACCCCGGCACAGGATTTGTCCGGCGGCCAGCAGCAGCGTGTCGGTATTGCCCGTGTATTGCTCATGGGATCTCCTGTTTTACTTCTTGATGAGCCGACCGCATCTTTGGACGTCGAGACAAGTAATAAGTTCTGCCAAACCTTAAAACAGCTGAAGGGCGGTCCGGCAGCAAAAGACGGAAAAAAACGGACTTTCCTGATGATTACCCATCGACTCGAAGAAGCCAAATTCTTAGCAGACAAAATTTTGATGATTGAATCCGGGCATGTAGTGGAATATACAGACTGTGAGACATTTTTTACGCATCCTCAGACGCAGCGCGCCGCAGACTTTTTGAAAGCTCAGAATTTGTAGAATATCCGCAGCGGAAAGGAAACCTGTCACGTTCGGCAGGTTTTTTGTTTCTTACGACCGTTAATTTTGTCGTGAAAAGAAAACATACACGACACTAAATGTCGTATCGCGAGCCAAAATCTAATCATACGGTCAATTCATCTCAAAGGGAAAACAATGAGACTCCTTCATACCTCTGACTGGCATCTTGGAAAAAGATTATTCGATAAAGAACGTTACGATGTTTTTGAAAATTTTTTGACGTGGCTGTTGAGTACGATTCGTAAAGAACGTGTGGATACGTTAATTGTTGCCGGCGATATTTTTGACACCGCAGTTCCGACGAACAAAAGCCTTAGGCTCTATTACGATTTTTTATCTCATCTTTCCGGCAGCGGCTGCCGACATGTTGTGATTGTTTCCGGGAATCATGATTCACCGACGCTGCTTGAGGCACCGAAAGAAATCTTGGCGAGTCTCGGTGTGCACGTCATAGGCGGAGCAGAAAATCCGGAGAACGAAGTTATCGAGTTAAAAGATTCTTCCGGAAAACTTGAAGGTGTTGTTTGTGCTGTTCCTTTCCTTAGAGAAAGAGATATCTTGCGTTTAAAGGATGACTCTACGCTTTCCCGCAGCGAAGAGATTCAACTGGCGGTTGAGAACCACTACAAGAACGTTGTTAAAAAAGCCATTGACAAGATGGGAGCCAAAAGGGTTCCGCTTATTGCAACGGGTCATCTCTTTACGGTCGGATCTCCTAAAGGAGAAGACGTTAATGAGCTTTATATCGGGGCAACAGGGGCCGTGCCGGTAAGCATCTTTCCGTCCGAAATCGATTATCTGGCGCTCGGACACATCCACCGAGCTTACAGCATCGGCGGTGATAAAACCCGCAATTACTCCGGAGCACCGATTTCCTTTACCTTTGAAGAAGCCAATCTTGAAAAACTCGTTCGTTTAGTAGATTTCGAGCCCGATGAAATTAAAGTGACAGATATTCCGGTGCCTAAATTTGACAAGCTTGTGAGTGTTCAAGGAAGTCAAACGGAAATTACCGCGAAGCTAAAAGAGCTCATTGCGCAGGATAAAAAGATTTTGGTCGAGGTAATCCATACAGGGAAAACCGATGCGATTAACTTGACCGGTGAAGTTGCGGATCAGACTTCCGGAACCAAGATTGAAGTCTTAAGAATCTTCGACGAAACCAAGAAAGCCAATTGTTTGGCCAATGATGCAGAAGAGATGGAGATCGGGGAGCTAACTTGGGAGAACGTCTTCGAAAAGAAACTGAAAAATGAGACGTTTGAGGGAGAAGTATCCGAGGAGGAACTTTGGAATGCATATAGAAATGCCTATTTCCAAATTTCTGAGTTCGCTGATGTGAACGCTCAATAACGGATTCAAGGAAGAAAAATGCAAATACTCAAACTCTCATTTGAAAATATCAATTCCTTGAAGGGCGCCTGGACTATTGATTTTCAAGCACCGGATTTTCGCTCCGGCATTTTTGCGATTGTCGGCCCGACCGGTAGCGGTAAGACTACGATTTTGGATGCAATTTGTTTGGCCCTTTACGGACACACGCCCCGTATCGGCTCGATTACTCAGAATGCCAACGAAGTCATGAACCGAGACTGCGACAGCTGTCGGAGCAGTTTGGAGTTCCAAACACTTAGCGGACGTTATCGTGCGACCTGGAGTCAAAAGAAACAGAAGAACTTTGATAAGACCGGCAAATACGGACAAGTGGTGTCCACAATGGAAAAGTTTGAGGACGGCTGCTGGATTCCCATTACCGACGGAAGCAAGGTAACGAGTAAAAAGCAGGAAGTCCAAAAAATCATCGGTCTAAGTTTCGATCAATTTAAGCGCTCTGTCATGCTTTCTCAGGGTGACTTTGCGGCTTTCCTTAAATCGAAACCGAATGAAAGAGCACAAACGCTTGAACAGATCACAGGAACTCAGATTTATTCACTCCTCTCCACAAAAGTTTACGATCTCGCCGAAGAACAAAAGAAGCTTTTCGAGGACAAGCAGAGAGAAGTCGAACTCAGTCCGGTCCTTGACGATGCTGTCGTCCTAACGAAGCAGGAGCAGTTGAAAGGTATAACTGAAGAGGCAAAAGTCCTTGAAACTCAAATAAGCAAAATTGAAAAAGAATCTCGCTGGATTAGTGAGACTGCCGAGCTTAGGAATCAGTTTTTAAGGGTAAAGGCCGAGCTTGAACGTTTGAAGGAAAACCGGAATGAATTCTTCCGGAAGGAAAATGTTGTCCGACTTGCAGAACATGCTCAAAATATTCTTCCAATATTTAACACGCTAATCGATAAGCAATCACTCCGTGAAGACTCGATCAAAGAGAAGTCTGCTGCGGAGAACGAATTAGTTAACGCGACAAAGTCTCTTAAAGAGAAGGACTTCAATTTCAAGGCAGCAGAGGAGGCCTTGAACAATGAGAACCTTCAAAAACCGAAGAAATTAGCCCTGTTCTCGCAAATCGAGTTCTTGGACGCCGAAATTTCTCCGCTTATAAAATCCAGCAGACTCGCACAAGAAGAAAAAATTAAATTAGAAAACGAGACTTCCGATTGTAAGGATCATCTCAATAAAGCCAAAGAGGATATACGGAAGTTAGAAGAAGACCGTGAGAAACGAGACCTTGAGAGAAAAGAAGATATTAAAGGCGCATTTCTTTATCAGCGGAAGGACGAATTAAGGGACTGCAAAATCACCGCCGAAACCCTTTCAGCAGCATTAGCAGACGCCGAAGGAAAAGCAGATAAAGCAAGCGAGACCGTCAAATCACAGGAAAAAGAAGCAGAGGCGCTCAGAATCCGGAAGGAAAAAATAGCTTCAGTAATTGAGGCGGACAAAGTATTACTTAAAGAAGCGGAAAAGCGTTTAAGTGAAATTCTTGACGGAAAGACCCTCGATGAACTTACGCAAGAGCAACTGAGCTTTTCAGAGCAAATTCCGTTGCTTGAAGCCGTCAAATCTGCGCTCAAAGCCGTCTGTGACCAAAAAGAGGAAATCGTCCGTCAAGAAGATGTGATGCAAAGGGACTCGGCCGAACTGGACAATTGGAGCAGCAAAAAAGAGGGGTATGAAAAGGAAATCCAGTCGCTAACTTCAAGGCAGGAGGAACTCGAGGCTTTGGTTCAAATTGACGAATTGACTAAGGTTCGAGCTGAGTTGAAGGAAGGGGAACCTTGTCCGGTATGCGGCTCACTGGAGCATCCTTTTGCGGCAAACCTTCCGCCGGAGGTTGCGACGGCAAAAGAGCGTCTGGCCGTTGTGAAGGAAGAATCGACGGATCTACAAAAAAATCAGAAAGAAGCTGATAGGAAAATTGACGTTCTTAAAGATCGGATCCTTGTTTCTGAAAAACGTCTGAAAGAACTTCGGAAGAATTTGGATTTGGCCGAAGAAGAGCTGACGCTGAAATGCGGCAGAGCTGGTCTGACACGTGAAGGCGTAACGGAAGAGGCAGCGGCGGTTTTGATAACTAAGAAGGAAAGCCTTCTTATCGATATCAAAAAACGTATTGCCAAAGCAAGAGACGCGGAATCCAAAGCAGCCGCTGCAAAAGAAAAAATTGCCGGTACAACAGAAGAGCTTCATCGGGCTGAGATGGTCTTCAGCAATGCCCAAACGAAGTTTGAGTCAGCAAAAAGCTTACTGGCGCAAGCTCAAACCGGCAGAGAAAAAGCAAGGACAGAGCTTGAGCAGTTTTGGCGAAAAACAGCTAAAGAGTACGGCTCTGTCATCACGGACGGAGAGCTTTTTGCCCATAATCCCGAACTCTTCAAACGTTGGATTGCTAAGGCAGCTAAGTACGAAGAGCTTCTGGAATCGTGCAGAGAAATTGAGAATAGTTTAGCGATCAAAAAAGGCACTTTGCCTGGACTCGTCGAAAGCGTTGAGCGTTTGGAGAAAAGCTCTCGGGAAAAATCAGATCAGGCGGCTGAGTTACAGACTGAACTGAAGACGAAGCAGTTACAACGCGATAAGCTTTTCGGAACCAAGTTGGTAGAAATCGAGCGGAAGGCCTACGAACGTTTGCTCTCGCAGTTGGCAGAGGCAAAAGACCAAGCCTACGAAAATCTTTCGAAAGCCCGAAGCGTTCAGGCCGCTGCGGAACAAAGACTTAAAACTGCTGAACAGCGTTCAGCTGAGGCTGAAAAAAATCTTCTTTCAGCAAAGACGGAGTGGACGGATGCCCTTAAAAAGGAAAAATTTGAATCCGAAGAGGATTGGAGAAGAGCTCGTTTAGATTCTGAAGCGATTAATGCCCTTCACAAAGAAATCACGGATTACAAGGCCCAATCCCGCAGTGCTGCGGACCGCTTTAGTGAAGCTGACAAGAAGTTGGCAGAAAAAGAATCTCAGAAACTAACGGACAAATCGCTTGAGGTTTTGGAAGCAGAAAAACGTGAGGCTTCTGCTGAGAAAGAGAAGCTTCTGGAACAGAAAGGCGAGCTGCAGAAAGAACTGAAAACTGACGAGGAGGCACGCATCAAGCGGGCAGGCATAGAAGACGAATTAAAGAAACTGAAACATCAGGTTGCAGTCTGGGATCGTCTCAACACGCTCGTCGGATCGAGCAGCGGAGACAAGTATCGGAGATATGTGCAAAGTTTGGTGCTTTTGACATTGCTTAAAAATGCCAATGTTGAATTGACCAAGCTCCACAGTCGATACCGCTTGGCTAAAGGCGGAGGAGACATGGAAATCAAAGTCATTGACTCAGACTTGGCTGATCAGGAGCGTCCTACGGACAACCTCTCCGGCGGTGAAACCTTTATCGTCAGTTTGGCGCTTGCTTTAGGTCTGGCCCAAATGGCCAGCAACAATGTCCGAATTGATTCGCTCTTCTTGGATGAAGGTTTCGGAACACTTGACGATGACTCTTTGGAAAAAGCGCTTAATGCTTTGAGCAGCTTGAATGCGCAAGGGAAAACGGTCGGTCTGATTTCTCACGTGGATCAGATCAAAGAGAGAATCCCCAGTAAGATTGTTGTGAAACGATCGGCTCAACCCGGAGTCAGCCGGTTGGAAGGTGCCGGAGTGAAACACAGCTGGAGTTAACGCTAACCGCAAATAGATTTCGCGCCTTTCGGATGCTCAAAACCATTCGAAAGGCGCTTTCTTTGCCTAAAACCCACTAAGATAGACGTCGTATCTGATCGGTAGTTTTATGAAGATTTCGACAAACCAAGCCACTTTGATCGGCTGTATTTCTCCGATTTTTTGGGGACTGAGCGTCTCGCTTGTAAGGACGCTTTCTGAGACGCTGGGCGTCGGAAAAGGCTTGGCCATCAATTATCTGATTGCCTTAGTTTTCGTATTTCTGCTATTCGGCGTTCCGAATCTGAAAGCTATGCCGCTGAAGTATTACATCTGCGGCTTGGGCTGCGCTATCGGCACCTCCATGACTTTTGCGTTCTCTCTTGGCTTGGCTAAAGACGGGACACAGACTATGGAGGTCGGCATGATTAATTATTTATGGCCGACATTGACGATTCTGTTTGCCGTTCTTTTTAACGGTCAAAAAGCAAAATGGTGGGTCGGCATTGGAATGCTGCTCGCGATCTACGGCATTTTTGTTGTTCTCTCGGGTAACTTGCTGATTGACTTCCGTGCAATGTGGAGCCACATCACCAGCAATCCCATCAGCTATTTTCTAGCACTGTGGGCAGCCATTTTTTGGGCAGCTTATTCGAACTTCACGAGAGCCTGGGCGAAAGGACAAAATCCGACCACGCTGATCTTTGCTTTAGATGCCATATTCTTTAATGCGATTTGGCTTTTGGATCTTGCGCCTTCTTACCCTTGGAATACTAAGGGGGTCTTATTTGCTGTCGGCTCTGCTTTGATCATGGGCGCGGCTTATGGAATGTGGACCTTCGGTGTTCAGAAAGGCCGTATTGAAATCATGTCGATCATGTCTTATTTCACACCGGTTTTGTCCTGTATTTTCGCTTCATTCCTCATCGGCGCCAAGCTGACTCACGAATTTTGGGTCGGCGTCTCCATCGTCGTCCTCGGCTCCTTTATCTGCTGGGCGGCGACACGAGAAAAACATCGTTCTCCGAATTAGGCCTTAAGAAAAGAGATTCGTGCGCGTGTAATTTTTTGCGGCGTAGAATAAAAAAGTAACGGGTACCGTTATTTTTATTGATTGAGGGTTTCATGAGTAAAACTGTCCTTGCATTGGCTCTTTTGTCCGTTTGCACTTTGGCAAATGCCCACTTCGGAAGTGTGATCCCGGATAAGCAAATCGTTTCGGATCCCAAAGACTCTACACTGACGATTACGGCAGCATTCAACCATCCGATGGAACAAGCGGGCATGACCATGGAGAAACCTAAAAATTTCTCCGTGATTGTCGACGGAAAGAAAACCGATTTAACGAATACTCTGCAGAAGACTCAGGTCTTGGACAAAGACGCTTGGATGACGCAATACAAAGTTGCACGTCCCGGCTGCTATAAATTCGTACTCGAGCCTCAGCCTTATTGGGAACCGGCTGAAGATAAGTTCATTATTCATTACTCCAAAGTCATGGTTCCGGTCTTCGGTGTGGACGATGACTGGGATGCTCCGACCGGTGCAAAAACCGAAATTCTTCCGCTCACTCGTCCTTTCGGAAACTACGTCGGCAATGTATTCCGCGGTCAGGTGATTTTGAACGGCAAACCCGCTCCGGATACGATGGTGGAAGTTGAGTTCTACAACGTTGATCATCGCATCAAAGCCCCGAACGACATCTTTATTACACAGCAGGTCAAAACCGATAAAAACGGTGTCTTCTCTTATGCCGTACCTTGGGAAGGCTGGTGGGGATTTGCCGCTTTGAATGATGCGGACTTCAAGATTAAAAAAGACGGCCAGGATAAGGATGTGGAACTCGGTGCCGTGCTTTGGACAGAATTCGTCAATCCGTCATTTAAGTAATGCATATTGCTGAAGGTGTACTCTCCGCACCCGTTTTAATCACCGGTGCGGTTGTGGCTGCCGCAGGCGTCGCCTACGGACTAAAGAAGATTCAGGCGAATCATTTCATGTTGGCCGGGCTTCTCGGGGCAGCGTTTTTTGTTGCGAGCCTCATCCACGTGCCGATCGGTTTTTCCAGTGCCCATTTGATTCTGAACGGTTTTTTGGGCGTTGTCCTCGGCTGGGCGGCTTTTCCCGTGATTTTTGTGGCTTTACTCTTACAAGCTGTCTTGTTCCAGTTCGGAGGATTTACCGTACTCGGCGTCAACACCGCCACTATGGGTCTCGGAGCGCTGGCGGCATACGGGATCTTTTATGCTATAGCCGGTAAGTCGGCGAACAAAAGGCTAAAGCTCGCAGGTTTCTGCGGCGGCTTCAGCGCTGTTCTGATCTCAGGTATTTTGACGGCCCTGGCGCTTGCGTTCACAAATGAAGGTTTTGTGACCGCGGCATGGCTGATCTTTCTGAGTAATTTGCCCGTGATGGTGGTCGAAGGTGTCATTACTGCCTTTGCAGTTGTATACCTCAAACATTCTGATCCTGGGATATTTAATGAAAAATAGTTCAGCTTTATTTATCGCCTCTGTGTTTCTTCTCTGCGGTTCGACGGCCGCTAACGCCCATCGGCTGAATGTGTTCGCCTATAGTCAGGCGCACGAGATTTGTGTCGAGACAAGTTTCCAAGGCGGCAAACCCGCACGCGGCGCAGATGTCCGCGTCTTAACAGAGGAAGGGACCGTCTTTTTAACCGCAAAAACCGAACAGGACGGCAAAGTCTGCATGGCGCTTCCCGACGGTTTTGAGCCCGCTCCGCTGACAGTGATCGTCAATGCCGGGGAGGGACACCAGAACCAATGGAAGCTGAGTAAAGAAGACTTCACTTTTGGGGCCGACAGCAAAACGGCTGTGAGCACTGTAAAGCTTGAAATCCCTAATAAAGAGGCTGAGACAAACACAACATCTCCAAAAATCTACTCTCAGGAAGAACTCGATGCTGCTCTGAAAGCAGCCAGAGAGCAGGCGGAGATGCAAGTGATTGCTCCGCTGAGGAAACAACTGGCTGAAGCTCAGCAGCCTAAAATCACATGGCGCGATATCGTCGGAGGCCTAGGCTGGTGTTTAGGCCTCGGCGGTCTGTTTGCCTGGATTTCGACCCGCAGACAAAAAAATAAATGACATTAAAAAAGGATTTTTCAGCGGCTTCGAGGATCGCATCTGCGCTTGTCTTCGGAGTGGTCGTTTCAGTGCTGCCGAATATCACGGCAGCGCTCTGCGCGCTGTTCTTTTCCTTTTTGATCATTTTTCTCTTCCCAACAGACGCTAAACATCTTATTAAGCGTTGGCTTCAAATCAATCTTTTTATTCTTTTCATTTGGCTGCTCACTCCCTGGACGACGCCCGGAACTTCGATCGGATCCGGCGGGATCTTTTCTTATGAGGGCGTTTACCTCTCATCTTTGGTGACGATTAAAGCCAATGCTTTGTTCTTTGTCTTCTATGCATTGGTGAGTTCGCTGTCTTTCTCACGGCTGGCTGCAGGTCTTAAATCTCTCAAGTTTTCGGAGAGCCTCATAGTTATCTTGCTTTTCTGTGCGAGAGGCATCGATATTTTTGAAAGCGAATACCGTCGGATGAAAGAGGCGGCAAAGCTTCGCGGATTTGAGATGAAAGCGAATAAGCGGACCTATCAAACCGTGGCAGCGGTTATTGCGCTTTTGTTCGTTCGAGCTGTCCGGCGAAGCCGAGTCCTGGACGATGCGATGAAATTAAGGGGTTTTGACGGCCGTATACGAACTCTGAACCATGAAGTTTGGAGACATAAAGATACGTTCCTCTTAATGTTCTTTTGCTGTGCTTCGGTAGTGTTTGCCTATCTTGGCTGGAGATAAGAAGTGAGTCTTCTGGAAATTAAAAATTTAAATCTGACCTATCCGAACGGAAAGAAGATTTTTGAGAATGCGGAAATCAGTCTCCAAGCAGGAGAAAGCCAAGCTTTGTGGAGTCCCAACGGAACCGGCAAAACCTCTCTGTTCAGAGTGATTACGGGGCTTTTAAAACCTCAGGCTGCGGATATTTATCTCGAGGACAAAGCCGTATCAGATGAAGCCGGCTTCAAAGCGCTGCGGCTCAAAGTCGGCTTTGTGCTCCAGCATGCTGACGATCAGTTATTTTTTCCACAGGTCATAGATGACGTAGCTTTCGGCCCGCTCAACCAAGGTTTAAGCGAAGAGGAAGCGAGAAAAGTCTCCGAAGAGGCTTTGTCAACGTTGGGCATCCTTGAACTTAAAGATGCGTTGAGCTACGAATTATCGGGCGGACAAAAAAAACTTGTCACGCTTGCATGCGTTCTTTCTATGAAACCGCAGGTGCTGCTCTTAGATGAACCCACGAACGGACTCGACATTGACAGTAAGCAAAGACTGATCGAAGAGATTAATAAGATCGATGCCGCCAAAATCATCATTAGCCACGATCCCGAGATGCTGTCCTCAACGTGTACTAAATTCGCGACGATCCGAAACTGCAGAATTGAATCGATTGCCAAGCCCGAAATGCATGAGCACTGGCACACGCACTTTTACGGAGGGGTGCCGCATACTCATCAGGATTCTGCATGACGCAGAATTTGTTCCTCCTCTAGTTGGGCAGACTACAGCCTTTATGACACTTCCGTGACATAAGATTGAGAGCATAGAAAAAATAAGGATGCTAACCAATGGCTGAGCTCAAGATTGAGAAAGTTACTGAAGACAGTCCTCTGAAAGCGAAAGTTCAGCGGATCTATATAAAGTCTTTTCCGCTCTTTGAGCGAGTTTCTCTCGAACCTTTCTTTAACTCCGTTTCCGACGGCGTCGAAATCTTTGCGCTGAGCGATGAAGAAGACGTGGTTGCTTTTTTCTGCACGCTCAGAAAAGACAAGTATTACTACCTCTTTTATCTTGCGGTCGATGAAGATAAACGAGGAAAAGGCATCGGCAGCGACATCTTGTCTGCCGTCATTAAAAATGCCCGTGGTGCGACCGTCTTCTTAGACTGCGAGGGCATTTATCCCGGCTGCAAGGACAGAGCGGCACGTGTTAAACGCTTGTGTTTTTACCATCGCAACGGATTCAAAGAAATCGGCCCGCTGAAGACCTGGCGCGGAGAGAAATTCAGAACGCTGGTTTACGGCGACAAAGAAATCTCGGAGCAGGAAATCGAAGATTTCTGGGAGATTTTTGGTCATTTGTGGGAAGGGCAGGAGATTGCTACTATCCCCGCCGAGCAGGGTTCTCAGGATGGGCAAACTATGGAGAAGGACCTATAGAATGTTCGCTCCAAAGGTCTAGTGAGGAAACCAATTAAGAAACAAATTGAGGGGTGGCCGGTTAAAAGCCGCCGTGGGATGAGTCAGAAGGCCGACTGAGGCCTCTGAAAAAACAGAAAGAGATAAAAATGAAGTTAAAAGCTGTGATCGCCGTATCCGTTCTTGCTATTGCTGCGGCAACAGGCGGCTGGATGTACTACCGATATGAGTCCACACCCAAGAATTTAGAGCTTTACGGCAATGTCGATATCCGCCAAGTAAATCTGGCTTTCCTTTGGCCGGAACGTATTAAGTCGATTTTGGTCGAAGAAGGCGACGTCGTTAAGGCGGGAGAACCGGTTGCCGAACAGGAAACCGACACGCTTAAGATTGAAATTAAACAGGCTAAAGCAGCCGAACAAGCTGCTTATCAGACCTATTTAGCATTGAAGAACGGTACTCGTCCTGAAGATATTGCCAAGGCTGAAGCCGCTGTGTTAGTAGCGCAGTCTCGTTTGCATCTGGCCCAGAAAGATTTTGAACGCGTGGACGGCATTTATAAATCTACCCGAGGGCAGGGCGTGAGCAAACAAGCCTTGGATACACAGAGCAGCCAGCTGCAAGTTGCTAAGAACGAACTGCTTTCCGCAGAGAAGTCTTTGGAATTAGCCAAGATCGGTCCGCGAGCCGAAGACGTCGCCAGAGGCTATGCGCAATGGCAGCAGACCAAAGCTCAGGTCGATCAGCTGGAGTTGAAATTAAAGCAGAGTACGCTTTATGCCCCGCTCGATACAACGGTTCGTTCCAGACTTCTGCAGCCCGGCGACATGGCAAACGCTCAGGTGCCGGTTTTGGCTTTGGCGATTAACTCGCCTAAATGGGTTAGGGCCTACGTCAACGAAGTCAATCTCGGCAAGATCAAACCGGGTCAGGAAGCCTACGTGACGATTGACGCCTATCCGAATGACAAAATTCCCGGTCATGTCGGCTTCATTTCTTCTGTAGCCGAATTCACGCCTAAGACCGTTCAGACGCCGGATTTGCGCACTAACCTTGTTTACGAAGTCAGAATTTTGGTTGACGACAAAGACAATCGTTTGAGACTGGGTATGCCGGCAACCGTGGGCTTTAAATAAGGACGGCTGATGGCAGAGAACAACAACGTTCCGGCCGTCTTCGCAAAATCGCTTAAAAAAGTTTTTGTTAATAAGAAGAATCCGGCACTTGATTCGATTGCGCTCAACGGTATTGATTTAACGGTACCGAAGGGAGGGCTCGTTGCTTTGGTCGGTCCGGACGGCGCCGGTAAGACGACTTTTATGCGATTGGTCTGCGGGCTTCTGACTCCGACCTCCGGCGAGTTGGAAGTGTTCGGTATGAACACCGTGACGGATTCAGAAGCGATTCAAGAGCGAATCGCTTATATGCCGCAGCGGTTCGGGCTTTATCAGGACTTGAGCATTAAAGAGAATATGGACCTTTTTGCCAACCTTCAGGGGGTTCCTGAGGACGAGCGAAAAGAAAAATATGATCAGCTCTTCGCGATGACCGGGCTTGCACCATTTACCGACCGGTTGGCCGGACGGCTCTCCGGCGGTATGAAACAAAAGCTCGCACTGGCCTGCGCCCTGATTCACGACCCGGATTTATTGATTTTGGATGAACCGACGGCAGGTGTTGACCCGGTTTCTCGTCAGGAACTCTGGAAGATTCTTAAAACTGCGGTCGCTCAGAAAGGTATGAGTGTTCTCGTGAGCACTGCTTATCTGGAAGAAGCGGCCATGTGTCATGACGTCTACATCATCAATAAAGGCGTGATTTTGGCAAAGGGTACGCCCGAGATGCTGACGGAGCCTTATAAAGATCGAGTTTATTTTGCTCAATCCGAGGGCAGAACGGCGCGCCAAATGCTCGACGCCGCTTCCCAAGCTTCTCTTGTTCTTGATTCCACGCCGTCAGGAGACGGGGTCCGAGTGCTGTTGTCGAAAGATGCCGATCTGAAAGAAGCAGCAAAGGAACTCGGTGTTCCGTCTCTAAGCCCGCTGCCTCCGAGACTGGAAGACGCTTTTATGTCTCTTCTGATTGCGGCGGATAAACCACAGAAAGATTTCGGGGAAAACGTCGAAGTCCGGAATACGAAAGGTGATGACAGCAAACCTGTGATTGTGGTTGAGAACCTGGTTAAGAAATTCGGGGACTTTACAGCGGTCGATGACACATCGTTTAGCGTCACACGCGGAGAAATCTTCGGATTGCTGGGGCCGAACGGTGCCGGCAAAACCACCACATTCCGCATTCTTTGCGGTCTGATTCCGGCGACTTCCGGAAAGGTTGAAGTGGCAGGGTATGACCTTCGAACGGCTCGAGCTTCGGCGCGACGAACGGTTGGTTATGTGGCTCAGTTTTTCTCCTTGTACAGCATTTTCTCTGTGGGATTTAATTTGAAGTTTTACGGCGGTGCGTACGGATTATTCGGAGACAAGTTAAAGACGGCTATGGATGCGGTTGTCAGGCGTTTCGGTCTGACAGGTTTGCTCGGCAAGAAAGCAGGCGGCTTGAACGACGGCTATAAAAAGCGTCTTTCGATGGCTGCCGCTCTGATGCATGATCCGGGTATTTTGTTCCTTGATGAGCCGACAAGTTCGATTGACCCGCTTGCGCGAAGAGTGTTCTGGCGAAGCATTAACAAACTTGCCGACGAGGGCAAAGCCATTATTGTGACGACCCACTTCATGGAAGAAGCAGAGTACTGCACGCGCATTGCCATTCAGGATCGCGGCCATATGCTTGCGATCGGAAGCCCTAAAGAGGTTAAAGAAGCCGCCGGGCTGCCGGAGACGGCGAGTATGAACGAAGCCTTCATCAAGATTGTGAGGGCTTACGGTAAAAAGGCAGGGATTGCAGATGATTAAGTCCGATTTTCTTCGCCGTCTACGCGCTCTGACGATTAAAGAGTGGTGCCAGCTCGTTCGAGACCCGAGCTCCTTTGCCGTGGGGCTAGTGCTTCCGCTGGTTTTGATCTTTATTTTCGGCAGCGGCCTGTCTTTGGACTTAGGCAATACGCCGATCGCAGTGATCAACCAGGCGCCGGGCAATGTTTCTTACGCTATTGAGCAAGGATTTAAGGGGTCGCCGTACCTCACACCGATTAACTGCGGCAACATCAAAGAAGCCGAAGGGCTGATGAGAAAGAAGACCGTCAAGGGTATCGTTGTGATTCCGAGCAACTTTGCAGGACAATTTCAAGCCGGCAAAGGCAAGCTTCAGCTCATCGTGCACGGTGTGGACACCGTGAGCGCCTCATCGCTTGAACGCTACATCCAGCAGTCGGTCCAAATCAGTCTCGGTAAATTAGGCTATTCATCGGGTAAGGGCGCCGTACCGGTTGTTCGTCTTTGGTTTAACGCCGCAAATTCTTCGACCTGGTACTTCGTGCCCGGGCTTGTGGTCGTTGTGATTACAATTGTTGGTGCATTCCTTACTGCGCTTGTGATTGCTCGAGAGTGGGAGCGCGGTACTATGGAGATGCTGTTTTCGACGCCGGTTAAGCCTTCCGAGATTCTGCTCTCTAAGGTCATTCCATATTTCATTGTCGGTATGGGCGGCTTGTTCCTTTGTCTTTTTGCGGCACGATTCATTTTTGAGGTACCGATCCAGGGCTCATTGGCTGTCATTATCGGATCTTCGTGCATTTATCTTTTAACGGCACTAGGGGCAGGGCTTTGGATTTCGGGGCTGACAAAGAATCAGTTCCTGGCTTCCCAGCTTGTGATTCTGATCAGTTTCCTGCCGTGCGTGATGCTGAGCGGCTTCGTCTTTGACTTGCGAAACGTACCGGAAGCCATCGCGGCGGTTTCTTACGTACTTCCGCCGACTTACTTCATGGAACTGATTCGAGCTTCATTCCTTTCGGGAACGGACGCGCAAACGGTGATCAAAGACACGGCGATTCTTGCTGCTTACGCCTTTATGTTTTTCTTCTTTGTGACAAGAACACTTAAGAAGACGTTGGAGAAGAAATGACTTTTGGTGAATGGTTAAGATGGTTCAGTAATCTGTTCGTGAAGGAATTTCTCACGTACTTTATCGATCCTGCTTCTCGATTTATTTTGGTCGTGCCGCTGATCATTCAGATTTTTCTGTTCGGCTACACCGCAACCTTCGATTTAAACCATGCTCCGATTGCCGTTTTGAATGAGTCTCACGGAAGGTTTTCGCAGCAGCTTGTATCGCAAATCGGCGCTTCTCCGACTTTTTACATACGCCGATATTTGGACAATGCTTCTCAGATGAAGGACGAACTGAATCCTCGTGATTCGCTTGCCATCGTTCATATTCAGTCGGATTTTGATTCCAAGCTCGCACAGGGCAAACAAGGTCCGGTGCAGATTATTACTGACGGCAGGAACTCTACGACAGCAGGGCTGGCGGCAGCTGAACTTTCTACGATCATTCAAGAATTTAATCACCGTTATGTCGGTGTTCCCGAAGGCATTGATATCGAGACGCGGGCCTGGTACAACCCGAATCTGCAGACCCAGTGGAACATTGTGACAGCGCTCATTGGTACCTTAAGTTTTATTCAGGTGCTTATGCTGTCGGCCTTGTCGGTCGCTCGAGAGCGAGAGCACGGAACGTTTGACCAGTTGCTGGTTTCGCCCTACAGACCGTTTGAGATTCTTTTGGCGAAAGCAACGCCTCCGATTGTGATCGGTATCGCGCAGACCTTTATCGTGGTTCTTTTTGCGGTCTTCTGGTTTGATATTCCGATGCGCGGGATGCTGCTGCCGCTGTATTTCGGTATTTTTATCTTTACGTTATCAACGGTGGGAACAGGCTTGGCGATCTCTTCAATTTCTCAGACCATGCAGCAGGCGATGATTTTCTCGTTTGTGCTGATTGTTCCGATGGTGATTCTTTCCGGTTTGGTCACTCCGGTTTACAACATGCCGGAGATTCTGCAGATTCTGACCTATGTTGATCCCTTGAGATTTGCTCTGGAGTACGTTCACGGCGTGTATCTGGAAAACTTATCTATCTCCGAACTTTGGGGACAGATTATTCCGATGCTTGTCACCGCTGTTGTTACGCTGCCGTTTGCGGCATTCTTCTTCCGTCGGTCCTTGTAAAAAATTGTAAACTTAGAATAGGTAAAAAAGATAATGTGAGCTTTCGTTTTGATTTCTTTCAGTTTTTAGGATGGAGCTCTGTACCAAGGAAAATTATGGATATTGAACAGCAATACTCAGTCAATCATTTTTGATTTCCGCGCTACTTACCTACGTAGAAAATAAAGAGATAGCGATACCGGAAATCCAAAGACCCTTCGTTTGGAACGCATCAAAGGTTAGAGACCTCATTGACAGTCTTTATAGAGGCTATCCGGTCGGCTTTATCGTTACCTGGCAGAATCCAGATATGAAATTAAAGGACGGCAAGAGTTCCAGCGGCAAGAAGATCCTGATAGATGGGCAGCAGAGAATTACGGCGTTGACGGCGGCAATTCTTGGTAAAGCTGTCAAGAATACAGAATATGAGGACGTCCATATCAAGATCGCTTTCAATCCAAAAGAACGGAAATTTGAGGTAAGCAATCCTGCAATTCAGAAGGATGTCACTTGGATCTCGGATATAGCGCCGTTTTTAAGCGGACAAAAGAGGCTAAGAGAGGTTAGAGAGGAGTATTGCTCATCAAACCCTGATTTGGATCAGGATGAGATAGAAGATGTCTTGGAGGAGCTGAAAGCGATCAAAAACAGACAAGTTGGTGTCATTCAGCTAAACGGATCTTTAGATATCGACGCCGTAACCTCGATTTTTATCAGAATCAACAGCCAGGGAGTACCGCTAAGTCAGGCAGACTTTGTGATGTCAAAAATAGCAGCCAATGAAACTTACGGCGGAAACCTTCTCAGAAAATGTATTGATCATTTCAGCCATCTTTCAGTCAAACTGGAATTCTCGTCCCTCAAGGCTAACGATAAGGAATTTGTTGACTCCGAATATTTTCCGGCAATTGCTTGGCTAAAAAATGAGAATGAGGATATTTACGATCCTGATTACACAGATATTATTCGCGTTGCATTCCTCTATGGTTTCAGCCGTGGAAAATTAGGTGACTTGGTGAGCCTGCTTTCCGGACGAAACTTCGAAACCAGAGAGTTTGAGCAAAGCATTGAAGAGAACACTTATAAGATCTTAAAGGTTGCGGTTTTGGATTTCGTTAATGAAACGAATTTCAAACGCTTCCTCATGATTATTAGCTCTGCAGGCTTTTGCCATTCCAAACTGATAACTTCAGACAACGCGCTAAATTTTGCTTACGCACTGTACTTGAAATTGCGCAGTTTGAACTATTCTCCGGAGAAGATCGAAAAATTCGTCCGCCGCTGGTTAGTCCTGTCGATCCTTACCAGCCGATATAGCGGAAGTGCAGAAACGCGCTTCGACTCTGACATTAAAGCCGTTGAGGACTGTCCCATTGAAGAGGTTCTAGCAGACGAGGAAGAAGTTAATCTCTCCGAGTCATTCTGGAGTGTTGCTCTGCCTCAGAAACTCAGGTCTTCGTACGCAAACAACCCTGTCTTTAACCTCTTCTTAGCAGCTCAATGTAAGAACGGAGCCCGAGGCTTTCTTTCCAAAGATATTCTCGTAAAGGATTTGATTGAACAAAGAGGGGACGTTCATCACGTCTTTCCTAAAGAATATCTAAAACAGGGTGGCTTAGGAAAAGGGCAATATAACCAAGTGGCGAATTACGCTTACGTTCAGTCTGAAATTAATATAAAGATTGGAAAGAAAGCGCCGGATGACTATCTTGGCTATGTCCTTAATGTTCAATGCGAAGGAGGACAGTGCCTCTACGGAGGAATTACGGATATTGCAGATTTCAAAAAGAATTTAGAGGAAAACTGTATTCCTTTTGAAACGGTAGAAATGGATGAATGCAACTACGAAGAATTTCTTCAAAAACGCAGGGAACTTATTTCCTCCCGTCTGAAGCAATACTATTTCTCCCTTTAGAGGCATCCGTTTTTGTGGAATAAACAAAAGGCCGAATCCATCAAAGGTTCGGCCTTCCGCTTAATCAGAGTATCGACTAAGAAATTTTCTTATAGGCTTCGTTGGCCAGTTTCTTACCGAGTTCAACGCCGGGCTGGTCAAAGGCGTTAATGCCGAAAAGCGTTCCGAGCATTGTGGTCTTATGCTCATACATCGCCATTAAAGCGCCTAATGTTTCAGGCGTGAGTTCTTCAATGGAAACGGTGGAAACCACATTGAAGTACTTGCTCTTCGGATCTCTGGTCACGAGAGCTTCCGTCTGAGCTTTGGCGTTGGCCATTAAGACGCGGTGCAGTTCTTTGTGCGCGTGGCCCGGTTTCTCGCACCAGAAAACGTCAATAGCGTTCTTTGCCGTACCTTCGCGCAAGAACTGGTAGAAAGAATGCTGAGATTCGTTCCCGTGTCCGCCCCAAACCGCCAGAGAGGTTTTCCCGATCACCGGCGTTCCATCGGCAGCCGTACTCTTACCTAAGCTCTCCATTTCCAGCTGCTGGAGCCAGTCCACCATGACACGAAGGCGTTCGTCATAGGGAAGGAAACAGTAAGAGGAAACGTCGAGTTTTTCCGAATTCCAGTAAGCAAACATCGCCATGAGCGCCGGCAGATTGTTCTGCAGCGGAGCGATCGAAGCGTGCTGGTCCATTGCATGGGCGCCGGTCAGGAATCTTTTGAATGTATCTGCACCTAAAGCGATCGCAACGGGTAAACCGATCGCACCCCAAACAGAGAAGCGGCCGCCGACCCAATCCCAGATAGGGAAGAAGTTTTCTTTCGGAAGTCCGAACTGTTCAGCGGCATCCGGTTTTGCGGAGACGACAACCACGTGATGTTTGAAGTCTTTTTCAGGAATACCGGCTTTCTTCAGCCAATCCAAAATTTCCATGGTATTGGCTCTCGTTTCCTGAGTCTTAAAGCTCTTGGAAGAGATGACAATCAGCGTGGAAAAAGGATCCAAAACGGAAGTGATTCGATCAAAGATCACGCCGTCGGCAGAAGCGAGAAAGTGAAGTTTGATTTCCGGTTTATTGGGACGAAGTGCGTTGTAAACGCATTTCGGACCCATGTCGGAGCCGCCGATTCCGATATTGATGACATCGGTGATTCGGTCGCCTGAACAGCCGCGCCATTTCCAGTTGCGGACATCTTCAGCAAACTTACAGAAAGCTTCGAGTGTCTGGTGAACTTCTGCGGCATGAGGGGCATCCGGAGAAGGGTCGCGCAAAGAGGTGTGAAGGGCAGAGCGATGCTCGCTGGCGTTAACGATCTTTCCTTTACGCATTTCGTTAAAGGATTCGATCATCTTTTTCTCTTTGACAAAGTCAATAAGAGAAATGAGCTCCTCCTGGTTAATTCTTTGCCGCCCGATATCCAGAGTGATGCCGCAGGCGCTCTTTTGATAATTCTCAAAAGAGTCTCGGATAAAAGGTGTAACGGTTAAAGACTTCATTGTTGTCGTGTCTGTTTGAAATCAATCTGTCAATTATGACGCAGACCGCGACTATTGAGAAGTCAGAACAGATCCTCAATGGCGCTTGTCTTCACCGATCAAATGGAGCGAGTCTTCTTTGGATTGATTGTGGTGATGCTTGAAAATCACCGCCAGCATCGAGCAGCCGACAAAGCATCCGAAGAGCACCATGATGGTGACGGTTCCGAGACCCGACTTAATGAGCAGGGAGTAGAGACCGAGCATCACGAGAATGGAAGAGTTTTCGTTGAAGTTTTGAACAGCAATGGAGCGACCGGCGCTCATAAGAACGTGTCCGCGGTGCTGTAATAAGGCGTTCATCGGAACGACGAAGAAACCGGCCATCATGCCCACGCTGACTAACAGCAAGCAGGCAATCGCAATAGCAAAGGAGATATGGAAGCCGAAGATGTCGAAGCCGCCCGGGATCCAGGAAGCTTTATAAAAAGACATGACGGCAACAGAAAAGCCCATCAGTACACCGATCGGAAGAACGTCAACGCTCCTTCTTAAACTGACGTAGGCAGCCGCAAGAACGGCACCGATCGCAATGCCGATAGCAACGACGCCTTGAAGAATAGCGGCTTTAGATAAGTCGAGTCCGAGGTTGGAGTCTGCCCAAGCCAAGACGAGGAACTGAAGTGTGGCGCCGGCGCCCCAGAACAGTGTGGTCACGGAGAGCGAAATTTGACCGAGTTTGTCGTGCCAAAGCAGGGAGCAGGATTTTCCGAAATTAACAAGCGTATGGATCGGGCGGAAGTCTTGTTTTGGATAGCGGGCGCCGGTATCCGGAATTAAAAGGTTTACAGCAGCCGCAGCGGCGTAAACAAAAATCATGACGGCAATGGCGGCCTGAGCAGCGTTATGGACGCCGAAGACATGATGACCTTGAACAAAATGGTCAACCATCGGAGAAATAAGCAAACCGCCTAAGCCGGTACCCAAAATAATAGAGGCAACCGTCAGACCTTCAATCCAGCCATTGGCTTTCACAAGTTTTTCGGGCGGAAGCAGCTCAGTAAGAATGCCGTATTTTGCAGGCGAGTAAGCTGCAGCGCCCAGACCGACAATGGCGTAAGCAAGAAGAGGATGGGTACCGAACAGCATGATGATGCAGCCGACGGTTTTTACCGCGTTGGTGATAAACATCACGCGGCCTTTGGGCATTGAATCTGCGAAGATGCCGACCCAAGCAGCGAAGATGACATAGCTCACGACAAAGAACAATTTTAGGAGCGGAGTCATCCAAGCCGGCTCATTCAGAGTCGTCAGCAGAGCGATCGCGGCGATGAGAAGGGCGTTGTCGGCCAGAGAAGAAAGAAACTGCGCCAACATAATGCTGTAAAAACCTTTGGTCATCGTCGTCCTCTATTTATGGAATAACTTCATAGTTTAATCTACGCACCTCGAACCAACTGCCTTTTGGTACTGCGCTTTGAGACTATTTCTTCATTAATACATTCGGGCTAATTGGTTTTTCCGGAGTCGATTCGTTAACTCATGAAGTGACTTAATTCATTTTCCTACACTGCCAAACTTTAAGTACAGCGGAACTTGTCGATGACCTGAACGAAAGAACTCCTCCGAGTTGTTATGCAAACATGAAGGTAAAATCGGTAGAACGAGCTTTGACGGTCGGTCATCAAAACAAAGGTCGACCCTTCCGGCTTTCTACCAAAAAGGAAATTTCGTTGTTTTGACTTTTGTTCTGGTGATATGGAATTAGATCGGATTCGTGCTTGGCAGTTGTTCATCGAAACATCGAGGCTTGGCTCCCTGGCTCTTGCCGAAGAAGCTTTGTCGTTTCCATTGCCGAAAGCTTCTCGTCTTATTTCTTCTTTGGAAGACGAATTAGGCTTCCAACTTTTAGATCGAACAAAGAAACCGGCCGTGCTGACTGCAGAGGGGCAGGCCCTTGTTCTAGATACACAAGGACTGATCAGTCAATGGGGCATTCTAAGAGAGAAAGCGGATGCTCTTCGAAAAGGAAACTTTGACCTAAGTCGTCGATCTTTGAGGATCAGTCTTCCGGTCAACATGGACCGTTCGGTCTTTTTTGAGGCACTGCAAAACTTACCTATTAAACATCCCGGTCTGCAGCTTGAATTTTGCGCCGACGTCGGACAGCAGGCGCTTCTGGAAGGAAAAGCCGATTTTGCTTGGTTTGGCTATAAACTCGAGGAACGCGGCCTTGTTGCCATTCCGATGTGTTACAACGTTTCTTTTCTTGTTGCATCGGCAAAGTATCTCAAAAGTCATGCCGAAATCAAAAAAGTGGGGGATCTGATTAATCATCCCATCATCATGCGAGACACGGCTAACGAATCTTTTAGTCAAATCTTGCAATGCGAATTCTGCAATTATGAAATAGGGCCCGAGCACAAAATCCTTTACGGTGATTCCGACGCATGCAAAAAGCTTCTTATCGAAGGAAAGGGCGTCGCAATCGACATGAATCCAAACTTTATTGCAGAAGAGCTTTTGGACGGAACAGTCCAGCCTATCCTTCCCGGATGGCATCGGAAACCTTGGCCTCTTCATATATGCTGCAGAAAATCCTCTTCAAAGGATCCGATAATCCGAGAGGCCATGGGGATCATTCGTTATTTAGCACTTCATCAAGAGCCGAACGATTGGAAATCTTGGCACCGAAGACTTCATCTCCCGGAGCAAATGGTACTTCTACCTAAATTGTGATCTGCTAAGTTTCATTTTTTAGAACTTAGATATTTGAGGATTTTTTCTCTCGTTAGCATTTTTTCATCTCAAACCACATAAGACAAAAAATGCTTCGTTCAAAAACTTTGACGGGAATTGTATTGGCGGTAGCGGCCGGCTGCTTTTGGGGCACGATGGCAGTCAGCGGTCAATACATGATTACAGCCTGCGGCTTCAATGCCGAAGAACTCACGACGGTAAGAATTGCCGGCGCCGGTATTCTGATGCTTGTGTTCGGTATGCTGACGGAGAAGAATTTTTTCGGATCTCTCCGAGATTTAGCTGTTTGCCGTGATGTCTGTTTCTACGGACTTTGCCTCTTTGTCATCCAGTACACCTTCTTTTTGGCAATTCATGCCTGTAATGCCGGAACGGCGGCCATCATGGTCGGCTTCGGTCCGATCTTCATCATTCTTTGGAATATTCTTGTGAAACGACAGAAGATTGTCCCTAAGGAAATCCTGGCGGTCATTTTTGCATTTGTGGGTGTGACGCTTCTGATCACAAAAGGCAATTTCACTTCTCTCAGTTTTTCAGCAATGGGTATTTTTTGGGACTCGTTTCTGCCGGAGTCGGAGCTTTTGCGACAATTCAGCCGAGAAGAGCGATCCAGAAGATCGGCGTGACCAAAGTTGTCAGCTTCGGAATGTTTGTCGGCGGCATTTTGACTTGCTTCATGACGCCGCCCTGGGCGATCAGCGGACACTGGACGCCCATGGCAATCGTGGCAGCGGTTTTTGTCGTCGTATTCGGGACTGTAGGAGCATTTTGGTGTTATTTGAGGAGCACCGAATTCATTCCGCCGGCATTAACTTCGATTCTTGCTTCCTTTGAACCTTTGTCCGCTGTGGTCTTATGCGTTCTGCTTCTGGGAACTTCGTTTAACTATGTGGAGTGCATAGGAGCCGCGCTCATCATTTCCAACCTCTTTATTCTCTCCATACCGAACGACAAATTTCGTGCGTTTTTTCCGAGGTTTCGTCGCGCGGGATTAGAGAATTAGTCGAAAACAAAAATATATAGAGAAAGGCTGCAGTCTTGGTGACTGCAGCCTTTTTTCAAATCTAAGATTTTTTATCGCCAAAATTTGTTATCTTGAAGAAGAGAATTTCTTAAACTAAACTTAAAAAATTAGATGATTTAGATTCTTCATACATATGCCGTAATTTTCATATTTCGCTTAAGTCAATGACGCGGAATGTCGCCGTTTCGACATTTCGAAGTGTCGTTGCGTTCTTTAAAGGCGAAATATGAACAAATTACTTAATCTATACGGCGTCAAGATTCACTCGGAACGCGCTTTTCTTTCTTTTCTCGAAAACTCACGTAACGAAGTAGAGGCCCTTTCTTCGAGCTATTTAGAGAGGAAGATCGGAAATCTTGTTTTTTCTATTCCGGCAGGCGGTACTTCGATCGGATTGAACCATGTCGTTCCTTTCCTTCAATCTTCTGAAAGTTGGCACGGATTGGTATCTAGGCCGGCGACGGAAGCTTCTCAAGAAAGCGTCTTCATCAGACCAAAAATCGGAGGCAATTACACAAGGAACAGTTTGAGGTTTCTTCCTATTCAAGCCGATGTCGCTTTTAACACAACGGTCGGCAATGAGGTGACTTTCAAACCTTCCGGCGTACTCCTCGGTCTTGGTTCGAAGCAACTCATCACTAGTTCGTGGCTTCCGGAAGAGACTGTCAATGGCCGGATTCAAAAAGTCCGGTTCGTCCCGGCTGTAAGAGAAAGGAGCTTTTCAGTCGAATCTCGGAGGGAGCTGTTGGTCGAGACAAAATACGGTCTTTTGACTTTGGCAGACCTAAAGGGGATTAGCCGCGGATTGGATGTCGGAGATGAGATCTCTTGTCAGTGTTTCTTGACGGCGACTTTTGGAAGAGGAGATTTTGTCGGCAAACAAAACTTGGTCGCGCAAGTTTACTCGGTCATACAAGGAGCATTGACTGAAAACAAGCCTGAGAAATTTGCTCGGTTTTTCCTGAAAGGCTGCAACTACCGGGTTGTGGAGCATCCGGTTTTCAAAGGTAAACAGGGAAAAATCTTTACGCAGCTCTCAGGAAGCTGCACCTACGCCAAGATACTTAGAAGAAACAACAAGGCTTTCATCCGTGACAGAGAGAGTGTCTTAGTTTGGAAGACGCCGATCGGAAGTTTTGTATTGGCGTTTGACCTCACCGCCAACGGTATTAACGGTGTTTATGTTGATGCGGAGGAAAATTACTCTCTAAAGGAGGAGGTGCTGTTTTTCCGCTGGGTTGAAGAGAGCGGAAGATTGCTTCCGTAGGGTCAGTGCCGGCGGCTCTTGGCGTCGCCGGCCCCCTTTGCTCGAAATTTGAAGAAAAAATATTTGGTGTTTCTTTGATTTTAGTCAAGCGCCCTAAGGTGCACCTAAAAGTACTATGACCTTGCTTTCGGAAAAAGCACAGTGAATGAGTTAAACATCAAGGAGAATCAAATGAATATGAATAGAAGAATGTTCTTCAAGTCAATGGGCGCCGCAACAGTAGCTGCTGCTCCGATTTCTTCAGCTCTTGCCAATGTTGTTAGTCCGAAGAAATGGGATCAGACTTGTGAGGTTCTAGTCATCGGCGCTGGCGCTGCGGGACTTTTTGCTGCCGTTTCGGCTAAAGAAAGCGGTGTTAAATCCGTTGTTCTTTTAGAAAAAGCTGCCAGCCCGTTCCTGAACTCCACATCCCTTTCTGCAGGCAGCGTAAACGCCACAGGTACAAAAGCTCAGTTTGCGGCCGGCGTTGAAGACCGCGGCAATGCTGCCGAATTTGCTAAAGAAGTCGAAAAGACCGGCAAAGGGCTTGCAGATCCACAGCTTGTCAAGCTCTTTGCAGAAAACTCTGCGATGGCACTTGACTGGCTAACCGACCACGGTGTTGTTTTCACACCTCAGCCCAATTCCGCTTTCCGTCTCAAACGTATGCACGGATGCGACAAACATACCGGTGCACAGTATGTTGACGTACTTTTTCAAAATACTAAGAAGATCGGTGTCGACATCAAGCTCAATACTAAGGTTGTTGAACTGATCACCAACACTGAGGCAAATGAAGTTTTGGGCGTTAAAGCCGAGTCCAACGGCAAGCCCCTTTATGTCAGAGCTACGAAAGGCGTTGTTATTGCTACCGGCGGCTTCTGCGGGGATGTCAACATGATCGATAAATTCATTCTCGACTTCCGCGTCGCTTTGACATTTGCTTCTGCCAACAGTGAAGGCCAGGGTCTGAAGATGGCCGAGAAGATCGGCGCAGCCAGCACGCATATGAACTTCGCAGCTGTTTACGGCTACGGTGTTCCGATGTCCAAAGATAAGAACAATCGCAAAGGCTGGATTTTCCGCGGTCACGTCATGAACTTATATGGATCGATCACTTTGAATAAAGAGGAAAGACGATTTATTAACGACGATCAGAACTCTACAAAGGTTGCTCAGTTCCTCGCTTCTCATCAAGAAAGAACCGTCTATCAATTAGCGACTGAGGCTCAACTGTCGGACTTTATGCAAAACGACCCTATCCAAGTTATTGGCTGGGACAGAACGAAATTCAATCAGGAAAAAGAGGAAGGGGGTCACTTTATTAATAAGGTCAACTCCCTAGAAGAGTGCGCCTCGGAAATGGGATGCAGTTTCGACACACTGAAAAATACGATCGATGTTTACAACCGTTCAGTTGCTTCAGGAAATGATGAGGAATTCGGACGGAGGTTCATGAAGGGTCAATTTTTATCGGGTCCGTTCTATCTTTTTAAATGCACGCCGGTTGTCGGGATTACTATCGGTGGATTAAAAGTTAATCAGCGGATGCAGGTGCTGAATGAATACGGGGAACCTATAAGCAAGTTATTTGCAGCCGGAGAAATCGTCGGCGGCTTGCACGGGACCTCATACATCGGAGGATGCTCCTTAGCCGGAGCGCTGGCCCTCGGAAGAATGGTCGGCGAACAGCTTGCGAAGAACCAGGCGGCTCCTTAGAAGAGTTTGTTCACTCCCACCAGGCGACAGCTCTTGTGGGAGCACCGTCTGCGTTTTCGAGTTTTAGGGGAAAGCAGGAAAAATTGAATAGCCCTCCGCCGCATTGATCCAAATTGGCTAAATTCTCAATATTGATGATTTCTTTGTTTTTGAAGAGCTTCTTGTGACGATGCAGGCTAACGTCTGAGATCGGATCAATTCCCATGACGTCGAAGCCGATGCCTTTGTATTTTCCCCGCAAGATGAAATCAAGAACTTCATCATCGATGCAGGGATAGTTACCGAAATATTCTTCAGCTCCCCAAAACTTATCCCAACCGGTATTGAATAAAAGGAAGTCCGCGCTCTCAACTTCTTCTCCGGCCTCATTGACCTCTTTCATTGTTATGAGTTCTCCAGGCTTCACGTGTCTGCAGTCGATGACAATCGCCAGACCGATGAACTGAGTTAGCGGCAGAGCATCAAGAGTGAGACCTTTTTCGTAGACATGAGCCGGGGGATCAATGTGTGTACCGGTATGTGAGTACATACGAATTAACGTTTCGCGATAACCGTCCTTTTCATATGAAGCAACGGTTGCTAACTGAGGTTTTTCGGAACCCGGAAAAACAGGCGTAGTTTTGGCAATAGTGTGGCTCAGGTCAATTATCTTCATAACAGTCACCATAGTTACAGAGTTCTTTACTTTTCCCTCATCAGAGTAGCGACTTGATTAGTTAAAACTTTTTTAGTGCAACATCGGAACAGACCGTTTTTTCTATTGGTAAGCTATCTTGTCAAGCAATGGTCATTTTTTGATGGTTCCTATATTACCCACAATTCTGTTAGAATCATCGTCTCTTATGGAAAGGTGGCAGAGTGGTTGAATGCGCCGGACTCGAAATCCGGTATACGGTTATACCGTATCGAGGGTTCAAATCCCTCCCTTTCCGCCATTTTTATGCTTAGTTCCCCGTCAACACATTTTCTCCTCTCTACGAAGGCTTCGGCATTTCAGAGAAAACTGATAGTATCTTTAATAGCTTTATTCTTGTTTAGAATCGTTCTTTAAAAGCTTAGCAGTAAGCCGATTAACGTAATGCTATAACCATTTTAAGTGAGTTCCCCGCGCAAGCGGGGATGAACCGAAGAATCCGAAGAAGTAGTAGCCGAAGAAGAAGAGTTCCCCGCGCAAGCGGGGATGAACCGGTGCTCGGTTTTTGAACGTGACACAGACGAGCGGAGTTCCCCGCGCAAGCGGGGATGAACCGAGTTGAGCATGATGCTGATGATGCACTGATTCGAGTTCCCCGCGCAAGCGGGGATGAACCGCGAAAACATGATCTTTCATCGTTTTTCTTCTCGAGTTCCCCGCGCAAGCGGGGATGAACCTCCTTATTGCAGTGCTGATGTCCTGGACGATTTGAGTTCCCCGCGCAAGCGGGGATGAACCGACGCCGCAGGAATGAGCTGGCTTGGTAAAGGCGAGTTCCCCGCGCAAGCGGGGATGAACCGTCTCGATACGAGAAACTTTAAATTTTCTATATGAGTTCCCCGCGCAAGCGGGGATGAACCGGCGACCGTGGCCCGCGATGATGCCCTGATCTGAAATATTGCAGGATTTAGAGTATCTAGCAGAGGCCGACCTCTGGACTAAGGGCGACCTCTCTAGAATTCTGTTTCTTCTTCATCTTCGTAATCCTGTTCCTTTTCGGGCTCAGCGTCAGGGACAGGAACCCCGAGGGCTTCAAATAACTTCCTTCTTTTTCCGGCAATCTCTCCGAAGTAATAACCTCCGCAGAATCTTGTCTGCATCACATTGTTCAAAGAGTCCAGAACTCTGCAGTCTCCGTCGTAAACCATCGGCAGTGCGCTGTTCTTTTTGCACTCTTCACTGTATTTTCTCAATCTCGTTCTGACGATCATTGCAATAGAGGTCGCCAAGAACTGCACAAATGTTTTGCCGGTTAATGACTCGTTATCAGAGACTCGATTTCGAGAGCAGCCCAAGCGAGATTTGAGCGTTTTAAACGTATCTTCAACGATCCATCGTTCCTGGTAAGCGCACCAAGCTTTTCTGGCATCGGATATTTCGTCGCTTACAAGCACCCGATAGCCTTTGTAGCGGAGCTTTTGGTCCACCTTTTTATTGTCGACGGTGTAGTTGACGACGTCGTCCTTCTCATGTTTTTCAAAGACTTCTTCTAATAGGGTTTGTTCGTTTTCATCAAGCGCCTTACCGTTGGCTATCTTTTCCTGTACGCGATCGATTCTCTCGAACAGTCCTTGTCTGGCGTTCTCAGCAATTTGTCGATCGAAGTAGATGTGCCAGTAAAGCTCCGCGGTTTCCTGTGTCTTTTTTGTGGATCTCTGGTTTTTTACAGGACTAGGCTCGTAAATCCAGTTGATTTTCTTTGTCACCTGAAAGACCTGTGTATACCAGTCCCTTCGGTTTAAGTCCTGGAGATTGAGTCTTTCTTCATCAATGAGTTCCTGGGTAAGACTGCCTGACACCCCGCATTTCATGTTGAACAGAAATCCGACTTTATTTCTCAAACAGTCATTGATGTTTTTTGTGCCGCTGTAGCCGCGGTCAGACACAAGGACAACATTTTGGATGCCTAGTCTGGAGTTATCGGCGATAACTCGTCTGACGGTTTGTACATCCGGGACGTTTCCGTCGTAGGTTCGATAGAAGATGGGCAGACCGCTTTGGGACTCAACCAACATCAGCAGATTAATTTGAGGAAGGTTATCCTCGTCCTTATTTCTGCCTCTTTCTACGTTCGGCAGTTTATTAGCGTAGCTGGAAATAGAAGTCGAGTCTAAAGCCAATGTCAGCTTGTCATCGTCCCCAGCTTTTTTCTTCTGTTCTATTAAGCCTTCCTGGACAGCAGAGAAGTAATTTTCTATCTGTTGTTTTTTGATTTTTCTAAAAATCCTGCCTATTGAGGAGGGATGCAAAGGCGCTCCCCACGGCAGACGGGTTGCTTCGGCAAAGGTCGGATACTTAGAAATATTGTTGTCTTGATTCAGGATTATGAAGTACGCAACCGATAAAACTTTTAGATAGTCCCGTCGCTGAGGAAAGGCTCTTTTAAGAGCTCCTCCAATAGGAGATTGCGCAACGAGCTGATCCAGCGCCCACGTTGCTCCCGCGTGCAGCTGTTTGACTTCCATTGCCTGAGAAAGTGTAAAACCGCCTTCGTTCATGGGAGCAAAGACATAGTCCTTACCTTTGCGTTCACAGATAAAGTCCCTTAATTCCGGGCGCTCAGCTAAAAAATGGTCATCCCAGCGGATCCTGCCTTCCTTCTCGCCTGAAGTAACGGTGCCGACCTTCTTGAAGCTGGCTCGATAACTTCTCTTTTTCTCAGAGTCCCACTTGTTCTTGTAGGTGTAAACGTAGAAAGCCGAAGGGCTCTTTTTAATGATGAGCGGTGGAAGCTTAGGCGTTTTCATGATTGAAATAGATTATCCAATAGGTAATCTAGTATAGCACAAAAAATCCTCTATTCCACTGAAATAAAAGGATTTAGTATGATTTTTAAACTTTTGGTACTCTAATTTTGCAATTTTTCAGCCTGATCCTGAGTTCCCCGCGCAAGCGGGGATGAACCGTCAGGAGATTTCATCGCGCAATACCAACCCATGAGTTCCCCGCGCAAGCGGGGCTGATTCGGACTTACACTATATGAAGGTAATGTTGGAGAGTTTTTCGCTCGAGAGAAATTAATGTCAGAAGCTTAGAAATTACCGAGCTTTTCGGGGCTGAAGAGTGGGTAAATTCTTAGATTTTTCCCTTTTTAATTCAGAGCGATCCAATTGAGCTTTTCAAAAGGTAAAGTTTTCTTGCGCACATTTAATTAGCAAGCTAAGCAACTCTTCTTTAGTTTTAGTTTGGGTCATTCCCTTGTAAATCCTCAAAATAAATCAAATCCAACCCCTTAACTTCATACTTTGTCTATATTAGATAGATTGTCTTGTTCCCTAAAAGGTGCAGCCCATGGAAATGGACTTAACAACTAGAATTATCGCCATTGTTGTTCTCATTCTTTTCAGCGGCTATTTCTCTATGGCAGAGATTTCGCTAGCTGCGTCCCCTAAAGTTAAATTACATCAAGCATTGGATGCGGGGGACAAACGAGCTCAAAAAGTACTTGATCTTCAAGTTAAACCGGGCCCGTTCTTTTCGGTGATTCAAATTGGCCTAAATGCTATTGCCATCTTGGGCGGTATTATCGGCGAGACACTTTTTTCCCCGTTCTTTGAGAAGCTGTTCCTTTATTTCTGTTCTCCTGAGCTGGCTTCTTCCTTGGGATTCTTCTGCTCGTTCTTTACGATTACGATGATTTTCGTGCTGTTTGCAGACTTGATTCCTAAACGTATCGGATTAAATAAGCCAGTGCCTCTGGCCTTGATGCTCATCGGTTCGATGATGTTTTTAATCTGGCTATTTAAACCGTTTGTTTGGCTGTTAACAGAGATAAGCAACGGCATCCTTAAACTCATGGGATTGCCGACAAAGAACGAAACAACGATTACCAGCGAGGATATTCTGGCTACCGTCGGCGCCGGAACCGAAGCCGGACTGTTGGACAGCAGCGAGCAAGAAGCGATTGAAAACGTTATGTCTCTGGAAGACCGCTTAGTCACGAGTGCAATGACGCCTCGCGACTCCGTTACGTATTTCAAAATCAGCGATACCTTTGAGAAGATTCGCCCATTAATCGAAAGCAACCCGCACAGCAAGTATCTTGTTTGTGATTCGACAATTGACCGAGTATTAGGTTATGTCGACTCCAAGAACTTACTTTGCAAAGCTCTGGAAAATGACAAATTCTCTTTGAAGGAGAAAGGACTGGTTAAAACCATCCCGATGATCCCCGACTCTCTTTCGTTATCCGAAGCTTTGGATACGTTTAAAAAGCAGGGCAGGGACTTTGCAGCAGTTGTCAATGAATATGCCTTAACGGTCGGCATCATTACTTTGGGCGATGTCATGAGTACAGTGATGGGCAGTCTCGTCCAAACCGAGGAGAACTCATACATTGTCCAGCGTGATGACGGAACCTGGCTGCTGGACGGTTCAACCCCGATTGAAGATGTAGAGCGAACCTTTGAAATCGAAAAGATGCCGGATGAAGAAACTTATGAAACCATTGCCGGCTTCATGATGTATATGCTCCGCAAGATTCCGAAATTAACTGATAAGGTTGAATATGCGGGCTATCGATTCGAAGTGATCGATATGGAAATGAATCGAATCGACCAGATATTGGTGACGAAACTGCCAATAACCAAGGAAGATCCCGATTAGTTTTAGTTGAAAGCGGTTGAGCTGAAAGGTTCAGCCGCTTTGTTCTAGAAGTTGGGTTCAAAAATTCCGTAAACAACAACGCCGACGATCAGCGCAGCCAAAATGGCGATGAGCCATGTAAAAAAAGTCGTTTTCGGCGGACGTTCGATTTTGTCTAATTCGGCATTGCATTCGGGACAGTGCGTAGCGATGAGGCGGCCTTCTTTGAATTCAGCTTTAGGCAGGATAGGTTTTCCACAGTGCGGACATTTTACGCGAAGATCAACACTGGCTCCGCTGCTGCCGGAACTATGGAGTGCCTGCGAACGATGAAACAGGCGAATAGCGAAGGGCTGGTCTTCAATTAAATTAAATTCAACAACATCCTTTAAAACAGGCAAATAACCTGTTTCTAACTGGTCGGATACAAAGGTATAGATGTTGCCGTGCCCGCAGTTAATTTTTCCTGCATTCCCGTCATCAAGGACTTCCGTTATGACACCCTTTAATATGGGGGTTTTCGGGGCTAACGCATTTGTCATTTTTAGTCTAAATTCCCTTTATTTATTTAAGCAAATTAACCTAAAAATTCGCTAAAAAACGGACAATTCACTCAAACTGAGGAAAGGTAAAGTTTAGTTCATGATCTAGTAATCACCCACGTTTCGAAACCTCAAACCATGGTGTAAAACGGATTAATCCGCCCGAAGTTAGGTAAACTTAAGCCTTTATTAATAAAAATACCAAGCCGGCTGATCCCATGGAAATAACATTTGGCGTGTTGATATTTTGTATCGTCGCTTTCTTCGTTGCAGGATTTATTGATTCGATTGCAGGCGGTGCCGGGTTTGTTACGGCTCCTTCTCTGCTGCTGATCGGTATGCCTCCTCATATGGCGCTCGGAACAGGAAAGCTTGCGACAAGTATCGGCTCGGTTGTTGCGCTCTGGACTTTTTGGCGAAGCAATCTCATTTTGAAGAAGATTGTCCCGGTCGGCGTTCTTTCGGCGATGGCAGGAGCTTCCTTTGGTGCTTTCTGCGCGCTTCAGATTGACGGCGCAACCATGGGCAAGGTCATTGTGATCATGCTGCCGCTCGGAATTCTGTTTACGGTCCTCACCGGCGGCTTCAAACTCACAGAAGGCGAACTTCCCAAAGATCATTTCTGGCTTCGCGTTGTTCTCATCGGTGTATTAATTGGTTTTTACGAAGGATTTTTCGGTCCCGGCGCCGGAACGTTCTTTTTGATTGCACTGCATGTGTTTCTAAAGATCGGCATGGTTCAATCTTCGGGTACTGCCAAGGCCTTTAATATCGCGGCCAACTTTGCTGCATTCCTGACTTTTGCTTCCGGAGCGGCGGTTTGCTATGAGATCGCCATTCCCTGCGCTATTGCCAGCATGTTGGGCAATAGAGTAGGGGCTTACTACGCCATCAAGATCGGCGGAAAATTTGTCCGCAATATTCTCTATATTGTTTTGGTTATTTTGATGGTCTCGCTGATCTACAAATTCTTTATTGCTGGGTAAGTTCCGACTTTTAGGCAATAGGTAAAAACTCTTCACGCTGCCGCGCAGCGTTTACGGAGCAACCACTAGTGACGAAGTACGAATGGTGGGTTAAAGTAAAGAAACCTGGTTGAAAACCAATCATGTCCGAAGCAATCTTGCTGCGGCTCAACCGTTCCTGACAACTTGATATCGCTAAGAAAAAAATGCAGGTTATTGAGAGAAAAGAAAATTTTAGCGGTAGTCGTCTTTGGGTTTCGGCGACAGGCTCTGCCTTTATGGACGGCTTTGTCCTGACATCCCAAGGCTTTATTTTTCTTCTTGCTCAAAGCGTTTTTCAGTTCACAGCGCTGGAACTCGGACTTGTAGCAACAGCCTATGTATTGGGAAGCTTTATCGGCTCCATGGGATTTGGCAAAATCGCCGACGTTTACGGAAGGGCGGTTCTCTTCCGAACGGTTCCTTGGTTTGTGGCTGTTTTATCGATTGCTCAATTCATGAGTTTCGGTTCTCTGAGCTGGTTTATTTCAAGATTTTTGTTTGGCTTGGCGATTGGAGGTGACTCCCCGATTGCACAAGCTATGCTGTCTGAGAACTCTCCCAAAGTACTTCGTGCTAAACGCCTTGTGTTTTTGATGACAGCCTGGTTCATCGGTGCGATAGCCGCGGCTGTTTGTGCTTATCTGACGGTAAAAGCAGATCTTCCATGGGAAGCTTTTGCTGCGATTCCCTGCATCATCGGACTGATCTTAGGAGCCGCACGATTTAACGCACCGGAGTCTGTTCAATGGCTGAGAAGCAAAGGGCGCAATGAGGAGGCCGAGCTGAGCCGTGTTCGTTTGGGAATTGAGCTTGAGGAAATAAAACCAGAGGTCAAAGCCGTTGACCAGACAGCTTTATTTAAGCCGAGAAACCTTAAAAACCTGACTTATCTTTCTGTGTTTTGGATTTGCCAGGCGATTCCAGTAACGGTGCTTCTGATGTTCGGACCCGTCCTCATCGGAGCCTTAGGGACATCGAGCTTTGATACCGATGTCGGACAGCTGGTTTTAACGGATTCGTTTTTTCTTATAGGGAGCTTGGCAGCCATAAAGATTGTTCCGCAGTTTGCACGGAGACCCGTGACATTGTGGACTTTTGGAATCATGGCGCTGTCCCTGGCACTGCTTTCACCCGGCAGTGTCCTTTCCGATTTCGTTGTCTGCCTGCTTCTTTCGGTCTATGCCTTGAGTTATGGGGTCCAGAGCGTTCTGGATTACGTATACCCGGCTGAACTGTTTCCAACGTCCGTTCGTTCTACCGCGCTCGGCATACTCGGAAGTATTTCGAGGGTCGGTGTTTTTGTGGTAACGCTCGGTTTTCCAATGGCTTTTCAAGGATTAGGGGTTCAGGCCGTTCTTCTTATCGGAGCGGCCATCTGCATGCTTGGATTTATTGTTTCATGGATCTGGGCTCCCGAACCACCCCATCATTAATCGATACAACTTACTAATGCTAAGGGAAGATACTTAGGATTGTTGCATTAATAAAACAGTCTAATCAGACTGTTTGATCCTATAATTCTCCCAACAGTCTAGTTAGACTGTTTTGATCAACGAGCATTTCTCTTTGGTAAACACTATGTTCAAAACATCGATTCTTTTTACTGCATTACTTTCTGCGGCTGCCTTTGCTTCTGTCTCTGCCGCTCCTGTTCAGACAGAAGGCACCGGCATCGGCAAACACGGCGAGATCAAACTCGCTGTGACATTTGACAACGGTAAGATTCAGGACATTAAGGTTCTGGAAGATCACGAAAACAAGGTCTTGGCTGCTAAAGTCTTTACAGACCTTAAAGATGCCGTTATCGCAAATAATTCCGTTAAAGTCGACGGTATTGCCGGCGCAACTTTCTCTTCTAAAGGTTTCTTAAACGCCGTCAGCGATGCAGCAAAGAAAGCCGGTGTGAAACTTTCTGACCAGGCCAAGAAGGCTAAAAAAGCTGATGCTGCCATGCCGGCCGTTCAGAATTATGACGTAGTGGTTATCGGTGCCGGCGGTGCAGGTTTTGCCGCAGCCGTCGAAGCCAAGAGCAAAGGTGCTAACGTTGTTCTTATCGAAAAAATGCCGACCGTCGGCGGAAACTCTCTGATTTCCGGTGCTGAAATGAACGTTCCTAATTCTTGGGTTCAGAACAAACTCAACATTAAGGACGACACGCCCGCCAGAATGGCTGCCGATACACTCAAAGGCGGCGACTTCAAGGGTGACCCTGAAATCGTCGGCGTCATGACAGTCAACGCTTTGCCGACAGCTGAATGGCTCAGAGACACCGTCGGTGTCAACTTCGAAAAAGACAATGTCTTCCAGTTCGGCGGTCACTCCAGAAAGAGAGCTCTGATTCCGGAAGGCCATACCGGTACAGAAGTCATCACTAAGTTCTCTGCTCTTGCCGACAAGATGGGCATTCCTGTTATTACCAACATGAAAGCCGAAGAACTGGTTAAAGACAAAGACGGCCGCGTTGTTGCTGTTAAAGCAGTTTCCGGTGACAAGGAATACACCTTCAACGCTAAAGGCGGCGTGGTTTTAGCTACCGGCGGTTTCGGCGCCAATGCTCAGATGGTTAAAAAGTACAACCCGAACATCGACGAACGCTTCAAGACAACCGACGCTCCCGGAACAACCGGCGAAGCGCTTTACATGGCAGAGAAGGCCGGCGGCCAGCTCGTCAACATGGGTTACATTCAGACTTATCCGATCTGCGACCCGATTTCCGGAGTGATCGAACTGATTGCCGACGCACGTTTTGACGGCGCCATTTTGGTCAACCAGGAAGGCAAGCGTTTCGTTGAAGAACTGGAACGTCGTGACGTGATTTCCAACGCCATCCTTAAGCAGCCCGGCGCTTACTGCTATGTTCTGTGGAATGACAACATCGGTAAGATTTCCAATACTGTGAAGATTCACGATACGGAATATCAGGCTTTCACAAAACAAGGCATCATGCACACTTCCGACACACTGAAGGGTGCAGCCGACTTCTTCCACATTCCTTACGCCAACCTCAAGGCTACAGTTGATCGCGTCAACCAGATGGCTAAAGACGGCGGCAAGGACCTAGACTTCCACAACCGCGGCGGTCTGAAAGACATGTCCACCGGCAAGTACTACATCATCAAAGCCGTTCCTTCTACACATCACACCATGGGCGGTTTGAAGATCAATACCAAGGCTGAAGTTCTGGACAAGAACGGCAAGCCGATCCCGGGTCTCTTCGCAGCCGGTGAAGTCACGGGTACAACCCACGGTACCAACCGTCTCGGCGGCAATGCTTACACAGATATCATGGTCTTCGGCCGTATCGCCGGTGACGGTGCCGCAGCTGAAGCAAAAGCCCGCTAATTCTTACCTTTATTAAACATCTCATATTTGATCCTCCCGCCAAGCACGGGAGGACCGGGGGCTTTACGCCCCCAACTAATCCCCTTGGAAATTCAAAATGAAAACGTTAAAGTTATCAGCTTGTGCAATTGCTATTTTCACAGCTATGAACGCCAACGCCGTCGAACTCAACGGAAAAAATCTGACTCAGCAGGATGCATGGGCTATCGCAGAAGGCGCACCCGTCACGATTGCTCCCGAAGCAATGAACCGTGTGCAGAAGTCTTATGACTTGGTTTTGGATGCCGCTAAAAACGGCCGTGAAATTTACGGTTTAACCGTCGGTGTCGGTCTCAACAAGGACCACAAAGTTCTTTCTGCCAACGGTGAATTAAGCGATGAAGTTAAAGCCGCCAGCCGCCGCTTCAACTACAGCACTTTGAGAAGCCACAGCATTGCCGCCGGTCCGATCCTTGATCCGAAGCTTGTTCGTCTGGCAATGGCCATTCGTTTGAACACACTCCTGAACGGCGGATCCGGTGTCCAGCCGAGAGTTGCTGAACTTTATGCCGAATTCTTGAATAAAGGCGTCACACCTGTCGTTCCGACAAAGGGCAGCTTGGGCGACGCAGACATTACTTTAGCTTCTCACGTCGGATCTGCCATGATCGGCGAATGGAAAGTTTTAGTTGACGGAAAAGAAGTTCCGGCTGCTGAAGCTTTAAAAGCTAAGAACATCAAACCCCTGATTCCTGAAGGCAAAGATGCTTTAGGGATTTTGTCCAACAGTTCCGTTGCGATGGCGCTCACAATGGATGCCGCCAAAGCGATGGGTCAGATTCTGAAAGTTTCTCCGATCGTCTACGGCATCAGCTTAGAAGGTCTGAACGGCAACGTTGCTCCGTTCCTTGCTCAGACAACGGCTTTCCATCCGTTCCCCGGACTGCAGGAAAAAGCTAAAGAACTGCGTGAAGTTCTCGCCGGTTCTTACCTCTGGAAGAAAGATCCGAACAGAAGACTGCAGGATCCGCTGAGCTTCCGTACTACTGTTTACACGCTTTCTGAAGCACAGAATGCCCTTAACGACCTGAACAAAGTGATCGATGTTCAGATCAACTTTTCTGACGACAACCCCGGCGTCATGGTCAATGCCGATAAGGCCGACACTCAGTACGATCAGGTTGCTCAGTATTTCTTAAAGACACCGAAGGCTGAAGGCGCCATTATTCCGACCGCAAACTTTGAAGTTCTTCCTGTTGCGCTTGCCGTTCAGCGCGCTACAGTCGCTTTAGGCCATGTCGGACACAATGCCGTTCAGAGAACGATGCGTTTGGATGAACCGGCCTTTACCGATTTGTCCCGCTATTTGGCAGCTAAAGACAATTTAGGTCATGCCTTTGGCGCCACCGAAGACACCTTGGTTTCGATTTACGCTGAAAACATTGACTTAGCTAATCCGGTTTCTCTGGACAGCTTCCCGGTTGAAGGCAACATTGAAGACTCCGCATCTAACCTGCCTCGTGCCGCTCAGAGACTGAAACGTGCGACAGACAATACGTTCCTGGTTCTTTCCATGGAACTGCTTCACAACACTCAGGCTGCTGACCTGAGAAAGATGCAGAACAAGTACTTCAAGATGAGCCCTGCAACAGAAAAACTTTACAAGGCTTATCGAGTCAACAGCCCGTTCGTTGATCAAGACCGTATCTACACGATCGACCTTCAGAACGGAGACGAACTCCTGAAGAACTATCAGCCCTAATCATTAGAAGACAATTGAGCTGAGTTAATTTGAACGACCGGATCATTCGCCAAAACGGCTGAATATCCGGCCGTTTTTTCTTCTTCGGATTTTGATTCCGATATAAGGTTCCGTTCAGTTGTGCAGAGGACTCATTGGAGTTATCAAAGCCTAGAAAAGATAGGTAAACCCGAAGAGGATTCGAGTAAGGCGAACGCTAAAATAGACAAAAATTATAAATGTGAGAGAAATGCTCTCAGGAGAAAAATGACAGAGACCACCGACAAGCCAAAAGTTATGAGCGAGCGCGCCTTAAAAACACGCGCCAAAATCATGGACGCCACACGCGCGTTCATTGTGAGAGAAGGAGTCGGCCGCCTCTCAATTGACAAGATCGTCAAAGAATCCGGCACGAGCAAAGGTGCTTTTCTTTATCACTTTAAAAACCGTAAAGCACTTTTCTGTGCCTTAGTTGAAGAATACGTTGACCATTTAAACGAACGCATGAACGCCCACATGGGCAAGTATCAGAACTCAGAGGAACCTTTGATTCTTGGGTACGCCTCTTGGTATGAGGACTTCGATAAAGATGACGGCGGCTATGCCGTTCTCGGTGTTGCGCTGTTGGCGCTTCTCCTGCACGAGCCGGACGCATTGAAGCCGTTCCATGACTGGTACGCCAAGGTCTTTAAGATGGTCCAGGATTCTCCGATCAAAACACCGCAGCTTCTGACAGCCATTATGGCCTTTGAAGGTTTCTTCTTTACGCACAAGATGGGCTTTGACTCATTAGATAAAGAAACCAAAGAGGCGACCTGGAGGTACATCATTGAGCAAGTGGCTCCGCAGCCGAAAAAGAAGGCGTCCAAATCACCGGACAAAAAGCTCCCTGCCTAACACTCGATCGGCCCGCTCTGATAAAAATCAGGTCGGCCGAATTGTATTGATCGATAGAACTAATGCGCAGTAACGCCTTCGTATGAAATAACGAATTTTTGTTCTCTATAACAGGATAAAAGAGGACAGCGCCGGAAAATTTTTCTCTTTGAGTTCTCAAGACGGGAAACCTTATCGAGCGACAAGCAAAATACGGGCCATGAATGAAGATAATTGTTTCTAGTTGAAAAATAAGGAAACTCGAACAATGAACTCTTCAGACGGGATGCTGATTGTCAACGTGTCGGCAATTCAGGCGGTAGCGATTGCGGCGGTGACTTATTATTTCGGGGCTTGGCTGCGTAAAAAAGTCCCGCTTTTGGAAAAGTACTCGGTGCCGAGCCCGGTGGTGGGCGGCATGTTTGTCGCACTGGTGCTCTCCTGCTTGGAGTATTTCCGCCTCATGCAGGTTAATTTCGACACCTCTCTCCAGACTTTGCTGATGCTCGCTTTCTTTACGACGATCGGTCTGTCGGCCAGTCTGAAAATCGTCACGGAAGGCGGCAAGCTTTTAGTGTCGTTCTTGTTTGTCATTACGATCCTCTGCGTACTGCAAAACTTCTTGGGCATGGGCTTGGCAGAGATGATGGGCTTGGATTTCCATTACGGTCTGCTGGCGGGTTCCGTTTCCATGATGGGCGGCTTGGGCACCTCGGCAGCTTTCGGGCCTTATTTTGAACAGACTTACGGCGTTCAGGGAGGAACGGCGGTCGCCATTACTGCTGCAACCTTCGGTATGGTGGTGGCTTTATTGATCGGAGCACCGTTTGCCGAATGGCTTATCCGCAAATACAAGGTACTGACTCCGAAGGAAGTGGACAATCCTGAGCCGGAACTCCATATTCCTGAAGATCTGGAAACCGCAGTTGTAGAAGGAGAAAAAGAACCGACCTATACGCCTCAGCTTCTGAAAGCGGGAACGATTGTGGCTATCTGCATGGGCTTGGGTGCCGTTCTGTCTCAATATATGGGACAGTACATTACGCTGCCCGCTTACATCGGATCCATGATTGTGGCGGCTATCGTCAGAAACGTCGGAGACTTCTCGGGCAAATACACGGTCGAAGGCAAGGGTATGAACGCAATAGCCGAAATTAGCTTAGTTTTGTTCGTGACGATGGCTATTAACGGACTGAAGCTGCATGAACTTTTAAATTTGGCACTTCCGCTCATGATTATTCTTGCAGGACAAACCATTCTTATGGTGGTGTTTGCCTGGGTGATGTTCTTTATTTTCGGCAAGACCTACGATGCTGTGATGCTGTGCGCCGGCGGTATCGGTTTCTCGATGGGATCAACCGCCAACGGTTTGGCCAATATGCAGGCCATTGCCGAGAAATACGGCTCAAGCCCGAGGGCATGGCTCATCATTAGTTTGGTGGGAGCATTCCTGATCGACTTGATCAACGCTTTGCTGGTCACGTGGATGGGCGCCTGGTAGAAAAGCGGCTAGTTTTTTTAGTCAGCTTCGGAGCCTGTTAACAAAAGTAACGGGGCCGAATTGCAACTAATAAGTGGTAACACTAATAATGCAAGTTAAAGTCAAAATGAGCGTTGTTTTTCGTTTAGCGCCTTTCGTTTTCCATAGAATAAACACGTTCGTCAAGTTTTATTGACGGTCTGCTTAAAAATTATTTTATTTTTAATGGAGTTAAATCCGATGAAAAAACTCGTTCTCTTGCTCGCCAGCTTCTGCTTGATGACCGCCGCTTCTGCTGCCTACAAAGACGGCACATACGAAGGTCAGGGCGATGGTAACCACGGTAAGATCGATGTTTCCGTCGTTATCAAAGGCGGCAAGATTGCCGATATTAAGGTCCTCAAACACACTGAAACCGACATGATCATTCAGGCCCCGATCGACAACATGATCCCTGAAATCATTAAGAAGAACGGCACCAAAGGCGTTGAAACCATTGCCGGAGCAACAAACTCCTCCAAGGGTATCCTTGCCGGTGTTAACGCTGCTCTTGCCAAAGCTCAGTAATTTCTGCTGAACAGTCTTTCTTCGAAAGAAGAATGAACTCAGGAGGTCTCTTGCGAGGCCTCCTTTATTTTTGCCTAATTTTTTTATTCTCTGCGAATTGCCCAACCTTAGGAAAAACAAGGATTTCAGTTCGTTAGTACACAACATTAAGATGTTATTATCAACAACTGTGTTTGAGGACAGCCGGATCAAAATTTGATCCGCTGAGCCGCTCCTTAAGAGTTTTCTTTCAGCAAAAGTCGTGATGACGTCGTTGTTTGAGAAGACTTAAGGAGAGATCAGACACAAGGTATTTTCTTATGCACAGCCAACCGTCCGGCTTTATAGGTTGGGGAAAGAGAGAACGAAATGGGTCAGGCTAAAAATACAATTTTGATTGTGGATGACGTCGAACTGAATCGAGACGTCCTGTCTATCATGTTCTCTCAAAGTCACGAGATCGAATTTGCCGAAAGCGGTCCTGAGGCTCTGGACATTCTTCGAAAGAAGAAAGACGACATCTGTGCCATCCTTCTTGACTATGTCATGCCTGAGATGGATGGCTTAGCCTTTTTGGAAGAGGCGATCAAGGAGGGATTAGTTGAGAGCATTCCCGTCTTTTTGATTACGGCATCCTTAGAACATGATGTCGTGCATCGGGCTTATTCGTTGGGCGTAGCTGACTACATTCAGCGGCCGATTTCTCCGTACATCGCTCAGCGCCGAATCGAAAACATTATTGACTTGTTTAAGACACGCGCTGCATACAAGAAGCTCCTTGAAATTAATCGAAATCTGCTGGAACGCCTGAGCGAGGTCGATGAATCCATAACGGACGTTCGCAATCCTTAACAGGTTTGAAAAGCGCTTCAGACCGGAGAAAAACTCTCCGGTTTTGGTTATTCCCCGTCTTCGTCCGTTTCTCTTTCTAAATATTCTTTTTGACTGAGTGTTATCTGGGCGTCGTTCTTCCACATGGCGACCCAGCCGTCCAGCATTCTGGAGTCTTGGATGTCGACTTCTAAGTGCCAGGTTCCGTCTTCTTTTCGAGTCAGTTTTTGAGAAGTGTTGAAGGGCGTTTCTTCCAGATTCTTTGCGGTGACATCGCTCTTGAATTCAAGAATCCAGTGCACCCATTCTCCGTTGCTGTAATTAAAGTGGCGGTCGTGGATGTAAGACTGAAGATCAAAGTCTTCGGGTCGATGAGCATCAAAAGAGGTGACTTCTGCTTTTTTGAACCGGTGAAGAGCCAGATGGACGACATTGTCAAAATGATCGAACTGACAAATTAAGTAGAGTCGGACATCCTGCTGGACCAGTGCAAGCGGAGAGACGACAGCACTCGTGGTTTTGCCGTTCATGTTGGTGTATTCGATTCTGAGTTTCTTCTCCGAATACAGAGCTTCGGAAACGGCATCAAAGATTCTCGGAAGAACCTTTGAAGGCATCTGAGGAATTGAGGATGAAATGACGCAGACTTTGTTGAGCCATTGATTTTCTTTGGCGTTCGAACCTTTTTCTTTGAGCATTTCGGAAGCGGCATCAAATAAGAATCCCAACGATTTGAGGACCGTTCCCGGAATCTGATACTTCATATGTTCCTGCGCGATTCTCAGGAGCAGACATTCATTTGGTTCTAAATGAATACTGTCGGTGATGGAATCTGTTCGCTCTCTTCGGTAACCGTAAGCATTTCCTCGGTCGTCGCGCACCAAACCGTATTTGCCGCAGTCATACATTTGCTTCAAGTAACGCTGCAGAGATCGTCTGCTGACATCAATTTCTGCGGAAGCCAAAGAGTTGAGAATGTCGTCCACAGAGACAAAACGTTTGCTTAAAGGGATTCGATTAAGAATCTCCAAAATGATCGATGCTTCTTCTTTTTTGTCGTGTTTTCTTCCCATCCTTAGGCCCTCCAAGATCAAATTTCTGTCGCAAGGCGCGTATTGATTTTTATTTTAATCGGTTTTACTGCGTCAATTTCTTTCGCGTTAAATGCAAAAATAACAACATAGAAGGAGAACAAAAATGCCTCGCAGAAGAACAAGCGTCTTTGAGAAAATGTTTACCGACAACCGTCTTCGTTCTATTCCGAATTCGGAAGTACAAGGAACCTTATGTGTTGAATACTGGACGTCCAAGATTTTGATCGAACTCTCCGCCTATAAATCCTTGGAACTCGATGATGTGCAGGAGATGGCAAATATTCGAGTGGTCCAGGCGTGGCAGCAGGAAATCGAAAATGACGTTTCGGAACTTAACGCGTGCAATGATACAGAAGAAGGCGACAGAGATATATTTGATGATTCTGGAGACAGTGTTTTTCGACGTTATAAGTCTGTGAAGACAGAGCTTGGAAAGCGCATCAATAATCCTCCGTCTTCCATGAAAAAGGTTTATCGCGATATCAAGAAAGAAATTGATTTGCACGGTTTTTACCCGAAAGGTTTTGCGGCTAATCTTGAACTCATCAAAGAAGCCTATGACCTTTCTGAAGATGAAGGTCTAGTCACCGCCTTCATCTTCTTCACTCTTGCTTACCGAAACCTGAGAAGAGCTCTGAACTCTTTCAGTTATTCGGATCGAGGCTTTTTCCTGGTGCTGGAGGTCATTGCAAAAACGTTGGACTTGCCTTTGGAAAAGGTCCAAGAAATGCTCGGGCCTGATGGCAAACTTATACGGATGGCAATCTTCGGCGTAGACAGAGAGTCTTCTAATATCGATTTCGAGGACTATTTTGAATCGAAGTCCGGTATTTCCTTCTTTGATCTCTTCTTCGGGAAAATCGACAAGAAGCAGCTTGTAAGTTCGATTCTCACTCCCTGCAATAAGTCCCGTCTCACACTCGATGACGTCAAGTATCTGCCGGTGATTGATTCCTTGGTCGTTCCGTTTTTGAAAGGAATTAAAGAAGAGGGGCCGAGAGGCGTCAATGTTCTTTTGTACGGTCCTCCGGGCTCCGGAAAGACGGAATTAGGAAAGCTGTTGATTGAACAAGCCGGTAAAAAAGCCTATACCTTGAAGCTCGGAAGAGAAGAAAAGGTTTTGGCATGCTGGGAGCGTGCTTGCAAGTTAAGCCGAAACGACGCCGGCACAGCAATCCTGATTGATGAGGCTGATGACGTTTTCAACAGTGATCTGGTTCAAGGAACGACAGATCGCACGAATAAAGCGCGCATCAATGCCGCACTCGAAAACAGCAAAAAGCTGACGGTCTGGACAACGAACTCCTTGCGTTCTATGGATGCTGCCATCATCCGAAGATTCCATTTTGTGCTGAAGGTCGGTTATCCGCCTCGGGCCCAAATGGAAAAACTCGCACAGGGTGCGTTAGCCAAATCTTTGTCCGAGGAAAACATCAGCCGCCTTGTGAATACGGAAAATCTTTCTCCGGCACTTGTCGCGCAAGTCGGAGAGATTGTGGACAGCCTCCAGGGAAATAAAGTGAAGTTTCCGGAAGACTCTTTGATGAGCCTGCTTGAAGACATTCTTAAGGCACAAGGCTTTGGAAAATTGGGCGCCGCAAAGAAGAAAATCGGCGAGTTCGATCCGACTTTAAGCAATTCCGATACGGATTTGGAAGCTTTATCAAAAGGCCTCAAAGAAGCCGGCGCCGGAAGACTATGTCTTTACGGTCCACCGGGCACCGGTAAAACTGAATTTTGCCATTGGCTTGCAAAGAAACTTGAACGGCCGCTGATCATGAAGAAGGCTTCTGATCTTTTGAACTGTTGTGTCGGAGGGACGGAGCACAATATCGCGGCAGCCTTTGAAGAAGCAAAAAGAGAAAATGCTGTCCTTCTTTTCGATGAAATTGATTCCTTCCTCCAGGATCGAAGAACCGCGACTCATACTTGGGAAGTTACGCAGATCAATGAGTTTCTCACTCAGATGGAGTCTTATGAAGGCTACTTAGTGGCGGCAACGAATCTTCTGGATCTCACGGACAACGCCTGCCTGAGAAGATTTGATTTGAAGGCTAGACTCGATTACATGACCGATGCTCAGGCAGAAGAAATGTACAAAAGATTAGCTCAGAAGTGGAAATTCTCCGTCGGAGACGAAGTGAATGCTTTGCGGAAGATTCGAAATCTTTCTCCCGGAGATTTTGCAGCCATCGACAGAAGACTTCGTTTCCCAAAGCTGTTTCCGGAGAAAAGATTGTGGATATGCTGAAAGTTGAAGCTCAGCTGAAGGAGGGGCAGTTTTTTGCCGCTAGAAGGACCATCGGATTTTTGGACAACTGAAACTTGCCCTAAGACAAAATAAAGCGGCTCTTTTTTCGGAGCCGCAAAAAACTCCCGAGGAGAGACGGGAGCAGGAGGGAAAAGTTTTTTCGATGTGACTAGGGCACGTTCATGTCAAAGCGTTTATCTTCAGCATTCTTATGGCACTGACGGCAATACAGAACGCTTTGTTCGTGCTCTTTATGGCAGAGTGTGCAACGAAGCTGTCCGGCATGAGAATCATGCGGATTTAAAGCCACTTTCTTGGCCGCAGAAGCAGCTGCGAGATCCTGATAATTATGGCATTTCATGCATGCTTTGGACTTGGCAGCAGCTACCGGTGCGGAAGAATTGTGGCATTGTTCGCAGGTCACGCCTTTCTGCATGTGCTTTGCCATGGTGGGTGCGGCTTGAGCAGTACAGAAGGCGCCGGCTAAAACAATCGTTGCGGCGGCAATGAGGCGGTTTAATTTCATTTTTATCTTCCGTTTTTAGGCCCGGACCTTGCGGTCCGGGTTTTTCTAGACGTTACTTACCGGCTTTAACATCGGCAAGAGCGTTGTCAGCCGCTAAGCGGCCGCTAGTCATAGCGAACGAAGAGGCAGAACCTTCGCAGCGGAGGTCGTAAGAAGAGTCATACAAACCGCCGATATCCTGACCGACAACATAGAGGTTGTCGATCACGTCGCCCTGCGGATTGAGAGCCTGGAACTTCGGATTGACGGTGACGCCGCCCAAAGTCAGGAAGAATGCGCGGATGCCTTTCAGAGCATAGTACGGGCCTTTTTCCATATTGAAGGTAGCGAGGTGTTCGGGCAGACGACCGAATTCCGGATCTTTACCTGCCTTAGCGTACTCATTAACCTTCTTCATGGTTTCCTTCAGATTTTCAGCAGGAACACCGATCTGTGCAGCCAGGTCGTCAATTGTATCGGCCTTGAATGCCCAGCCTCTCTGCTGGCCGATTTCGAATGTCTTCGGAAGTGCTTTCAGAGGAACGCCGGCGAGAACGATGGCATTGAACGGAAGCAAAGCACCCTTGTTGACCAACTGATCATATTTCTGCTGGTCAATGATGTTGTACATCACGCCGCCGGCACTCGTCATGGCGTTGTAAACGTCAACGAACACTGCACCGCGGGATTCGTTGAAGAAGCGTTTGCCGTGCTGGTCAACCCAGAGCCAGGGCTGGGCCAAAGCGCAGCGGCCCTGTTTGAGTTCGTCAGCGCCCATGAACTGGTTGATCGGAGGCAGGTCAGCAAGGTACGGAGCGTTACCGGCAATGGTGTGCATGCCTTTGACGCCGGCACCGACTAACTGAGCCATCTGGATGCCGTCACCGGTACGGCCGTCGCCGTTCTTACCGTCCGTCACCGGACCGCGATACCAAACCGGTTCAAACATGCCGAGCGCAGAGGAGTCGTTCACATACTTGGCGAGCATTTCCTTGTTGGATTCGAAACCGCCGGTAGCGATGATGACTTTCTTTGCTTTAACGATGACTTTTTCGCCTTCGCCGTCAACAGCTTCAACGCCGACAACCTTACCGTTCTCGACGATCAGTTTCTTAGCCGGAGTTTCGGTGAGGATTGTGCCGCCTTTGGCGCGGACTTCCTTAGCGAAGCGCTGGATGATGCCGGCTGCACCGCCTTTGAATAAGTGCCATGTCATCAGAGATTCTTCTTTCGGATACATAGTGCGGATGCCGCGCATTTCTGCGCCTTTGTCCATAACCCAGTCAATGGTCTTACCGGATTCTTCGATCAAAACGCGAAGAACATGCGGATCGGCGCGATAGTGGTGATACTGCAGAGCAGCTGTGAGAACCTGGTCAACCGTTGTGTTGATGTTGTGTTCTTTCTGATAGCGAGTACCGACACCGAGACTTCCTTCAGGGAAGTTTCCGCCGCCGCCCAGGGCTGCTTCTTTTTCAAGAACGATCGGTTTGGCGCCTTGGTCAACTGCACTCTGAGCAGCTGCTAAGCCGGAAAGGCCGCCGCCGATGATAACGAGATCGGTCTCATAGACCTGCGTTGCGAATGCAGGAAGAGAGAATGTTGTGAGTAAAGAGGCTGCGATAGCAGATGTAAGCAGACTTCTACGAAGCATCGTAATTCTCCTTGTTTTGTGGTTATTAAGTGATGTACCGCTTGGTGTTTATGTGGGTATCTTAAGCGTGCCTTACGGAGATATACTTTGCGCAAGTTGCATTCCTATCTTTGCATTGTTGACAAGGGGTAATCACTGTGGCGGATATTACAAAGCTTTCTATCGATGATTTGAGATTCCTTTCGGAAGTAGAAAAGACGGGTATTTTGCTTCGTGCAGGGCTGTTATTGAATTTGTCTCCTTCATCTTCAAGCAGAAATTTTTCTCGGATTCGCTCATATTTTCCGCAGGAAATTTTCAGACTTCAGGAAGGGAAGTGGTATCCGACAAATTACTATCTGCAGCTAAAACCACAGATTCATCAAATTTTGGAAGCCTCAGAGGCCATGATGGATACGCAGTTCGATCCGTCTCAAACGACTCGTACATTTATCCTGACATCTGTGATGACGGAAATTTCCGTCGTCATCTCCGGTGTTCTTCCAAAGATGATAGAGCGGGCACCTAAAGCTCGATTAGATTTAAGTAAACACGATAATGAGATAGCTGCCGTAAGTGAAGGAAAGGCAGACTTTGCGGTGATTACGGATGTGGATTTGGCTCCGGATTTACATCGAATGAAGCTTTATCCACTGGATCGTGTACTGCTTGTAAGAAAGAATCATCCATTAACGCAAATCAAAGGCCCGCTTCTGACTCGCTATCTACAGGTCTATGACCGCGTTTCAATCCGTACCGGCCGGTCGTCCTCCTGGGTCGGTCCGGAACAGGGGCTGTTTCAATACGAAAGGTTCATGGAACACACGCGCTTCTCTACCTCTCGTTTCCACTCTGCCTGGGGCGCAATGGAGAAAACGAATCTGATTTCGGTTTGCGGCTGGCGTGCGGCTGAGATGGCCATGAAAGCATACGAATTAACAGCACTGCCGCTTCCTATTGATTTTGAAGAAACCGAAAAGTGGAACGTTCTGATTTGGTCTGACGCCAAACACCGTGATCCGGCGCACAAATGGATGCGAGGTTTGTTCAAAGAATGGGCGATTGAGGATGCAGAGCGGATGAAGAAACTCCAAGAAAAAGGTCTCAGCGTGCCGAAATACAAATAAGCGGCCGTGAAAGGCCGCTCATTGAAAAGTAAAAACGCTGCTGTTTAGGCGTTTTCAGAAGCTGTCTGATCGACGCAGCAGGCAAGAGCATTAAAACCGCCGTCGATATAAATGGTTTCTGCAGTGATTCCGAGAGAATTGTCGGAAAGGAGGAACGCGGCGGTGTTGCCGACTTCATCAATGGAAACCAAAGAACGCGTCGGAGAAACTGCCTTGCACTGAGCAAGCATTGAGCTGAATCCTTTAATGCCGCTAGCCGCTAATGTCTTGATCGGACCGCAGGAAAGTGTGTTGGCGCGAATGCCTTGCGGGCCGACGTCAGCAGCGATGTAGCGAGTGGCGGATTCGAGCGCAGCTTTACAGAGTCCCATCGTGTTGTAGTTTGGAACGACTTTTTCTCCGCCGAGATAAGAGAGCGTGAGCAGAGAGGCCTTGTGTCCGGCCATTAACGGAACCATTCTCTTAGCCATGGCGATGTAGGAGTAGACGGAGACATTCATCGCGGAGAGGAAACCTTCGCGGGAAGCGCCTTCGAGGAAGCTGCCGCTAATGGAATCGCGGGGCGCCCAGCCGATCGAGTGGACAAAGCCGTCAAAACCGTCGGTCCAGCGATTGGCGAGTTCAAGGGCTGCTAAATCAATTGATTCATCGGAAGATGCATCTAACTTAATGACTTGTCCGGCGCCGAATTCATCGGCAAAGCCCTGCACGCGTTCTTTAAAGCGTTCGTTGTTATAGGAAAGAGCTAGTTCAGCGCCTTCTCTGGCACAAGCCTTTGCAATTCCATAAGCAATAGAGCGATTAGAAGAGATTCCAGTGATCAGGAATTTTTTACCGGTTAAAAAACCCATGATGTTTTCCAAAAACTAAAACCGTCATTCTATCAAGTTGATTCAATTTTATATTTTGATAAATGAGTTTGAAAGGGGAATTCAAGGGTCTTGCTAGTACCTTGTAACAATAATATTTTCGCTTAAAGCTCCGGATACAAATGTCGGA
>OODH01000207.1_pt1 | contig 52444 bp, 51 predicted proteins | sample 1671391 | NCBI WGS metagenome assembly OODH01 (sample SAMN06348152, study PRJEB24527) | human gut metagenome | biome: human gut; feature: ankylosing spondylitis patient; material: feces | host: Homo sapiens | place: China | collected 2015-10 | reverse complement strand
AGACGCTTGAACGCATATATGCCGGACTGATTAAGTTTGTCGCAGGTGGCAAAGACGCTTTCATGGTGAAGTACAATTCGATGAACCAACGCGGAAAGTATGTGCCGCCGTCACTTGACGAACCCTGCCCGACTGTTGCGACACAGAGCCGTCTTGCACTTGCATCAGTGTCGTTTTTGTCGAAGCAGTTCAGTGGTCAGCCTGACAGTAAGAACGTGTCTGTTGAAGAACCAGCAGGGACTATCACGACAATCGACCACCACGCATTTGTGTCTGTGCATTACGGCAACGGCTTCAACACATCATGCGCATCACCGGCGGCTACGCTTACAACAAAAGACAGAATGGCACTTGTGCAAGTCAAGCGTTTCATCGCGAATGAGTATTCAGGCGGCGGTCAACTGTCAAGCATCGAACAGCCGAACCCGGCTGTATTGACGAACCCTAAACAGAAACTTGTATCATGCAAGCGTTTCTTGATGAACCCGCAATTTGCATCGCACGGTGGGTCTGTTGATGCGCCTTGCTTCACGCTCATTGCGCGAATGGATAAGATGCCGCCCTACATCGTCACGACACAGACTGGTGACGTTGCTATTGAAATCTACGAAACTGACAGCCCGATGACGGTCAAAATCAAAGAATTTATGGCGATGTACAACATCATTGACATCACAATGCGTATGTTGAAGATTGACGAACTGAAACTGATTATGGGTTTCCCTGAAGATTATGAACTGATAGGAACACAAGCCGACCAAAAGAAATTCATCGGCAATGCAGTTGAAGTGACTATCGCAAGAAAATGGTGTGAAGCACTATGTGCAGAACTTCGCAGATATAGAACAAAACAAACAGCATAACAATAAATATCACAGAAGTATGGATAAAACGTACAATGTAGCCGAAGCAGTGCAGGCTCAAAAAGAATACTGCAAGGAATACGCAGCGAAGCACCCTGAAGATTGGGCTTCAAGCATGATGAAAGACGGCAAAGGTTTCGCACCTGTGAACGGCATTTGCTATTGCTGTCATCAACAAATCTATTCAGCAGAGGGACGCGAATACTTGGGTGACAGACGCAAGCCAACAGGTCGCATAAAAAGCGGCATCAGTGTAGAACAAGCACGCGCAGAACTGACAACAGGCTGTCCTTTCTGTCATCGCTCATTTGTCGATTAAAAACATCACGGATAATGAAACGAAAAATCAAATTCAGAGGCAAAGATGTGAAAACATCGCATTGGGTTTATGGTGCTTTTCACGAACACATAGACATTACCCCTGCCGCTTTTTACAAAGATGCCGAAAGCAGAGAAAATCACATTAAAGAACACACTCACTATCTGATTATGAAAGACGCATTTAGTGATTATTGTATGCCAAGAAACATACAGTGCTTTGATGTTACTTCAGAAACTATCGGTCAGTTCACAGGCTTCACAGATTGCGTCACACGCGAAATCTACGAAGATGACATACTTCACTTTGAACGATACGGCAAGAACTACACCGCGCTCGTAAAGTGGAATGATGAAGTTGGCGCATGGTGTATGCAGTTACGATACGAACCGCGCTGTGGTAGCAGACCTTTGAGCGAATGGCTGAATGAAGAACGTCTTGAAGTCATCGGAAACATACATGACAATCCTGAATTATTCACAAGAAACAATCAATAACATCTAAAAATTCAAAACAATGGCACAATGGATTAAGACTTCCGTTCGCTTTGATAAGACAATGGAAAACGGAGCAATCAAGAAAGTAACAGAACCGTATCTTGTTGATGCGATTTCATTCACAGAAGCAGAAGCACGTATCATCGAAGAAGTGACACCATACATCAGTGGTGACTTTGATGTGTCGGCAGTGAAGAAAGCGAAAGTGTCTGAAATCTTTTGGGACGAAAGCGGTGACCGTTGGTATCAGGTCAAAGCAACTTTCATCACTATCAACGAAAAGACCGGCGCAGAAAAGCGAAGCAAGACCGTCTTCCTGGTACAAGCAAGCGACTTCAAAGGCGCATACGACAACTTCATGCAGGGCATGAAAGGCACGATGGCTGACTTCGAGATTATCGGTATCACAGAAACACCAATCATGGACGTGTTCAAAGCGAAACTTGCAGAATGACAGAAACAGACCGGTGTATGAAGTCGTTGAACCGTACCGATGACTTCGCACCCGGTCACAATCAACAACAATAAATAATCAAACAGCAATGGAAATCAACGAATATCAGAAAGCAGCACTGACAACGGCTGTCTATCCCGAAGACAAGCGCATCATTTATCCGGCACTTGGTATGTGCGGCGAAGCAGGAGAAGTCGCAGACAAGGTCAAGAAAGTCATTCGCGACAACAATCAGAACTTCACAAATGACAGAAAACGCGAAATCGCAAAAGAAATCGGTGACGTTCTTTGGTACTGTGCCACCCTGTCGCACGACCTCGGCTTCAGTCTTGAAGAAGTGGCGCAGATGAACATCGACAAACTTGCATCGCGTCAACGGCGCGGAAAACTGTCAGGAAGTGGTGATAATCGCTAAACGACTATGGATGCAAGACAATTCTTTGAACTTGTCAGACGTATGCGAGCCTACCAGCGCGAATACTTCAAGAACCGGCGAAAATCAGACTTGCAGCAAAGCAAGATACTTGAAAGCAAAGTGGACGAAGAAATAAAGCGCGTGGAAGCGATTGTCGCGCTGCCTGACGCAATTCAGAAGCAGCCGAATATGTTTGACTATCCTAACAAGTAAAACAGCGGTAAATCGAAAATTTGACATTTATGAAAAGAAAAATCAATATCGTGGTATCGAAAGCATACCCGAAAGTGCATAAAAGGCACGGTGAGCCTACGCACTTCGCAGAAAAACTCGTCAACGGCGAGAAACTTCACACAATACGCAACAATTATGACCTGTGGGCGGTGAACGCAGAAAAGATACGTTCCGGCAATTACGTTCTGTCTGTGCGTCAATGGTCGGGCGTGCCGCGCCGGTCAAAGCAGCGTGAAGTCTATAATACAGACGAAGAAATCGGCGTTGAACACATCACGATGAAGTATTCTGCCGATGATGACAGTATTTCAGTGTGTGTCGAAGACAGGTATCTGTCGGCTGACGAAATCGAACTACTTGCAAGAAATGACGGTACAACCGTTGAAGACTTCAAAGATTGGTTCTTTTGGAAGCAACGCAACAAGCAAGACGCGACTTTCAACGGTGTCATCGTTCACTTCACGCCGATGCGATATGCACACGGTTCTGCAACGCTGATGAACGTCTGAAGCGTGTCCACTCTCACGCACGCACATACGCACGTGCGTGATAACTTCAAGATAATATATAATAATAACAGAAAAGATATATATAACGATATATCGAATAATAGTAGATAATATGGCAACTTTCAATCAAGCAACGGTCATCGGTTTTGTCGGCGATGAACCGCGCATCATTCAGACGCAAAGCAATACAGCAATGGCAAGTCTTGCAATAGCGACAACAGAACGCGGCTATCAGCGACAAGACGGTACGCAGGTCGAAGACCGCACAGAATGGCATAACATCGTATTCTTCGGCAAACCGGCTGAAGTCATCGGTCGCTATGTACATAAAGGGTCATCGCTTTTCGTTCAAGGGAAGATGCGCACAAGAAGTTATGAAGACAAAGACGGCATCAAGCGTTATGTCACAGAAATAATCGGTGATAACTTCCAACTTCTTGATAAAAAAACAAACACATCTGACGTTCAATCGAACAACAGCGTGTCTTCGAGTCAATACAACGGAAATGGCTATCAAGCATCACAAGCACAAAGCCCGAACAATGACGATTTACCGTTCTAAATCACCGTGACAATGGTACACATAGAAAGTAAGATACAACGGGCGTGCTTCACGTGGTTCAGACTTCAGTTCCCTGACCTCGCAATGCTGATGTTTGCTGTGCCGAATGGCGGCTCACGCAGACGCATCGAAGCAAAGATAATGAAAGCGGAAGGTGTGACTGCCGGTGTTGCTGACGTGTTGTTCCTGTACCCGAACAGCGAATATCACGGCTTGTGCATTGAGTTCAAGACAGAAAAAGGCAGACAGCAGCCAAGTCAGAAGTGTTTTCAGCAAGCGGTCGAGGCGCAAGGCTTCAAGTATGCTATCGTGCGAAGCGTTGAAGACTTCATCGAACTTGTCAAGAATTACATCTATCAGACCCGAAAAAGGTGAAAATTCTGACATTTTATTATTTTTACCCAAAGTGGTGTCTAATAAACACTGCTTTTTATTACCTTTGCAGTATGCAAAAGACGTGTTCAGTCAGAACATTACGCTTTGACGGCATCAATTTTTTGCAGTCATTAAAAAATATCATCATCAAAAGCAGAACGCAATGAGCAAAGAAGACTTCAACAAAGAACTGATAATGCTTCCTCTGTCGCAGATTGAACCGAACACGGGGCAACTTGACGGACTGCCGCAGAACCCACGTTCAATCAAGAAAGCGAAGTTTGAGAAACTGAAGAAGAACATCGAGGAATACCCCGAAATGCTTGCATGGCGCAGTTTGCTTGTCTATCCTATCGGCAAAGGCAAGTACATTATCATCGGTGGCAATATGCGCTACAAGGCTATGCAAGAACTTGGGCACACAGAAGCACCGGCGGTCATCATACCTGTTGATACGCCTGTTGAGCGTCTTCAGGCATACACAATCATCGACAACAACGGTTTCGGTGATTGGAATTGGGACTTGCTTGCAAACGAGTGGCCGGACGATATGCTTGATGATTGGGGGCTTGACGTTCCGACTAAAGGAGAAAAGAAAGACTTATCAGCACAAATCGGTCAGTCGTACAAGATAGAAATTGACTGTGCAGATGAAGCAGAACAAGAAGAACTGTATAACGCACTAAAAGACCAGGGATATTCATGCCGAGTTTTGACATTGTAAGAACATCACAGCCGACTGATAGTTTTCGCGTGCAGTCTATCATCGGAACTTACGACCTACAACAGCAGCACGTCACAGAACACTTCACAGGCAACATCGAACTGCCTGACAAGTGGAACATCGGTCTAATTGTTGGGCGCAGTGGTAGCGGAAAGACTACTATTGCGCACGAATTGTTTGATGCAGACATCATCAGTGGCTTTGATTGGACGCACGACAACATTCTGGACGATATGCCAAAAGAAGCGACCGTCAAAGACATTGCGGAAATGCTGACGGCTGTCGGCTTCAGCAGTCCTCCAAGTTGGCTTAAACCGTATGCAGTTCTGTCGAACGGAGAGAAGATGCGCTGTGACATCGCACGCGCAATTCTTGAAAAGCGCGATATGTTTGTCTTCGATGAATTTACTTCAGTAGTTGACCGTAACGTGGCGCGTGTTTCATCGCTTGCCATTCAGAAAGCAATCAGGCGGCAAGACAAGAAATTCATCGCAGTGACGTGTCACTATGACGTGCAGGACTGGCTGATGCCCGACTGGGTATTCAATACAGACGATATGACGTTTCAGTTGCTTGACGCTGAAGCGCAAAAAAAAAATCGACCAGGACTGTGCATCGAAATCTTCGAGACCAAACGCAAAGAATACTTTTGGAACGTCTTTAAGAAGCATCACTATCTGAGTTATAACTTCAATCATGCAGCACGTGTCTTCATCGCAACGTGTAACGGTGATTTATGTGCTTTTTGTGCAGCACTGCCGTTCCCACACCCGATAAAGAAGAACACTTGGAAAGAACATCGAACAGTAGTATTTCCCGACTTTCAGGGCGTTGGTATCGGCACAGTCTTCAGTGACGCAATCGCAGAACTATTCAAGGAAGAGGGAAAGACATTCATCAGCACGACATCAAACCCTGCAATGATACATTCACGCGCAAATAACCCGAAGTGGAAGACAACGCGCATCGGTCGTGTTTCCGGTGGGGTGCGCACAGCGAAGTTGAAAGGGTCTTTTTCGCGCAACCGCCTGACCGTGTCTTTTGAATACATCGGTCAGATAGAAGTCGCAACATCTAAAAAGTAACAAGATATGTCAAAGTTTTATCCTGACACAAAGCGGCTTTTTGAAAATCTTCGCGGTCGTAAAGCACGTTACTCGCCTGAAGACCTTGCTGAAGAGTTCAAGAAGTACATCGCAGACCTCGAAGAAAATCAAATCGAAGTCGAAACGAACTATCGCTATCAAGCGAGTGATGACGTGCGCCGTCAGCAGAGAAGAACACAGAAGTATGCCCGACCGCCGAAGATACTTGACTTTGTGACCCGGTGGCTCGGCATGACGCATCAGTGGTGGTATTCGCTACCTCACGGCAAACGTGGCGCAGACTATGAAGCAGTAATCGAGCGCATCACACAATACTGTTATGACACCAAGTTTGACGGTGCGGTTGTCGGTCTGTACAACGCGAACATCATAGCGCGTGACCTCGGTCTGAAAGAAAACATCGCAGTGTCAAAGCATGGCGCAGACGAACACATGAGCGAAGAAGAAATTGACGCAGAAATCAAACGTCTTGAAAAGTTGGATAAAGAATAAACTTCACTGACATCACGATATGGCATTGACAGCGCAAGAAAAGAAACGGCGAATAATGAAACTTCGGCGCACGAAGCTACGGCTGAACGCTCCGAAGCAACTGTCATCGTTTCTTGCTTACGCGAACCCGAAGTATCAAGCAGAGTGGTTCCACAAAGTCATCGCAGACTACTGTCAGCAGTTGTATGAGGGCAAAATCAAGAAGTTGATGCTATTCATGCCACCGCAGCACGGTAAGTCTGAAATCATATCGCGCAACTTTCCGGCGTGGGCGTTGGGGCGTGACCCCGACTTGAAGATTGTCGGTTCATCGTACAGTGCAGACCTCGCACAGCAGTTTTCGCGTGCGATACAGCGCACGATTGACAGCGAAGAATATCAGGCAATCTTTCCCGAAACGTATCTGTCAGGAAGCATCACAGAACGCAACAATGACGTTACGACACGCGGCTATCTTCGCAATGTTGACTACTTTGAAACTGTGGGACATCGCGGCTTCTATAAAGCAGTTGGTGTCGGCGGTGGTCTGACAGGTACGCCGGTTGACATCGCGATAATTGATGACCCGGTGAAAGACGCGACTGAAGCATACAGTGCGACATACCGTGAACGTGTGTGGAATTGGTACAACACGGTTCTTTCGACACGTCTTCATAATGACAGCCGTCAGTTATTCATTATGACGCGCTGGCACGAAGATGACCTTGCAGGACGATTGCTGAAAGCAGAACCCGATGAATGGACTGTCGTTGTCATTCCGGCTATCTGTGAACAGGAGCATGACGGCGCGTTGAACAGTCCCCGGCATATCGGTGACGCGCTGTGGCCGGACAAACATTCGCTTCAGAAACTTCAGAAACAGAAGAAGCGTGCGCCGCGTGAATTTAGTGCGCTGTATCAGCAACGACCGACTATTGAGGGCGGTAATATCGTGAAGCGTGATTGGTTTCGCAAAATCAGTCTTGCCGAATTTACTGCACTTCGCTTCCGTGAACCGATGCACTTCTATCTTGATACGGCATACAACAAGAAGAAGCAAGGGCGAGACAACGACCCGTCAGGTGTCCTTGCAGCGTGTCGCATCAATCAAAGCATATACTTATATGACGCGCAAAGCGTGTGGAAAGAAATGCCAGACCTTTTGCGCTTCTTACCCGAATACATCGCCGCTCATTGTGGCAACAATGAGTCTGTCTTGCACATCGAACCGAAAGCAAACGGCATCAGTGTCGTGCAGATGCTCCGCGAAGTATCTACACTGAACGTCACTGAAACGCCTGTGCCTGTTGATGACAAGGAAGTCAGATTGCGTGTTGTCTCACCGCGCATTGAGTGTGGGCGTGTCTTCATCGTTGAAGGGTCTTGGAACGATGACTTTCTTGACCAGGTGTGCGCCTTTCCGGCAGCATCGCATGATGAATTTGTCGATATACTCGGCTATGCAATCAATGACCTTTATGAAGACGATGATGACATAGATTATGACAACATCAATATCGTCTAACATTCAAAAATCAAATCAAAATGGTATTATTCGACATCTTACGAAATTCGATGAACTCAATTCTTGGCAGAAAGCAAGAATTTGACGAACTACTTGCAATGGGTGACATTGACGCAGTGCGCAGTCAGATGACAACGAACGGTGCAGAAGCAATCGCGGCACTGAAAGAGTACAACACGCAGACGCATAGTGTAATGCTACGCGAAGACAAAATCTTGACAGACAAGAAAGGCAATATGCGCAAGAAAGTCAAGGTCGCGAAGCTACCAATTCCCTATCAGCAGTATATCAACGAAATCGCGCTTGTCTTTATGTATGGCAGACCGGTGAAGTGGTCGCAACTGTCAGACGGCACAGATGCTGTCTTCGATAAGTTTCAAGACGTGCTGAAGCGCACGCGCTTTGATAGCAAGATACGCGAGTGCAAGCGTCTTGCCGGACGCGAAACAGAAAGCGCGATGTTGTTCCGTGTCTTCAAGGATGACAAGACCGGCGAACCTGATGTGCAGATACGTGTTCTTGCCAAAAGTAAAGGCGATGACATATACACACGTTTCGACCAATACGAAAATCTAATCAGCGTTGCATGGGGCTATCGTGTCAAGGAGAAGCAGAATAAAGTCGTTGAACACTTTGACATCTTCACGCCCGAAGTCATCTATCGTTGTACGCATGGTTCGCTCGGTTGGGACGTGCAGGAAGAAACGAACTTCATAGGTAAGATACCAATCATCTATTTTCAGCAAGAAAAAGAATGGAACGGCGTTGAAGCCCTTATCGAGCGCGAAGAACATATTGCATCACGCACAGCAGACACAAACGACTACTTCGCGGACCCGGTTGCAGTCTTCGATGCAGATGCAATCAAGAACCTGCCTGAAAAAGATGCTATCGGCAAATCGCTTTATGTGAAGTCAGGTCTGAAGACAACAGAAGCAATGCACTATGTCACATGGGACAGTGCGCCGGAGTCAAAGAAAGACGAAATCGAATGGCTGCAAAATCAGATATTGACAAATTCGTTCACACCACACATTACACTTGACACACTGAAGTCGCTGTCAACACTATCTGCAAAAGCACTTCGCACGGTGATGATGCTTGCAGACATTAAAGCAGCGAAGCGAAAAGAGAAGCACGATGAACTTCTTGACCGCACGGCATCGCTTGTCCTGGCAATCATCGGCAACGTGCTTGATGTGTCGCTTCACTCGCAATGTGAAGAAGCAAGTATCGGTCACGAATTTCAAGAACCGTTTGGCGAAGATGTTTCTGATGACCTGAAAGACATTGCACAGGCACTCGATGCCGGTATTCTTTCAACTGAAACAGCAGTCGAAATGAACCCGCTTGTCAAAGACGTAACACGCGAAATGGAGCGTCTGAAAGCAGAACAGGAAGAACGCCAACAGCAGCAAATGTCAATCTTCGGCGATGCAGCCGGTGCCGGTGCGCAGTCATTCACAGACGGCAACAAAGACGAAGAAGATGATGAAGAAGACGGTGACGGCGATGAAAAGAAAGATGAAAAGAAGAAAAAGAAGTCTGACGAATGATGAAGCCTGTCATCTGTAAACATACCAAAGAAACAAAACGCGGTGAAGTTACAACAATCACCGTTTTCGGTGTACCTGTCTTTCGCAGTGTCTATGTAGGTGCTGAAGTAAAGAAAATCAGACCGTGTGGCTTCACAGCATACGCATCTGATGCACCTGTCGAAGACAATGACGATGATACAGAAGATGATGACGATGACGAACAATTCATAATTCTACCCTATGACAAAGAAAAGTGACAACGACCAAAGACAAGGTGTTCTTGCACGCATCAAGCGCACCGAAGCGTATGCAGAGCGCGTGCGCACGTTGTTTGCGGCCACCGTGAACGAAATACTTGCTTTGAATAAAACGATGCCGGAACTTGACGAGGGTGAAATGTTCTCGTTTGATGCTGCAAGCATGAAGAAGCAGCGCGAAGTCGAGCGTCTTCTTCGACAACTTCACAGCGTTGCTACAATGGCGATACAGTCAGGCATCAAACTTGAATGGGCGCAAGCGAACGCAGAATGTGATAAACTTGTGCAGTCGTGTTTCGGCAAGAAATCACTTGAAACACCTGAATTTACAGCGTGGACGCAGCGAAACGAAGCAGCAATGGCGGCTTTCATCGCACGCAGTGAAAAGGGTCTGAACCTATCGCAGCGCGTGTGGAAGTCGTGCCGGCAGTTGCGCGATGAAATGGAAGTCGCTATCACTGTCGCTGTCGGTGACGGTACTTCAGCAGCTTCTATGTCACGAAGCGTGCGAAAGTATCTGAACGACCCCGACCTGATGTTTCGCCGCTTCAGATACAAAGACCAAGAAACCGGCGAATGGAAGCGCAAGTGGAAAAAGCGTGTCATCGGAGAAGACGGTAAAGTGCATTTCATCGACTACGACAAAGACAGTTATCAGGACGATTGGACGGGTCCCGGTTATTACAAGTCATCAGCACAGAACGCTATGCGTGTCGCACGCACAGAAACAAACATCGCATACAGACGTGCAGACCATGAGCGTTGGCAACAAATGGACTTTGTTCTCGGTCAGCGTGTGTCGCTGTCACACAATCACCCAAAGAAAGACATCTGTGACAAGTTAGCCGGTGACTATCCACCCGATTTTGTCTTTGATGGTTGGCATCCTCAATGCTTCTGTATGGTTACGCCAATTCTTATGGACGAAGACGAAATACTGAAGATGAATGAAGCGATGCTTGAAGGTAAAGAATACAAGCCACGCGGCAAGCGCATCACGCAGTACCCGGATAACTTCAAAGAGTGGGTGCGCAACAACGAAGAAAAGATACTTGCTTCACACGACTTCGGTTCTGACCCATACTTTGTTCGCAACAACTTCAGTGCAGTGCAAGACATTCTGAACCCGAAGAAGCAGTTGACACCGCTTGAAATTGCCGAACAGCGTCACGCGAACCGCACACCGGAACAGGAAGAAGCGATACGTCTGAAGTGGCAAGAACGTCAAGAACGCATCGCTGAAGAAAAACGTAAAGCGGAAGCGGAACGTCTTCGCATCGAGCGTATCAATAAGACAGCGCAGAACGTACTTAAAACAGCGACCACGCGCTTTGCAGACTTCGGTCTTGATACTGTCGCACTCGAAGCAGCGGTGCAGTCAGGTGACACGGCAATCATCAATGCCGAAACACGTGCGCTCGCACAGGCAATGGCGAAGAAACAACAACAAATCAAGCAGACGGCGAACAATGTTATCGGTGTGACATCGAAGTACAAAGACTTCACCGTTGACACTGATGCTGTCACTTCGCTGAATGATGCACTGAAGACAGGCAACCTGTCTGCAATCAACACGCAGACACGCGCACTTGCACAGCAGATTGTCGCTATCAAGAAGCAACTTCAGTCAATGTCTTCTGTCATACCTAACGCGAAGCAGTGGTCAGACCAATTCACGGTTTCAGAACTTCAGGCAGCACACGATGCTGTACAGAACAAACTTGCACAGATTGCATCTTTGCCACTTGATAAACAAATCAAGAAACTTGAAAACGAAATAAAGTATGTATGTGACCCGACATATCTGAAACCACACAGCATTTATCCGACATGGAAAGTATCTCAGTCGGCATATATGCAAGAACTTGCAAAAATAAAACATCAACAGAAAGTCAATGAACTGACTGCAAAACTTAATGTGCTGAAGACTTATCTCGCAGCGCATACTAAAGCGACCACACTTGCAACACTGATAAGTCAGGCTGAAACAAATCTTACAAGTGACAATTTGTGGGAAGCAGAAATGTATGTTAGTGAAGCAGAAAAGAAAAAGACTGCACTTGAAGCATCACAGGCACGCCGCGATGCAAAGAAAGGCAAAGGTGTTACAAACCTCAATCAGATAGACTTTGACGATGATACACGCACGCAAGAACGTAAAGATGCGGCGAAATGGTTCAAGAACGATGATGATGCAAATGACTTCTACTTCGATGAAACGAATACAAAAGCGCAATGGCTTGCAGCTTCAACAGAAGAAAAGAAAGCATTGCATCAGTACACAGCCGGAAGTTCTTACATTACAGAACCGCTTCGAGCTATTAAAGGATATTATCATTACTATACATCGCGAAAAGACGAAAGTGAAAAAGATGTTGAACAAATGACAAATATCATATCACGATGCTATTGTACGCATGACATTTGGATAAAACGCGATGAAGGTGCTTGGTGTGCTGAATATCGTTGGGGTATTCCTGACCTATCAGCCTATGAAAGTAAACCGTCAGCACTTGTCGGTCGTATCGGTGTCGATGAAAGTTTCATGTCCTGTGGAAACAACAAAAGCACTTATTTCGGTTCAAAGCCTGTTATTCTGAATATATACTGTCCGAAGCAAACACGATTGATATATGCAGAACCGTTTTCAGAATTTGGCGGGAAGCACGACAACGGAACATACACGCCTGGTAAGTCTTGGAACGGTGCATCGAAGCCAATAACAACGCATGAAAATGAAATTATTCTGCAACGTGGAACTCGTTTTCGTATTACAAAAGCAGAATTTACAGCAGGTAAGTGGTATATAGACTGTGAAGTGTTGTCGCAATATACTCGACCTATTGAAAGTTTTGAAGTTGGTTCAGGTGGATTTTATTGTAAGTTCAAGTGAAAAAAAGAAAGCTGTGTCGCAATGAACGATGCAGCTTTCTTTTGTAAAATAATTGGTTCACGAAAGCAGTTCTTCAATCATAATGCTTCTTGTACCATTTCTTGAACGCATCAACATCAACACGGTCGTTGTACTGTGTGAAACGATTAAACAGAAGTGCTTTCAATGTAACTGGCACATCATCTGTTTCGCAAAATGAAGTCAAACCGAACGTGATATATTCGTCAAGCAATGTGTCAAAGTTACTGTCTTCAGCGCACATTCTATCGACCCACATTTTTTCAATGTTGAACAAAGTCTGAATGTCTGTATCTGTGCTTTGACAGTTCTTTTCGCCGTGATAGTACCGACAGAACTTCAGTAGATTATCATTTTTCATATTTCTTGATAATGTTTATAATGTCTTCCATGTCTTCAGTAGTCAGAGAATTGACCTTTTCAAAATACTTGAAGAATTGGGAAATCGTATTGCGTAAAGAAATGCGATGACGTTCCTTTTCACGGTTTTCAATATCTTCTTCAGTGGCAAGTCTGCAACTTCTATAAGCGTCACCAACCATAGAACCGTCTTTCTTCCAAAAGCGATATGTGCCAACTTCAAATTGTTTCGGTGTTACTTTTGTAACCTTGTCAATCACTACTGAATTATACCAATCACCTGACGAAAAGATAACAGTATCACCAACTTTTATGTTTTCTAAATTCTGTGCCATTTTTTTATTTGCAGACTAAATCATCGTTGAGTAAAATTGATTTATGACTTGTTTCAATTCATCAGGCAAGTATCTGAACGCTTGTTCTTTCAGTTCTTTAGGAACGCCCCACAACGCTTCAGCCATTGAACCGACAATCGCAGCAAGTGTGTCGCTGTCACCGCCGTATGCAACCGCGTTGCGTATTGCATCTTCAAAACTATTGCTTTCCATGATGATAGAAACAGCAAGAGGAACACAGCCTTGACACGTCACATCGAAGAAACCGCGTACAGGTAGATGATTGTACCAATCTTCGCCGTAATATGTCACGATGATGCTTGCGGCATGGTTCTTTGCCATTACTTCATTATGACACATGACACAATGCTGAATTTCTCGAATGACGCGAACAGTCACAACGGCACCGATGACACCTTCAGCATGATTGTGCGTGCAAGCAGCACTGTCATACGCAAGACGTATCGCTTCAGCATCAGAACGCGCTACAAACGCACAAGGTGATACGCGCATCGCAGAACCATTGCCGAAACTGTTGTAAGGTTCATGTGTCGAAGAATGAAGCCAAGCGTTGAATGAACCGCCGTATGCTCCCATTGGGTTTGGGTACTTGTGACACCAATACAGAAGGCTATCTTTGAACGACACGTCTTTCAGAATTGCATCTGCAACAGCAATCGTGCAGATTGTGTCATCAGTGAAGTCACAGTCTTTTGTGAACAACTCGAAATCTTTTCTGTCGGTGTTGTTGAACTCGAAATGCGACCCGACAATATCGCCTATAATTGCACCTGTCATGTGGATTGTCTTTTGTTAGATTGTGATTTTGTTAAAAGAGAACTGATGCGCACGGTGCAGTGTTTGTTTTCATAGAAGTCACGACCGCGCAGCGCATTTGTCAGTGATTTATACTTGATGCCAACAGCATCTTCAGAAACGTGGTCGAAGATTGCTTTGATGCTTCCAAGATAGAAATCACATTCGCCGTCAATCGGTATCTTCATGTGTAGATGAACGATTTTTTGTGTAGCCATATTGCGTTGAATTTAATAATGCAAAGTTACGGAAAATCCCGCGATTTGGTGCGTTTACTTTCAAGAAATGAAATATTTATCACGTGAACACGCCAAAATCGCGAGGGAACGCTACAATGTAGTCTTGTACTTCTTTTCCCAATAGTTGCGTGTCGCTTCTTCAAACAGTTCTGTGTCGATGCGTATCTGTTCTCGAAGCCAATCAAAAGCATCAGAACCGAGATTGTCTTTCAAACGCTGAAGTTTGTCGCTATCGGCTTCGCCTGTAAGCGCACATTCTATGTCATCGCTCAACGCAACATTATCATTTGAATAGTAATCAGGCAAGTATTTGAGAATGAAGACCCACAAAGAACCCTCATAACTTGCAAGTCTGTCAAGTTCTTTTGCGGAGTATTCAGTGCAGTCTTCGATTGTTTCATAACTTATTTCATCAGTGCTTTCGTCTTTGATGCGCCAACGAGATAGGTTAACGACTTCACCTGTCTTCTTCACGATTGCTTTGTCAATTCCGTGTACTCTCATATCTGTATCAGTCTAATTGTTCAGAATTGATGATGACAGCATCGCCAACGATGAAGTCACTGTCAAAGATTGCTTTCATGCTGTGAGCGATGACAGACGCTTCTGCATTGTGTTCCAAGTTATATAACTTACCCATTTCGTTGACAATCATGCACTGATTGTGCTTGTCGTTAAGTCTGATGACTTCGATGTAACCGCCGACAAGTTCTTGCAGCTCTTCAAGTTCAAACTTCTTCCCGTTCTTTGGCGTGATGGTGTGCTTTGAACCGTCCGGCTTTATGATAAAGTTTTCTTTCATTGTGCAGTTGATTTAAGCACGCCTGCCGCGTTGACAGGCGTGCGATGATTTATATATTCAGATTGAATTGTTCGTCAAGGAAGCGTACCATTGCGCGGTTCTGTGGCATCAGTACCGGTATATCCATGCTGTCCGCTTTGTACAGGTCTGTTGCAGCGTTGTACAAGTCCCATGCGCTGATGCTGCCGCCAAGTTCTTGTGACTTCACCATAAGACTTTCTGTGAAGCGTGAAATCTGTGCTTGATTGAGGGGATAGACACGATGTTCCTTGATAGATGTGATGCTTGTGTCGCACTTTACACGGATAGCGGTAAGCATTCCGATGATGAGAAGCATCTGTTGCACGCCGACTTCGATTGACTTCATGCGCTCAATCTTTTCACGTTCGGTGACGATGATGTGACGTGCATCTAAAAGCCAAGACTTCACAACGTCTATGACTTGTGGGATTGTGACTGTTTCACCGCGACCGTTGCCTTTCTCGCTATATGTCGCGATGTACTTGTCAGCGCACAGCATGGTCTGATTGTGGCATATCTTAACCATGTTCCCGAAGCCGACTTGCACACCTTTCTGATGAAATGCGACTGCAAGGTTTGTCGTTTTTTCTTCATCATCGAAGTCTGTGATGCGAATGTTAGCGAAGACGCGGCGAAGTATGTGAGCTTCAACTGCACGCTGACCGTACTGTGCTTCAACTTGTGGAAGCAACACGACACCGGGTGTGTTTCTGTCTTTGTTCTGTGCAGCGAACAAGTCATACACTTCTACATTGTAGCCAAGTGTGTTGCACTCGTTGATGAGTGTCTGAAGCAGTTGGAAGTGATAGATGCCACGAAGCGGATTGCCGTAAACATCGTTTTCTTTGTGTGTGCGCTCAAGTTGGTCGAGCGTGAGGGTCTGAACCTTGGCTTTGTCAAAGTCAAACAGTTTGTTTTCGAGAGTTGTTTCTGTAACCATTGCGTTGATATTTTAATTGTTATACATTCAGAATTTATCGACTGACAGACCTTTCGCTGTCATTGAAAGTGAAAAACCGGCTGACACGAGTTTGTTGATGACAGATGCGTTGCTTTCGTGAATAAGTATCGCGTATGTGTGCGAATAGTTGTCTTTGACAGGCACGTTGAACGACACTTTGATTGAGTTGCTTTTGCTGATGATGTTGATTGCTTCAGCGATATATTCAGGTTTCATTGCGTTGTTGATTTAGAAATTGACTTTTTCAATTTTCAGATTGTCGTTGATGACAAAAGAACGACCACATTCACAGTTGATGCGTGTAGAAGTCACACTGACAACCTTTCTGACTACGTGCTCATGTGACAGTCTTTGCGTGCCGTCTGAATTACGACCATTTACGATGTCACCTGACAAATCGTAACGTGTACCGATGATAATTTCTGTTGCTTTCATTGCGCTGTATTTTCTTTATAGTGCTTGTTAAACATCTGATTTGCGATGCAAAGATATAGCCTATTTCCCGAATAGGCAACTTTTTTAGCAAAAAAATGGCAAATAAATTCCATTAAAACGCTTATAAAACGCGGTAATGTTTGTGGTGCAGTTAATTATGACATATAAAATATTTCATATTTTTGGTGTTTGATAGCCACTATTTCCGAAATAATGAGTACCTTTGCGCAAGGACTACTGTTTAATAAACATATCATTGCAATGAAAACAAAACTTTTAGAACAACTCAAAGCCAAGTGCAAAGACTTCGGTCTTACAAAGAAAGCACTTGAAGAACTTGCTGAACTCGGTGCTGCCAACCTGAAAGAAGACAGCACTGATGAAGAAATCGCCGCACAAGCGGACAAACTTGTTCCCTTCGCAAAAACTATGCAGGGAGAAATCACACGTAAAACAAAGAAGTCATCTGCCAAGCAATCTGAAAAGTCATCTGAAAACGAGGACGAAGAGGGCAACGGAGAGGGCGAAAGCGACAAAGATATGCCCGCTTGGTTCAAAACCTATCAGCAGAGCAACGATGCACGCATTGCGGTTCTTGAAAGGGAGAACAGCGACCTGAAAGCAGAAAAGGCAGCAACCGAAAGGGCAACCACAATCGCCGACAAGGCAAAAAAACTCGGTATTCCAGAATTTTTAGTGAAGCGTCTTCACATCGCAGATGATGCAGACGTTGATGCTGAACTTGCGAGTATCAAACAAGACCTTGTCAACAATTCTCTCATGCCCAAGGGTCAGGCGCATGAAGCCGGTAAGATTGACCTCACACAAGCAAAAGAAGATGCGAAGTCGTGGGCAGCCGGTCTTCCCGACTAACAGACAGACCTGAAGTTTCACAAAACAACAAATCACAGAAATGGCTATCACATTTGAAAAGCAGTCTTTCGGTGGACGATTCCCCGAAATTTGGCGTGGCGAATGTAAGATGCTGCCCGGCGGTTTCAAGCCTACACAAGAGTTTGCAGTCGGCGCTGTCGTTCGCCGTGCGACACCTGTCTTTGTCAACTTCGATGACATGAGCGCGACCGTGGCAAAGGTTGCGTCTGTGCTTGACGGAGGCACGACAACGAAAGTACGCGTGCCGAAAGGTCACTACTTCACAAAGGGTGACAACGTATTCAAACACGGTGACGCAGCACCCGAACTTGTCACTGTCAACGATGTTGACCGCACGAACACCGCGTATGACGTTCTTACACTTTCAAAAGGTATCACCGGCATCAAGAAAGATGACGTACTTATCGAGGGAAAAACTGTCGGCGATGGCGAAAATGCAAAAGTCGAAGCGGCTTGTGTTCCGAACATGGTTGTCGGTGCGGATAAGCAGTTTGACGGCAAGGGTCTCCCGACACTTGACGCAGCATTTGAAGCTGTCGTATTGTTCCCATCGCTTTTGTTCCCCATTCTTCCCGAATGGCTTCAGGGCGTTGCACTGAAAGACAACCCAAACATCATTTTCATCAAACAGTAAAGCATCACAACAATGGACGAAGTATTCTTCAGCTCTATCTATGGCGAACTGACACGCAACGTGCAAATTCGCTTTGACGCGGCTTCTGAAGCACACAAGCGTCTTTTCGACACTGTGCTTTATGACCGCTTCCTTGATTGGGACTTGCCTACAATCAGTCTCGACTTCGAGGAAATCATGGGTAAGTATAATATCACGATTGCCGCACCGACTATTGGTGAAGATGCGAAAGAGTCTATCATCGGCTCGGAAGGTCTTCAGACAATGCGTGAACGCATGGTAAATCATGCACTGACACTGCCGATGACCATTCAGACGTATCGTAAAATCCTCGCACTTCTTGACAGCAAGTCAATTCCTGACGCAGCAAAGAAACAGCAACTCATCAAACTGATGTGGGGTGACGTTATGACTGTTGTAGGTGCAGTTCATGGCAAACTCGACATGATTTTCTTGCGTGCGCTTTCAAATGGCGGTGTCTTCACTTTCGATGAAACTACCAACCCTGAAGGCGGTGTGCGAGGCACAATCGACTACAAGCAGCCGGGTGAAAACATCGCGACTGTCACGAAAGACTGGACACAGGAAAATCTTGAAACAGTTGACTGTTTCGAGGACATTCAGGCAATTCTTGACGCAGCACAAGACAAGGTCGTACTTGACAAGGTTCTGTGCGCACCGGCACTCATTTCATACATCTGCCGCAGCAAGCAGATGAAGAAGATGATTTTCGGCAGCGACAAGTCTTCAAGTATCTTGCTTCAGCGTGACTTGAACGAATGGATGCAGTCTAACGGCTTCCCTGTATTCGAGCCTATCCGCAGACAGGTACGCATTATCAACGGCACACAGGTAAGCACCTACACACCGTGGGTGAAAGAAAACATGGTCTTTGTTCCGGCCGGTAAACTTGGTGTCATCAAGACTGCCTACTCGAACAATGAAATCAAACCCGAACCCGGTGTTGCATACAGTAATCAGGGACGAGTTCGCGTGTCGCAGTGGGGCGTTGGCGAAACACAGGGAAGCAATGGCGTCGAATTTACCAAAGCAGAAAGCATTTCGCTCCCTGTCATCACTGAAATCAACGGCATCTACACTCTTAAAACGAAGAAATCGTGACGAACATCGAAGCATTGAGCAAACTATGCACCGCAATCGCGAACACATTCTATCCTGACAGCGCAGTGCTACGCTTTGCGTTGTTCAACGATGGTGTTGACGCAGATGCAGCAGCACAGCCGAAAGACCCGAAAATCTTTCGCTGTGCAGTTCCTCTTGTACGTGGCTATGTAGAAGCATCAAGGTCTGAAGGCTCTGTTTCGACATCGGTCATGCAAGATACGGTTGAAAAGTCGCTCAATTATTGGTGTAACATCTACGGTCTCGATGCTGATGAAGAACTCAGTGAAGACAAACGGACAATATCAGACGCAACAAATATGTGGTAAATGAGAACTAACGGCACACTACAATATCAGGTACTTTCGCCAGGCGGTGTTGATGACAACGGCGAACCTATCGCACCCACTGAAACGTGGAGCAATGCGATTGATTGCAGCATCAAAACAAATTCTGATAATCGCAAAGGTGCGTATGAAGACGGTGAGTTCAGAATGGCATCTTTCATCATTCTTCTTGAAGAAGATGCGAAGCAGAATTTTATCGGCATCAAGCGTATCAAACTGATGCGTGGAGCAGAAGCTCTTGGTGAATATCGCGTGATATGTAGTGAGCCGCTTGTGACACAAGGACGGTTTCAAATCATGGTCTGAAGCATGGCACAGTCAGTCAAATTTCACGGCAAATACAAAGGTGTTATCGTTTCACGCACCGATGTTAAGAAGTTACGCGACAAATTAGAACTTGGGCGCGGCAAACTCATAGACTTGCTTGTCAAGAATATGTGCTACATCGGCGAAACGTGCATCAAGATTGCACGTGAAACAGGTGACTACAACGACATCACCGGTAATCTTCGCAGTTCTATCGGTTACATCGTACTGTCAAACGGAACAGTGAAGCAGTACGGCGCACCGGTTCAGAAAAGCGGAAAGTCAGGTGACGGCAGTGCCGGAGTTGCAGCAGGCAATGAACTTCTTGACAAGTTGAAAACTGAATATCCATACGGTGTGGTACTGATACTTTGCGCCGGTATGGAATACGCGGCTTTCGTTGAAAACGTGCGTCACAAGCACGTTCTGATTGACGCAGAACTTGAAGCACAAAGATTGATTGACAAACTTCTTGGCAAAATGCTTAAAAGCGTATGAAGAAGACAGAAATACAGATTGAGCGCGACTTCTATCAGCTCATCAAGAGCAGTAGGCTTGGCGCGGAAATTCGCGGCACCGTCTATCGCAGTGAAATGCGTCCGGCTAATGCTATTGACGAAGACTTGATTGTAAAGTTTCTCGCCGGTACAGATGAACAGATACAGCGCGGCACGGTCATTCTCAATCTGTACGTTCCTGACATCAACTTCGCAGACGGGCGCAAAGTGGCTGACAAGAACCGTATCGGAGTGCTGCAAGAATTGATACGTGACTTCATAGATACGTGTGACGATACCGACTATTGGATAACGTCTGACGGCACGCCGTATTCTACGATGAACCAGGACATTGAACAGCATCTGATTGTTGCAAAGCTAAAATTTCAACGAATTTCATAAAACATTACAATCATGGCAAAAAGATTAAAGATTATTATGTCGTGGTCTGAATGTCGTGTTGAAGTCGGCAAGACTGGCGAGGGCGATGCGATGGCAACCGACCTTTACAGTGTTGGAACTATCAACGACAAATCGACCTCGCTTGCCACCGCTGACGGCGAAAGCCTTGAAGCGAAAGCATCTGGCGGCAAACTTGTCGCAATGGAAGAAGGTGAACCTGTCGCTACTATCACGACACGCGTCAAAGAAATGGACTTCGACACAGAAGGCTTCTTCACAGGCGCAGAAGTATCGGCTGACGGTAACGAACTTAACGTGAAGACAAACATCGTACAGGGTGAATTTTCCGTCAAGGTCACGCCGAAGAACATCGGTGCATCAGGTATCAAAGCACCTCGTTGTCATGTCAAATTCAGACCCGGCTCTTCTGAAGAAGAAGGTCAGTTTGTTGACCTAACATTCACTATTCAAGAAACTGAAAGTGGTTCATACTACAAGAAGTTTAAGGTGAAGAAAGATGATTGGGCAGACCCGAAGTTTGTCAAAGACATCGCAGCCGGTGCATAAAGACATCAGACGTGTGGAAAGACACCCTTTCGAGTTGGTAGGATAAACTCGCTTTGCGTCACAGCATAGTTGGTCATGCACGATGTGCGCACGCGAGCGGTGAAGCGTGTATGTCGGGACTTCAGTTCAATTCTGAATGACGCACTAACTGATAATCATTATCACAATGGCAACAGAATATACAACAATCGAAAGTCGCGTTGCTGCAACAATCTTGGAACGCACTGTCAGCACGCTTGAAATTGAGGGCGTGACATATAACATTGCGCCGCCTACGATTGGCACGCTCATCCTTGCATCTGAAATCGTGTCGTTTTTTCCAAAGATAGACGATGTAAAAGATGAACAGCGCATCTTCATGGCTTTGTTCAAAGCGAAAGACTTTGCAAAACTTGCTGAACTTGCCGCAGTTCTGATACTCGGTTCCAAGAAGCAGACAGAAGAACGTGAAATCGTTGTTATGAAGCGTCTTTTCGGCCTTATCAAGCGCAAGCATCGAATTAAGCAGACCGTTGACCTACGCGCAGAACTCGCACAGAAGATACTTGATAACGTGCGACCATCTGTGTTGTTTGAAGTCATTATCAAACGTCTTCGCGATAATGAGATAATGACTTTTTTCGCAATTACCACTTCCCTAAACGAAGCAAACATACTGAAGCCGACAAAAGCGGAAGTGGTGAAAGACTAAATGATAGTATTTGGGCAACAGTTCTCGGCATTGCTAAGACATTCGGCGTGACACCTGACTACGCACTTCACGAAATCAGTTTCACAAACGCGCTTCTATATTCACGCGCAGTTCCTATGCCAGGCGATGCTGAAGACAAGTCAGACGCGCCATTGTACGATGACAGTCTTGACGCGAACAACCCGAACAATTTTGAAGACTTTGAAGACGAAATTGATGTAACAGAAATCTAACAATGAGCGAAAACGGCGATTTACAGTATATTGCGGCGATTGACACATCAGCCTATGACGGTGCGCTTGACCACATGGTTTCAAGTGCATCTGAAGCATCTTCTGAAATTGCAAGCGAAAGTCAGAAGATAAACGACTTGCTGACTAACATTCCCGAAGTGAAGATTGATTTTCTTCAGAACATCAGCAGCGTTTCAGAAATGGAAGAGGGCATCGGTCAGGCTTTCGCGCAGATTGCCGGTGTCATTCGTGAAAATCAGACTGCAATCGGCGAACTGAACAGAATGTACAGCGAAGCAGTTGAAACCGCTAACAAATTTACCAATTCGCCCGTTGAACATCTTCGCACTGAAGCACAGGAAGCACGCAAGCAATCGAAAGCCATACTTGAAGTTATCAAGACACGCAAGCAAGCAATCGCGGCGGCCAAGGAAGAAGAAAAGGCACTTGAAAAGGAAACTAAGTCGCTGATTGCATCTGCAAAGGCGAAGTCGCAGAACGGCAGCGCAGCACAATCGCTGAAGAAACAAATCAGAGAACTTGAAGCAGAAGCGGCTTTAATGGTGAAGACGGCACAAGACGAAGGTCGCACGCTTGACCAAACGAAAGGTCGCTATCGTGAAATCATTGAAGAACTCGGTCGTTTGCGCGATATTCGTGGTGATATTCAGACAGCAGGTAATGTCTTCGCAAACGATGAAAATCAGATTGCCGGTGTCATTCAAGGTCTGTCAGGTCTGTCGGGTGCTTTCAGTGTTGCACAGGGCGCGGTCGGCTTGTTCGGTACAGAAAATGAAAAGTTGAACGAAATCATGCTGAAAGTGCAGTCGCTCATGGCTATCACTATGGGACTGCAACAGGTTCAGCAAGTTCTGAACAAAGACAGTACGTTTTCACTTGTCACACTTAACGCTGTCAAGAAGTTGTTCAACAAGCATACAGAAGAAGCGGCTGAAGTCATATCTGATGAAAATGCGGAAATCGCAGAAAACATTCAGAAGACACAGGAGGAAACTGTGCAGAAAGAAGCATCAGAAGCGGCTGAAATAGCCGACACTGACGCTACGATTGCGAACACAAGTGCTACTAAGAGTAACGCCGCATCACAGACACAGAAAGCGACATCAGAAAAGGCTGCAACAGCATCTACCAATGCACATACAGGCTCAATGGTCGGTGCTACTGTTGCAACAAAGACACTGACAGCAGCGACAAAGTTGCTGAAGATTGCGCTTATATCAACTGGTATAGGCGCACTTGTCGTGCTTGTCGGTGAACTTGTCGCAATGGTAGTCAACTTGTTTTCAGCAGAAGACGAAGCGACAAAGCGCACGCAGGACTTGCAGAAAATCAATGAAGAAGCGGCCGAAACATACATCAAAGAAAAAATCGCTCTTGAAGACAACATCAGGGCGTGCAAGACTTTTCACGGTACAAAGGAACAGGAAAAAAAGAAAGTTGACGAACTGAACGCAAAATACGGCGAAGCACTCGGCTATTATGACAGTCTTGAACAGTGGGAACGTGTTCTTGAAGAACGCGGCCCGGCATACTGTGAAATGCTACGCATGAAAGCGGTTCAGCAAGGTTTGCTGAATAAGTATGTTGAAGCCTATGTCGAAGCTCTTGAAGTCGCACACAAGGCTGAAAACGGCGAATTTGACCGTGGTTGGTACAATCCGGCACGTTGGTTCGGTGACAGCAATGAAGAACGCCGCGCCAACATGAAAGATGAAGCGCAGAAAGAAGCGGATTATTGGAAAGAAGCAATGGACGCACAGCGTGCCGACCTTGAAGCATATCAGAAAGCAAATCACTTCGATGTTGTTCACATTGACCCGAGAGCAAAGAAAGTGTCAGGAAGCGGCAAGTCGGGAGATACTTTCGACCCAAAGAAAGCAGCATCAGAACAAAAGAAACTTCTTGCTGAATATCAGAAAGCAGTCACGCAATACATCAAAGACACCAATGCAGCCATATCGCAAGCGGCTATTGACAGTATGGAAGAAGGCTATTATAAGGAAATCAACGTGATGTACAAGCAGATGAATGACAGAAAGACGGCTTGGCAGCAGCAGCTGATGCAACTTGCAACAGCATTACGTGACAACTCGAAAGCATATTATCTGACACAGAAAGGTGCTACTGAGACCGGTTGGGACGCATCAGAACAAGGCAAACGAAGCCTGACAGATTGGGCGAATGAACTTCTGAAAGACCCTCAAATCGCAGATAACTATTCGCAGGGGCTTCTTGACATCGACAACGCGCTTCAGAAAGGTCTTGCAGACATACGCGACAAGTATTTCAAGCAGCTTGTCAACGACTTCGGCACATACAATCAGAAGTTTGACCAACTCTCGATTGAATGGCAGAAGAAAATCGATTTTATCAGTTCGGCATTCCCGGACTTCTTGCCGGAAGCGTTGAAGCAAATGGAAGAAGAATTTTCAAAGTTGAAAACGGAAGACTTTCAGAAGACTATCAACTGGGATGTTGTGTTCGGTAACCTCGGAGAGCAATCACTTCAGTCGCTTCAGTTCACGCTTGACAAAGTGCGTGCATACTTCGCCCAAGAGGGAAGAAATATGTCTGTTGAACAAATCAAGATATTTCAAGAAGCCATTGAAAAAATGGAAGATGAAATCGCATCGCGCAACCCATTCACCGCGATGCACAAGTCTTTAACAGACATCGGTGACGCAAAGACAGAACTTGTCAATGCTCTTGCAGAACTTGCCGCAGCACAGCGTGAACTGACGGCAGCAGATGCCGAATATCGTGAAGCACTTGAAGCGAAGAACGCAGTCATTGAACGCATAGACAATGGTGAACTTGCACAAGACTGTAATGAACTGACAGAAGCGAATAGCCGTCTTGCAAAATCAACCACAACGCTTGCAAATGCGCAGGAAAAGAACTCAAAGGCAGAACAGCGCACACTTACGGCACGCAATCAGGTCACAAAGTCATACAAGACATTTGCAACAAATCTGAACACTGCCGGAAAAGTCGCTACCGATGTAGGCAAGAAAGCGACAAATCTTGCACGTGTCTTTAGCGATGATATTGCAGACGGTATGGAAAAGGCTCTTGACTGTATTGACGAAGTTCTTGACGCAACGACTGACGTTATTTCTTCAATCGGTGACGTTGGCAAATCTGTCGGTAAGGGAATGACCGAAACTGTTGACGAAATGGGTAAAGCCACAGAGTCAACAGCACAGGCAACAGCGACATCAATCAGCACCGTTGAAAAAGCGTCTGTCATTCTTACTGTCATCAGTGCAGCGTTACGAATAGCAACCGCAATCGCGAACCTTTTCAACAACGATGACAAGAAAGAAAAGGAAATCGAGCGTCTGCAAGAACGCATCGACCAACTGCAATGGGAACTTGACAATCAAGATGCAGTGCGTCTTCAGAAGAATGTCGGCAATGCGCTTGAACAGGTAAAGAAAATCTATGCTGAAGCAAGGCAAGAAGTTCTGAAACTTCACGGCGTAATGCAAAATGCAACATCATGGCAGAAGTGGATTGCCGGTTGTGTCTATCAGACAGAAATCTATGCGAAGACAGTTGAAAAGATTGCAGACTATTGGGCTGCCGCCGGGTACATGGCAGACAAGGCACTTGGCTCGAAGCGTTACGATGAAAGCCGAAAGCAACTTGAAAACCTTGCTGAACAACAGTTGCTCGTTCAGAAACAGTTAAACGAAGAAGAAAGCAAGAAGCATACTGACAGTGGAAAGGTTCAAGACTACAAGAACAAACTTGCTGAACTTGCTGAAGAAATGGCTACGCTCATCAACGATATGCTTGAAGACATCATCGGCGAGTCTGCCGAAGGTATCGCGAAGCAACTTGGTGACGCTTTCTTTGAAGCAGTGAAGTCAGGTGAAGACGCAATGGAAGCATGGCGCAACAAGGTCAACGAAATTGTGTCTGACATTTTGCGCCGCATGATGATACAGAAGTTCCTTGAAGAACCTATCGGGCAAATCTTCGACAAGTATAAACAGCGTTGGTTCGGCACAGACGGACGCTTCAGAGGCATTGACAGCGTTATAGGTTCTATGGATGATTTTAGCAACGACTTGAACGCAGTCGGTTCATCATTCAAAACGATAATGGACGAACTACCCGATGAAATCAAGAAGTATTTCATCGGTGACGAAGAACGCCAAGCATCAGAACGAGGTATCGCAACAGCATCGCAAGACAGCGTTGACGAAAACAACGCACGTCTAACAACGATACAGTCGCATACATATACGCTTGTGCAGGGTGTAACAGAACTGAACGCAACAGGAAATCAGATACTTGAAAAACTTTCAGGCATCGAAGACAACACAGCAAAGACTGCCGAAACGCTTGATAATGTGAAAGAAGAAGTCAAGCGGGTCAAAGATGCGGTCGAAGAAATTACGACAAAAGGTATAAAATTGAAATCATAATCACCGCAATATGGAAAATCTTACACCGATACGCACCGAATGGCGCAAAGCAAAGGCACGTGCAGCGCAGTTGTGCATCAGAGCCGGACACGTGGACGCAGCACAGAAGTTGCGCGTTTGTACTATGTTTCACGGCGATGAAACGCTTGAAGAACTTGTCGAACTTCTTTTTACACCGCAGGGCATTGAATTTATCACAAGTTTCAACTTCCCTACACTGTCAATTTTTAGACAGTTCAAGAAGTATGACACGCAGCGTCTTGGTGTATTCATTGACGCTGGAGAAATCTCTCTTGAAGAAGTGCAGCGCGTCTTGCTTGTAGGAAACACTACTGCAACAGTGAAGTACAGCCAAACGCGAGCAAACAACGTCTGTGCGCTTCATGGTGCAACTGTAACGATTGATGCAGCCGGTTACAGCGTTGTTAAAGTGGACGCAGACAGACGTTCAACGGTTCATAAAATCGTCAAAGACCATGCTTTTGTAAGATGAAAAATAAGTTATTCATAGACGGACATGATGCGTTTCTTGAATACGGCGTATTCGTTGAACAGCGCGGCTTCAAGCAACTAATTCAGTTTGCCGCTTTCAAAAAGGTCGATGCAACCGATTGGCCGGAAGAAGACGGTGTTGAAGTTGACTTGATTGACCCGAAACTTGACACGCGCACACTTCAGATACAGTTCTGTATCACGAACATTCGATATGCAGAAGACTTGTTTGATGAACTATCAATCGGTGCGTATCACACATTTGAATTTCGCGAAATCAAGAAGACTTACCGTTTACGAATGACGCAAAACGGCGCATTTTCATCTTTCATCAAACTTGGCAAGATGACACTTACCTTTTCTGATGACTTCCCTGTAATTCCAACAGGCTCACACAAGCCACTTGATAAGACAGGCATCAGACAAGTAGGCTTTGAAGTTGACGGCATCGACATAAGTCAGTTTGGCGCATACGTTCTGAATGGTTCATCTGACAGCATACGCAAAGCAGCGAACACGAAAGACAACCTGAAAATATCAACGAAAGACACATCAGGTGTCTTTTATGACGCATCGGCAGTAAACTTCAAGTCGAAAGACGTGACGTTGAAGTTGCTGATTGATGCTCCTGACATTGATGAATTTTGGGCGCGATACAATGGATTGTTCGCTGTCGTTCTTCAGCCGGAAACGCGCAACTTCTATTACTCGGCACTTGGAAATGAATATGATTGCTATTACAAGAGCATGAGCGTGACGAAGTTTGATATATTACGAAGCGGCAAAGTATGGTGTGAGTTCAGCATCGTTCTGACATTCGTTAATTACAGACCTGTCGGACAATATATGCTTCTCGCGCATGAAGACTTCGCACTTGTCGAAGTGCTTCAGAACGGCGAACCGACACTGTTGCGCATCAGACCTATGCGCGGCATATCGCTTCTTGTGCATCAGAGTGGTGAATATGTCATCGTGGATAACGGCAATGACCAAGCAAAGATATTTCTTAACGATTAAAAATTAACACATGGCAGACCTCAGAAAACGAATAACGGAATTGCCTACCTCGACATCGACTGACGGGCTTTACACGCTTGGAGTCAATGCACAGAATGAGGGCGTGAAAATTCCAATCGGTGACTTGCTGAACGGTCTTCAAAAGCCGACACAAGACGCGCTGAAGACCGCACAGGCAGCCAACAAGACAGCCGGTGAAGCGAAGACGCTTGCACAGACAGCCGCAAGCAATGCTTCAACGGCGTTGTCAACAGCGAATACTGCAAGTGAAAAGGCAGACTCGGCAAATAGTATCGCGGAACAAGCGAACAGAAACGCAGATGACGCACGTTCCAAAGCAAATGAAGCCAACAAAACAGCCGGTGAAGCGAAGTCAGCAGTCGAAACTAACAGAACAGAACTTGATGACATCATCAGACCGCGTATGTTTATCAACGCGAAAGAACTTCTGTCTTTGACTTCTTCGACTACGCTTGCAACTGTTATCGGTGCGTTGTCGGCACACAAGGACAGCGCATTATTCAAACAACCCGGACTTGTCGTTACTTTCCCCGGAGAACAGGGGTGGGAGTCGTGGCAGTATGTTTTCTATCTAAGACCCGGTATGCAACCGCCACAATTCGACACGTTCTTGGATACATCAAGATGGCGTAAGTTCGGTGGCTCAGCATCTGTCGGCAACTGTTTCAACGTGACTAATGATGTGCCGCTGCAAATGGGTTACTACAACCTTGAAACAGCGATTGAAGTTGCTTATGACAAAGGCTTCCGAAATGTTGGTATGCAGATAACATTTGCTATCGCAGACAAGTCGTGGAAGACGTATCAGTACATCGGTGCAGACAGCAGCGAAGCGAACTTCAAGAACACAGGCAACTGGCTTGACAATGCCGGTATGTCTGCCGGTGACGAAAGTTTCATCATCATTGATGCGCTTTGTGGACCGTGTACGGCAGCAGCATATTACACGCTTGAATACGCTATCAACGCACTTGTCGCGAAGTCTAATGCAACAGGTATCGACTATCGCAAAAGCGGTCTTGTCATCAGTTATCAGACAGGAGAAAACACATGGGAAGCCAAGCAGTTCACGTCTTCTGTCGGCAACTTCGGTGAAGCCGGTCTGTGGAAAGACTTCGGCAACGGTGGTGGCGGTTCTAAAGTCGAAACGAAAGACGAACCTGAAGAAGACGGCAAAGACGCTTTCAGTACAGGCGGCGCATACGCGCACATTCCGGCAAACATAAACATCGACACTGAAACAGAAGGTGTCGTGAAGATGCAACTTGTCAATGCAGCCGGCGCAGCAGTTGGTGACGAAAAGCAGTTTGCAGTCGGCACAGGCGGTGGCGGTCAGACAGGTCTGATACTTGAATTTACGCCCGAAACATCACCGCTTTACGGACAGTCAGGCGGTACACTTGTCGTGAACGCTGCAATCACGCTGAAGAACGGTGCAGACTATGAAAGCGGCATCATCGAAAAAGTCGAGCTGTATGACCGCGACACAGAACAGTTGCTCGAAACATTCAGATTGAACAAAGCGACATCGGCAGATAAAGAAACTTTCGACTTCTCGTTTGACCTGTCACGCTACTTCAGTATTGCCGGGCAGCGCAAATTCCGTTTTGTTGCGTATGATGACAGCGACCGTACAGCGAAGCGCAACATCAACGTGACGGCTGTAGATGTGACTATCACATCAGAACAGACGCTGAATTACACCGCATCAACAGTCATCAGTGTAGGCGGTGTAGTAAAGCAGTTGCCGATGTATCGTTTTGCAAATAACGCTTCTGACAAAGGTATCACCTGTATAACTGAAATCTTCATCAGTGGTCAGTGGAAGACGCTCGGGACAGCAACCGTAAACGACACATACGCACACAGCATAACGATTGACCCGAAGAACTGTTGCGGTGTCGCTTTGAAGCATGGCGCATATCCTCTCCGCATACATGGCGAAGACGTGTCTTCAGGCGTTGTCGGCAACTATCTTCACACGGCTGTCATGGTCGTTGACCCGGCAAACACGACACCGATTGTCGTGACACGTTGGTACAGCGAAAAGAAAGACGGTGAAGTGAAGCAATACGAAACAATCAGCATCGACTTCGCAGCCTATTCTACACAGTCATCTGAAGTATCTGTCGAAATCTTTGAAAAGATAGGCACACAGACCACTATCAAGCGCACTTCGCTTGTAAGACGCGGTGTGACATCAGCATACATCCAGCGCGTGCAGGGTCACGCGATTGACGGCAGTGTGACAATAGGCTTGTTCGCACGCGCCGGCTCGTCCGTGTCGGAAACGGCGAACTTCAAGATTGTAGGAACACTTCTGAACATCGAAAGCGTCACGGCACAGCAGATGATTGACATCGACTTCAGTTCTCGCTCGAACAAAGACACAGACAAGTCTATCACAAGCAACGGCTACACGATGACTGTCATCGGCTCGAACTACACGACCAACGGCTTTGTCAAAGACAGTTACGGAAGTGAAGTGTATGAACAGCCGAATGACACAGGCGTAATGGCGTTGCGTATCGCAGAGAACGTGAAAGCAACGCTTGATTATGCGCCTTTCAACGTGTCTTCAATCGAAACGAACGGTCTTGCAATTCAGTTCCGCGTGCGCACACGTCACATCGCAGATGAAAACGCACGTCTTATATCGTGCATCGCGAACGGTTACGGTTTCTTTGTCACAGGCAAGCGCGTTGTCTTCACGACTGACAATGAAGAAACAGTCGCGCACACGATTGACGCGGCACTTGAAGAAGATGCTATCACTGACGTTGCAATCGTAATCAAGCCGACAAGTCAAGCACCATACGCCGGTATCGGTGTCGTTGAATTATATCTTGACGGTGAGTTCAGCGGCTCATGCTACTACGATGCAGGAACACTGACACGCCACGCGACACAAATCACGTTTGACGGTTCAGAAGCAGACCTGTATCTGTATAACATACGCGCATGGGAAACATACTACAACTTCGAGCAGTCTTTCAACAACTACTTGTTGAAACTTGCCGACACTGACGCGATGATTGTTGAATACAACTTCAATCAGGTCATGGCTTCACAGACCGCAGAGGGAAGACCGGCACGCAACATTCCGCAAATGTCAGCACTCGGTGAACGAAACATCGCGTATGCCGTTATGTGCAAGTCACCGAACACGGAGAACACGCCCGAAAACTATCCTGAATACATCGAAGCACTTGACGGTGACAAGAAGACACCTGTTGTTATGTGTTGGTACTTCTACTTCCCTGAAACGCCGTGGCGCAACATCGTTATCGAAGACACACCAACGACAAATCAGGGTACTACTTCCTCGATGCGTCCTATTAAAAATAAGAAAAGCAAGACGAAGAAAGCAGCGAGAATACGCATGATGTACGACCGCAGTCAGTTCACTGATGCACAGCAACTCTCAGAATATGATTTTGTCGCATCTCTCGCAGCAAAAAACAAGTTCCAAATCGTGCGCGGCACAATGCCGACAAACATATTCTGTATCAAGGTTGACTATTCAGAAAGCGGAGGCGCAAACAACGGCGGTTCTACGCAGTTGTATAACGAACTGTCACGCGCACTTGGTTCGGCATACATGACACCGGCACAGAACTTCTACACCGGCGAATACGAACTGAACCCTTGCATCAGTTCTATTCCGTTGGCACTGTATCGCACAGACGCAAATTCGCCTGACCCGACTTCGCCGTCTTACGGATATTTCCACGCAAAGGGAAACTTCAATCACGACAAGGGTGACGCGGCTGTATTTGGTTTTGAAGCGTGTCCAGGCTATAATGCGGACTGCCTGAATTACGGTGACTTCACTGAATACATAGCAGCACGAAACCAGACACTCGATGACTTTGCAGCATCTGTTGACAAATCTGAATGGAACACCGAAGACATCGTTGTTCTGTCAGAATTTTGTGGACCACTTCATAAAGTGTACCGCTATCAGAATGGCGCATGGACTGAAACAACAGGCGCAATGACTTACACCGGCGGTCGCTGGCGCATCACCGGCGATGTTGTCAACCCTGTTGAGTGCTACGAACTGAAAGCGTACAACGATATGGATTGGTTTCAGAACGTGTCAAGCATTGATGATATGTTGCGCCGTTCTGAAGACGGTGAACTTGTGTGGCTTCAGCAATTTGAAAGTCGCTATCCCGACAATGATGACCTGAACACAGCGTATGAAGACGGTCGCAAATTGCCGTATCGCCTTTATAAGTGGTTGTGTTGGTGCAACGAATGTAATCAGCACAAGACAGCGGCAGACGGCAACATCACGATTGACGGAAACAGTGTGCCGGGAACACCCGAAAACCGTCTAAAGAAGTTTGCGCATGAACTTCACACGGAAGCAAATCCGTACAGCGCAATCATGTATCACGTCTTCACAGACTACATCGCGGCAGTTGACCAACGAAGCAAGAACATGATGGTTGCTTTCTATCTCGAAACAGACGGCAATGTCAGAATGTATCTTAATCATCTGTATGACGGTGATACCATTCTCGGCAGTGATAACGACTGTGGTCTGACTATACCGGCAGAACTTGACCCGAACAATGACCCGAACGGTTACTATCAGGGACATGACAGTGTTCTTTTCGTACAACTTGCACGCGCAGAACACATTTGGCTTCAGACTTATCGCGCAGAAAGCGACACAGAAGACGCTACGCGCACAACTACTGTCGCACGAATTGCAGCGTTGATGCGCTCACAGCAGCTTGCATCAGGTTTGCGCCCGTTCTCGCCGCAGGGCATCGAAAAGTATTGGATAATCGACCGCTTGCAGAAGTGGCCGAAACTTGTGTCATCTTATGACGGCACTCGCAAGTACATAGAAAACAGCAAGGCATCGGCAAACTACTTCTTCGCGCTTCACGGTCTGTCAATTCAGCGGCTTCGCGAATACGTCAAGAAACGCTTCTTGTTCCGTGACGGCTTCTATAAGTGCGGTGACACATATTCATCTGCAATTTCGATGCGATGCACAGGTACGAACATGAACGTCACAATCAAGGCGGCAAAATCAGGTTACTTCGGTGTTGGCGTTGACCGTGCAAACGAAGCAAACGGTGGTTCTTGCTTCCTGAACGCAGGTGAAAGTCATACGTTCTACACGAACAACACGAACCTTGGCGGCGGTGTAATGATTTACATCTTCGGCGCAGACCGTATAGAAGAACTTGACATCAGAAACGCGACACCGAAACAGCAAGGTTGGGACATCAGCAATCTGACACTTCTGAAGAAACTTATCATCGGCGGTGCATCATACACCCCTGCAACATCTTCAGGCGATGAACTTGCTACGCTTGCACTCGGTCAGTTGCCTTTCCTTGAAGAAATCGACTTCAGAAACTTCCCGTTGAAGACTTTGGACGCGACATATTGTCCTCGCCTGAAGACTGTTCGAGGCACAGGCTCACAGTTGCAGTCATTCACACCGGCACTGACTTCGCCGATTGAAACGCTGCAACTGCCTAACACGATGACTTCGCTGACATTCCAAAATCTGCCTAAATTGACATATCCCAACGGCGGCTTGACAATATCAGGTTTCAGCAACGTGAAACGTCTTCAGATTGAAGCGTGCGCCGGCATTGATGCTTTCGCTATGCTTCAGGCTGTAATCAACGGCAACGCACATCTAACTGACATTGGCATCACAGGTCTTGAAGTCAACGCGGACGCGACTATATTAAGGCGGCTTATGGCTGACGGCACAAAGGGCATCGGTAGTGACGCAGACAGTGGTTGTGACGGCATCACAGGCTCATGGATATTGACGAAGTTGATTGATGACAACGAACTTGCACAACTTCAGTCGTACTTCAAGCCGTCTGACATCGGTCTTACCGTTCACAACGCGCAGTTCACAGGCGTTGTCTTCGATGACACTGTGAATGACCCGAAGAACATCACCAATCTTGACAACGGGACAACCGGCGAGACATACGAAGCAAGCGGTCACATTTTGCGCATACGCAAAGGTCTGATACCTGTCAAGGGAAAGACGAACAGCAGCGGTAAATGGGTAGGTGAACGCATCAGCGACTCACACTATCGTCAAATGCCTGACGGTACTGAATTTGACTACAAGGACGAACTTGGCACCGGTTTCGATGTAATGATGCGCTGTCCGCATCTGTGGTACAAGGGTGTGAACGACTTCAAGGCGCAGAAGAAGTACATCTTTTGGTCTTCGCTCACTACCGAACCTATCAGCACGGCACGCAAAATCACACGAAAGAAACTATCTGAAGTGCTGTATGAAGCCAACAAGACAATACAGACTACTGATGTTGTTATCGGCACATCTACGCTCGAAACAGAAGGTGTAATCGAAGACACGCCTAACTACAACATCTATCATCTGAACGTGTCAGACATGAAGCAAGTGCGTTGGCCGGGACTTAATCATAGTGTCATCGGAGCAGTCTTCACTGATGCTTCCGGCAAAATTGTCGGCACATTCAATCTTGCAGTGTCGAATACAATGTTTGACTTCCTTGAGGGTGACGATTATGTATTCTGCAATGTGCCTGATGGTGCTATGTCGTTTTATTTTTCATCAAAGGGAACGAACAGCGCACAAGAAGTCATCGCAGTTGACAGTACAGAAATCGAAGCGATTGAGCCTGATTGGGTAGAAAATAAACCGTGGCTTGTCGGTGTATATCACGCATCTGTTGACACGCTGATGCAACTTCGCAGTATCAGCAACGTGAACGTGCGCACCGGCACAGGTACATCTGTGACTTCTACTGAATGGCAGTATGATGACAACGGTCGTGTGAAGAACACGCCTGTCGGCGCACTGAATTACACATACAAAGACTTGCAGAACCTGGCAATGCGCCGTGGTGACGGTTATCAACTTATCGACTATGAAATGTCAAAACTAATGGCGATATTGTGGTTCTCGCTGAACGGCAATCGTGACGTGCAGTTGATATGCGGCTACGGACGCGGTTCAGGCGGAACAACAGGCAGTCAAGATGCAGTCGGTAACGCAGACACGAAGCGCACAACAGCGTCTAACGGTAACAAGATACTCGGCATTGAAAACTTTGTCGGCTGTACTTGGGAAGTCATGGATAATGTAGCAGTGAACGTCACTTCTTTCAAGTCATATCTTGAAAATCACGGTGTCGAAATTGCTACTGACCCGATTGATGCGAAGTGGCACATCTATGACCCTATCAGCAAGACAGAACGTGTCGTGCAGGGTGTGACAAACAGCGGTTATTGCATCGGTCGTGTTCGTAACGGACGTTTCTGTGACGTGATTGCATCGAAGTGTACATCTGACAACAGCGTATGGGCATCTAACTACTGTGACGGTAATTATTACAGTGGTAGCAGGTGCCGTGTCGTTGGTCGCTCGAGTGTCAACGCCAGCGCGTATGGCGGTCTCGTCTATGCGTACGCGAGCAGCGCATCCTCGTACTCGCATACGAATTTCGGCTCTCGGCTTGCCTTCAGAGGTGAAATCGAAGTCAGCGAATAAATCGGAAAGCGTGCGCGGCGCAAGACGCGCCCCCGTTGCGGTCAGCGACCGCGCACGTTTTTCATCATCAAAGAAAATGAAAACTTGAAATTGAATGAATGAAATAAAAAGGTAGAGGTTTCCAACGTGCCGTGTCGTTGGTCGCTCGAATAACAACGCCAACGCGAATGGCGGTCTCGTCTATGCGAACGCGAACAACGCATCCTCGAACTCGAATACGAATAACGGCTCTCGGCTTGCAAACAGAACAGAATACAGCAACAATTATCAATCGTTCCTCCGGCATAGCGTCACGCGCTGGCGCATAGTCGTGAACGAGGAAACCGAGCCTCAGTAACAGCATGACATCAGTCATGGAAAACTGAAAAATGACGTTGTTGGATGGGTAGTGATTGGTAGGTTAATTCTCGAACATCATAGACCCGGAGAACTGAAGGCATATATAACAACAGCACATGAAGCGTGACGGTTACATAATAGAAGAAATTATCGAACAGACGAACCTTGAAGAAGCGTTTGATGATGTTGTCAAAGGAACGCTCCGAAAAAGTTTGCCTGAAGGTAAATGGCTACTTGCACATCGCGATGAATTTCTGAAGTCAGTTAGTGAAGAAATCGTATCAGGTAAAATTTCCCTGATGCCGGTTCATCGCGCACCGACCGAAGAAGAATTGCGTACCGGCGGCTATCACGAAAAAGAAATCTGTGAAGCAGGAAAAAAGCGCCTTCTGCAAGTGTATTGCATGGCAGCACGTATCAAAATCAATGCTGTAATGCGACCTGTTGATAAACATCTTCGCCCTCGTTATATACGCACAACTTCAGCATCAATCAAAAAACGCGGAATGCACGACCTGATGCAGTACATCAGACGTGACATGAAGCAAGACACATCAATACTGTATTGGTATAAATGTGACGTAAAGAAGTGTTACGATACAGTGAAGCACGAATTTGTGTTGTATGCGCTTAACCGTACATTCAAAGACAAGAAACTTATCGCGATACTTACCGACTTCCTTGCTACGATGCCGGGCGGCGAACGTATGAGTATGGGGATGCGGTCTTCACAAGGTCTTGTCAATCATCTTCTGTCTGTGCATCTTGACCACTTCCTTAAAGACAGATACGGAGTGCGTCACTTCTATCGTTACATGGACGATATTGTTGTGGGTGCCTCAGACAAACGCTTTCTGTGGCTTGTGCGTGACGAAGTGCATGAACACATCGAAAGCATCGGTCAGACAATCAAGAAGAATGAGCGTGTTTTCCCTATCGAAACAGGTCTTGACTTTCTCGGTTATCAGATATTCACGACACATACGCTTTTGCGCAAGCGTGTCAAGAAGAACTTCTGCCGTAAACTCGCGAAAGTGAAAAGCCGAAAGCGCAGAGTTGAAATTGTCGGTTCACTGTACGGTATGGCGAAACACGCTGATTGCAAACATCTATTAAAGAAACTATTAACAAAAAAAGAAATGATTAAATTCAGTGACTTAAATCTGACGTACACGCCGAAAGACGGCAAGAAACGCTTCAACGGCGAACGTGTGCGCATCAGTGCAATCGTTAATGTGCCTATTGAAATCATCGACTTTGAAAGCGATGTGAAGACAAAGCAAGGTGAGGGGCGTTATCTCGTTTCATTCAGGTATCGCAGCAACGGACAAATGTCTAAGTTCTTCACGAACAGCGATGAAATGAAGTCGATGCTTGACGCAATGCGTGGCACGCTTGAAAACACATCAATCGCTGTCACGATACGCAGTGAGCCGTTTCAGGGCGGTGGTGGCACACGTTACTACTTCGATGATTAAGAAATTCATTCACTCTCAAATATCAACATCATGGCAAAAACAGAATTTTTCCGCTGTAATGGCGCAACAGAACGTGCAGACAAACTTGTGTGTCTGTCATCATCGAACTACTTGCTTATCTTCGGCTTTGAAACCGATGCAGACGGCAACAAATATACGTGGCGCAAATACTACGACCACAAGCCTACAATGCGCGAAATAAAACAAGACATCAGTGACCTGATAAACACTGAAACTGATGCGAAGATACTTACAGGCTTCACTTGGAACAGCAAGCCGGTCTATCTGTCAACCGAAAATCAGCAGAACTTCAAGGCTGCATACGACTTCGCACGCGACACGAACGGAGCGACACTTCCTGTCAAGTTCAAACTTGGCGAAGATGAAGATGCCAACCCGATATACCACACGTTCACGAAGTTTGAGCCGCTTGCAGACTTTGTGACGAAAGCCACGGCGTTTGTCATCGAAACACTCAACGATGGGTGGAAGAAGAAAGACATTGATTATTCAATCTTTGAAACTGAAGACTAATGATAACACTGACATACTATTCAAAAACAGCACTCGACATCATCGCCACGATTGCAGAACAGTGGCGTGAATACGTCACGCAGCAACAAGTGGCAGTGATTGGTGCCGGTATGCAGTGGCGTATCAACATTCAGGTGCAGCCTGAAGATAGTAGTTATCGCTATCGCGCATTGATGCAGAAGCCGCAACTTGTGCTGAAGTTCAATCTGCCATTTTACTTTGAATTTCCTGTCGGCACATCTTGTGTCTTCCAAAATCAGCGTTTCATCTTGACACGTGCGCAGGACTTGAAGAAGCAAGGCACACGCAAGATTGAATACACAATGACGCTCGGCACAAATGAAGACTTCTTCGGTGTGTGGAAAATCAGAAACGTGATTGACCCTGTGGCAACCGGCGCACCGAAAGACAACCGCCTGAAGTTCTCGCTGTGTGCGAAGCCACACGAATTTATAGACCTGATTGTTCGCAACTTGAACAAAAAAGACACTTCTGTCACTTGGGAACGTGGTGAATGTATCGAAGAATCTGAAAAGACGGTCGAATTTAATCACACATTCATAGATGCAGGACTTACCGACATCTGCAATGTGTTTCATACTGAATATGAAGTCGAATACATCGGCACGACACGCGCAAAGATACATCTTCGCCGCGTTGAATACTTCAAAACAGAACCTGTCGCACTGTCTTACGGTGTCGGTAACGGCTTCATTCCTGGTGTCGGTCGCACGTCTGAAGCTGACGGCGTGCCTGTGAAACGTATGCTTGTGCAGGGAAGTGACCGCAACATTGACCGCGCAAAATACGGTTCGCCAGAACTTCTTTTGCCGAAGTCGCAGACGATACGTTATGACGGCACCCATTTTGAAGACGAAGACGGCTTTAACAGCGCGATTTCACGCACGTATAAAAGCAACGCTGACGGTGACGGTGTAGAACGCATCGACAAGGTTTCTGAAGCGGTCAAAGAAGACAGCATTGATTGCAGTGAAATCTATCCGTCACGTATCGGCGAAGTGACCGCTGTCGAAGTTGAAAACGAAGCCAAGAACTTCTACAACATCATTGACAACACTATTCCTGACAATCTGAACTACAATAATTATCTGATTGCAGGGGAAACGATGACAATCATTTTCCAAGACGGTATGCTTGCCGGAAAGGAATTTGATGTGCGCTACAAGCACGAACAGCGCAAGTTTGAAATCGTGCCGCAAGAAATTGACGGCGTGATAATGCCTGATAAAACGTGGTGTCCTGTCAAAGAACAGACTTATGCAATCTTCGGCATACAGTTACCTGATGAATACATCTGCAACAACACAGACAAGTCGGGCGGCTCATGGGATATGATGCGTGCAGCAGTCAAGGCACTTTATGAATGTGAAGACCAACGCTTCACTTTCTCCGGCACACTGCAATCACTGTGGGCGAAACGGCATTGGCTTGAAGTCGGCGGCAAGCTCATTGTCGGCGGTCACGTTCTGTTTCAAGACGAACAGTTTGCGAAAGACGGTGTTGTCATTCGCATTGTCGGCATCAAAGACTTCATCAATGCTCCTTACTCGCCTACAATCGAAATATCGAACAGCGTGTCAGGTGGAAGTTCTGTGTCTTCACAGATACGACAAATCACGAACACTGAAGTCGTGATTGATGACACGAAACGTGACATATTGCAATTCACAAAACGCCGTTTTCGCGATGCAAAGGAAACAATCGAAATGCTTGAAGATGCGCAGCTCGATATGTTTACCAACGCAATTTCGCCTATTGCAGTGCAAGCAATGTCTTTGCTGATTGGTGACGAAAGTCTTCAGTTTCAGTTTGTGAGCAAGTCAGGCGATAAATGGACGCAACGTGCAACGCCTGTCTATTGGGATAACGAAAAGAAGCAACTTCTTTGCACGATGACATCGGGCGGCATGGCGATATATCTTCAGCATTTGACAATCGGGCATAACGCTATCACAACGAAAGACCGCAACGATGCGCAAGGTTATCTGACATGGAGCATGAAAAGTTACACATCACCTGTATTGACTGATGCTTCAGCAAAATACTATCTGTATGCGAAGTGTCCGAAAGACACTAATTTGCAGGGCGAATTTGTACTGACGCAGACATCAATCAAACTCGATGAAGTAGCAAATCATTATCACTTCCTTGTCGGCTTGCTGAACGCAGAAATTGACAATGAACGCAGTTTTGTCGCGATGCACGGCTTCACTGAAATCTTGCCAGGACGCATCACGACTGACCGCATCGTGTCTTCAGACGGCAAAAGTTTTCTTGACCTGATAGAAAACGCTTTCAAGTTGGGTGACAAACTTGACTTCAATAACGAAGAAGCAGACACGCTTATTCTGAACAATGCCAAAATAAAGAACGCATTGAAAGTTCTTGGAGAAGCATTGATTGCAGGTTTCTATTTTTCAGATGAACGCATACGCTCCACGATGATGAGCGGAAACAATTATGCACTTTTGCTTGACGGGAAAACTGGTCGTATAAAATTGGTTTCAACTAATACCGGCGGTGACTACTCACTTGACGGCAACAAGTCTTCTGTGGTTGATATTGACGCATCACGTGGCGTGGTTGAAACTCGCAATGACAATGGTGTTGCTTATATGTCGGCAAGTGGTGTGTTCTGCAATAATCCAAAGACAAATGCAATGCCGGCATCATCAGGTTTCACACATTATGGGGCAATCGTTGGACTTGGATTTGGCAATAATGTCAATTTTACATGGGCATTTGAAAAAGAAAGTACGCTTGTCGCAGGTGTCTATGGAAGTGCGTCAAATTCAGGCAATGCACCGGCATACGGCGGTTATTTCAGCGACCTGTGCGCAGCCGGTCTTATTCTGAAGCAGAAGTACATCACAGACAGCGCGGCAACAACAGCCGTGAATTTAAGCGCATCCATCACACAGGCAATCGGACTGACAAATAAAGATAAGACAGGCACCGTGTATCTGCCAACTGACGGATATGAGGGAAAAGTCATCTTTGCTAAACAGATAGGACAAGGTGCAATGCGCTTTTATCCGAAGTCGGGTCAGAAGATATTTGATGACATTACAGAGAATGATTATTATGACGTGCCTGAAGGTTGGGAAGCAAAATTCACTTTCACTGTCTTCAATCTTAACGGCAACAGAGTTGAAGCATGGTGTGTTGGACGTTGGAAATACTAATCAGATATGAAAGAATACGGATATATAAATGAAGGTGGCTATCTGCATAGTCGCATCATAGAAGAACAGCAAGAACGCTATTTTGACGGCGAAACTGTCAAGACACGCACAATTACTGAAGAAGAACAAATCAGCGTGTTAAGTGCAGCCGGTTGGAAGCCTGTTGATGCTATTGACAACAGCAAATTGAAAACTGATGATGGTTATATCATCAGACTTGTGCCGTATGACGCTGGCGATTGTATCAAATTCAAGTATGAACGTGTCTATGACGTTCAGCGAAGACGCAAAGAAATACAGCAGCTCAAAGATGAACTGACAGCATCTGACTACAAAATTATCAAATGTTATGAAGCATCACTTGCAGGAGAAGAACTGCCGTATGATTTTGTAACGCTAAGAACAGAACGTCAAGGTGTTCGCGACCTAATAAATCAACTTGAATTTCAAATTTTGGTGCAAAAATAGTGTTTAATAGACACTATTTTTATACCTTTGCAACAGACAAAAGTATATACTTATGAAAAAGATTATCGCGTGGTTAAAAGAAAGTCACAGACTTTCGCACATTGGCGGTGGTTTCATCATCGGCATCTTGTCTGATGACAACTACTGTGCAGCACTTGCAGGCTTCGGTGTCGCATCGGCACTTGAACTAAAAGACAAACTTCATGGCTGTGAATGGGACTGGGTAGATTGGTTGCTGACACTCGGCGGCGTGTTCGTTGGACGCTTAATCAGAATTATCGTATGAACGAAGTATCACAAGTAACCGAAGTTGCGAAAGGCATCAGCGATTATGGCGCACTTGTGATATTGGCGGCAGTGTTTATCGTACTGTCGCTATTGATGTGGGTTGCCATATTCAAGTGGTTCAAGAACATCATGGATAACATGATAAGCGGCAATGCCAAAACAATGAACGCGCTTTTGATGAAGACAGACGCACAGAATGATGTGCTGAATGAAATCGCGGACGGTTTACGCCCATCAACATTGCTTCAGATTAAAAGCATATCAAATACCTGTTTCGACTTGTCTATTGAAAAAGTATGCCGGATTATCAAAAAGGTGCGCGAAGAAAATCACATCATTGATAAGGAAGCGACCAAAGCGAAAATCAGAACCTTGCTGTGCAATCTTCACGAAGACAGAAACAGCCGTTTCGACAACACACGGTATCGCGGTAACACACTGACGCATTACACATCACCCGAATGGATTGATTGGGTTGCAGAAGTCGTGGAAAGTGAAGTGTATGCAGAACAAGTGAACAACGCACGCGCTTTCACGAATGTTGAAGCCGTGTATTCTAAAATCAAACTCGATTTTTATCACAGACTAACTGAATAAAGTATGAAAATCCTTATCGACAACGGTCACGGCGTTGACACGCTCGGAAAGTGCAGCCCCGACAAATCGCTACGCGAATACAAGTGGTCGCGTGAAATCGCGAAGCAAATTGTCGCATCGCTGAAGACCAAGGGCTACGATGCAGAACTTGTCGTGCCTGAAGAAAACGACATCAGCCTGAAAGAACGATGCAGACGCACAAATGCCGTCTGTGATAAGTTCGGCACAAAGAATGTTCTCTTTGTGTCTATTCACAGCAACGCAGCCGGTGGTGACGGCAAATGGAAGTCAGCCGGTGGTTGGTGTGTATATACATCACCAGGTAAGACACGAGCTGATGAACTCGCAACTGTGCTGTGGAACACGGCGAACTCCGTGCTTGAACCCTACAAAGAACGCTTTGCAGTTCTGAAGCAGACAGGTGCGTATGACAGCCGACAAGTGCCTATGCGTGCAGATTGGTCGGACGGTGACCCCGATTATGAAGCGCGGTTTGCAGTTCTGACAGGTACACGTTGCGCGGCAGTTCTGACAGAGTCGCTTTTCCAAGACAACAAAGCAGACGTTGACTTTCTTTTGTCTGAAGACGGCAAGCGGCTCATTACGCAGCTTCACGTTGACGGCATCATCAACTACATCAAAAATCAAAAAGTATGAGACACGTAATCAAATTATTGTTTGCAGTTCTGTTTGCAGTTCTGTTTGCAAGTTGTGGCACCACACGCAAAGTTGCAAACGAAACGAAGCAACAGCAAATCACGTCTTCTGTAACGACCGACATTAAACAGCAGTCAAGTACGTCTGACGTGGCTAATGTCACAACAAATGAAACAGACTACTCAAAAGCAGTCATCGAGTTTCTGAAGATTGAATACAGTGACGGCACTGAAGACATCAGAACCGGCGCGGACGTGCAGCGCGATACATTGAAGCATCGCGAACGCGAACAGACTGAACCTCCCAACGTGCCGGCAGGTCGAAGCATCAAGTCTGTCGCAACAGGTCGTGTCACGATTGATAATGATAAGACAAAGCAGACAACTGTGAACGAAGAAAAGACAGAAGACGCACAGACACAGACAAACATATCAGAACAGACTTCAGAAGACACGCAAACTAAGTCGAAGACAGAAGACAAGCCAAAGCATGGTCTCTTCTATTGGTTTGGGGTTGTTTCCTGCACTATCGTTGCAGTAATCATCATTTTCTTCATTTTGCGTGCGATTGAGAAGCGAAGACGTTGGCAGTCTGACTAAAAATGACTACCTTTGCACCCGATGATGATTATTTCAGTCATCATTGCGTTGAAGCCGTCCGGGGTGGCCTTTACGGCACTTCGGGCGGTATTTTTGCATAAAATGGTGCGTTTTTGTTGCGCGAACAACGCAACAAATACCATAAATAGCAGAATATCAACACGATAAATGAGTAAAATAGAATTTTACCAGTGAATTCTAAAAAGAAGAAATATATTCTATCTTCCATGAGGCGGGAAAATCCCTTCATGGAAGATTTTTTATTCGGAAGGTCGGTTTATCTTTGCAATCATATTTAAAATTCATCAGGTTTGCTGGCTATTTCTTTTGTAATATCTATAATGTCATTGTATCAGGGGAACTCCCAATATGATGCGTTCCCAAGTCTAATCGGGATATGTCGGTCTGTGTCGGCCAAAAAAAAGTTATTATTATTGTTTTCATAAACTGTTACTACTGTTTTGGAAAAAACTCTTTTGTTTTTTGTATCTTGAAAGTTCACTTTAGTTAAAGTTTATTTCATCTGCTGCCAATCTTTGGCGAGTCATTTTTATTTTCATATCTTGGATATATATTATTGTTTAGTTGTAATCAAAGAGACATTTTACATGATTATGAAGATAAAATATTTGCTTTTGTTTTCTTTATTGATGTTTGAGTACTCATTGGCTGCCGTTCCCAATGACTGGCAGAAACGTTTCCTTTCTCCTTCTGTGGCAGACCGTCCGTGGGCAGTTTGGAGTTGGGATAATAAAGATGTCACTTTTCAGGAAGTGAGAGATAAGTTGGACACGATGCACAAAGTTGGTTTTGGAGGGTGTTGTATTTTGGCTGTCAATGCTTATCGGGAACCCGGATATTGGCGGGTGTTTAATTTTACAATGAAGGAAGCCGACCGTCTTGGCATGGATTTGGGAATGCAGATGAGTGACCATGGTTCTTTACCTGATGATATACGGATTACTCCTTCAGAAGCTATGCAGAGGTTGGTGTGGAGTGATACAATTGTAGATGGGGGGACTTTACGTAATCTAGCCTTGCCTCAGCCTGATACTTATAAAGGATATTATGAAGATATATCGGCTTATGCATTTCCTGCCAGTCTTGATAATGCCGGTCTCTTATCGGTTTCCGGGGATTCCTCTTCACAAACAGCATACTTCATTAGCCCGGAGCAATCCATGCAATTACCTGTGTATCAGGGGCGCCTTACTGCGCGGTTACCTGAAGGGAAATGGCGTATATTGCGTGTGGGGCATACAGCAGTTGCACCTGCCGATACTGTTGCCGGACAGGAACAAGGACTGAGGTGTGATAAGCTGAGCTCCGAAACTGTATACAAATTATGGACGGACTGGTTTACCTATGTATATAGAAAGGCAGATGCGGAATCGATTCGGCGTATGTTGAAGTATGTTTATGTTAATCATTGGACTGCGGATAATCAAAACTGGACGAAGAACTTTCCCGCCGAGTTTGAAAAACGGCGTGGTTATGACTTGATTCCCTATCTTCCCATATTGGCGGGGATACCGATGGAGAGTGCCGACCGGGTGGAAAGTATAGCTCGGGATGTACAATTGACTGTCAGTGAATTATTGACAGATGTATTCAGTACTGTTGCCTCGGATTGTTTTCGTCAGTATGATTGTCGGATAATAGGAGAGGGTGTACCTCAGAACAATGGGTTGGTTAAGATTGACGGGACTTGGAAAGAAAGTCCGGCTATGTTGAAACCTTTGCTTGACCGCAACTTTGTTACCGATAATGGCAGTATTTTCTTTTGTATAGATAATGGTGTGAGTGAAGCGGCTGCGGACACTTCGTTAAATGCAGAAGCAGAAGAACAAAGTCTCTCTGATACACTTGTAAATGAGAGAATGAATGAAGCTTGGATGGATAGTCTTCGTATCGTGTCCGATTCTAATCGGAATTGGTGGGAAGAAAGCAAGTCGTTTCTTACTTATGCTTCTCGGTGCCGAACTTTGTTGCAGTATGGGCGTCAGGTGAATGATTCTCTGTTATTTGTGGATAAAACTATTCTCTCAGATATATTTTGGACACATCGCAACGGTGAAGACATGGATATTTATTTTTTTGCTAGTCAGGCAGACAGTATGCGTATGGTTACAGTATCTTTTCCCGTTACTCACCGTATGCCTGAATTATGGAATGCCGTTACAGGAACCATATTTCGTTCTGCTAATTGGAAAGAAGTGGAAGGTCGTACGGAAGTGACTCTGTCTTTACCTGCTTACGGTTCTGTCTTTGTGGTGTTTCCGAAAGAAGACTCCGGGGCTGAGATTGTGGAGCCGACTTTGGTAACGCCGGTTGTACTGAAAATAAACGAATGGACAGTCAATTTCTCGGAAATATATAAAAGCATTACTCGTCCTGTTCTTTTTAATAGAAGTCGGGAGGAGAATAAGCAGATAAAGAATTATTTTGGCCGTTCTTTCTATAAAGGACTTTTCATGTGGAAGACATCTCAAGAAGGACGTATTGTAGTTAGGTTGGGAAAAGTGGATGAAATGGCAACAGTCCGTATCAACAGTATCAATTGCGGTACGGTGTGGACTGCTCCTTATGAAGTGGATGTCACTGATGCACTCCGTAGTGGAAGTAATGTGATAGAAGTGGAAGTACTTCCGTCAGATTGGGAAGGCCCGATAGAATTTGTGCGGAAGGAATAAAACTACGGCTTTTAGTTTACTTTAACTATGAATATTAGTTTTAAAACTAAAACTTTTAGTTTATTTGCGGTAAACAAAAGAAGCTTATGAAAACGTTGACTGTAAAAGAAGAGGAAATCATGGGGTATTTCTGGGAGAAAGGCCCTCTGTTTGTAAAGCAATTGCTTGAATTTTATGATGAACCGCGTCCTCATTTCAATACACTTTCTACGATAGTACGCGGATTGGAGGAAAAAGGTTTTCTGCATCATGAAGTGTTTGGAAACACTTATCAATATTATGCAGTGGTGAGTCGGGATGATTTTAAAAAGAAGACATTGAAAGGAGTAATCAGTAAGTACTTTAATAATTCATATTTGGGAGCTGTATCATCACTTGTAAAAGAGGAAGATATTTCGGTAGAGGAACTGAAACAGTTGATTCGTGAGGTTGAGAATGCCAATAAATAAATCAACAGACAGTAACTATGGGAGCATTTTTCGTTTATATACTTAAATCATCGGTCTGCCTGGCGGTATTTTATTTATTTTATCGCCTGTTGCTCAGCAAGGAAACGTTTCATCGTTTCAACAGATTTGCATTGCTTGGCATTTTACTTTTGTCTTGCATTGTGCCGTTCATGGAGGTAACGGTAAAGGAGCCGACTGAGGTGCACCAACAATTCCTTACCTTCGAAGAGCTTTTGTTGACGGTGGGGGTGAGCCCGGTAGAAGAAGCCGGAAATATAATGTTGGTGTCTGATTTTACATGGAGGGAAATGCTGTTGTTAGTTTATTTATCGGGCATTGTTTTCTTTTTAATCCGCACTGTATGGTCTTTATTCCGTATGTTGCATTTGATTAGGGATAGCCGGATAGTCAGTCGGGAAAACGGTATTACTATAATCGCTCATCGAAAGAACATAGCTCCTTTTAGTTGGATGAAATTTGTGCTGATTTCCGAGACGGATTTATTGGAAAATGGTACAGAGATTCTGGTTCATGAAGTAGCACATATCCGTAAACGTCATTCCATTGATTTATTGGTGGCGGATATATGTATCTTTTTTCAATGGTTTAATCCGGCTTCATGGCTGTTGAAACAGGAATTACAGAACATTCATGAATATGAAACGGATGAATGTGTTATCAATCAAGGCATCGATGCAAAAAAATATCAGTTATTATTAATTAAAAAAGCTGTCGGCACAAGGCTCTACTCTATGGCCAACAGCTTTAATCACAGTTCACTTAAAAAACGTATTACTATGATGTTAAAAGAAAAATCAAGCCCATGGGCACGTTTGAAGTATCTTTATGTACTTCCGTTGGCAGCTATTGCAATAACTGCTTTTGCCCGCCCCGAAGTCTCAACGGAATTAGATGAGATTTCAGCCGTCAAAGTTAATGATTTGACTGCAATTGTGAAAGCCGAAGAGGTTAAAAGTGCAGAAATTCTGTCGGAAGATGGAATAAAAGTGAAAGGCCGAGTTCTTGATGAAGAATATAGTAGTGGAATAATAGGTGCCAATGTGCTTATTAAAGGATCTACTATAGGCACTGTTACCGATGAAGAAGGTCGTTTTGAATTGCCGGTGGAGGCGGGCAATGTCTTGCAAATCTCTTTTGCCGGTTATAAAACGGTGGAGGTAAAGGTCTCTGCAGATGAAAAAGAACAGGATATTGTCATTGTAATGTCCGGAGAAAAACCGTCTGCTGGAGGGCAAGTGTTTCAGATTGCAGAAGAGATGCCTTCATTTCCCGGTGGCATAGACGAGTGCATGCGTTACATAGCCCGGCACGTAAAGTATCCGGCAATATCCATAGAGAATGGTGCTCAGGGGATAGTATCCGTCCGGTTCATTATTGAGAAAGACGGAAGTATTTCCAATCCGAAGATTGCCCAAGGGGTAGACGAGTATTTGGATAAAGAAGCTATGAGAGTCATCATGAGCATGCCTAAATGGAAACCGGGAAAGCAACGGGGAGTGGCGGTGCGTACCCAGTTCACGCTGCCTGTTAAGTTTAGGTTGGTCGTTGATGAAGCTAAGAAGGATAATACGCCTTTGCAGAATAGAAAAAAGTAAGAATGATATGGGGTGAATAACCATAAAATTAAAGTATAATGCTATGAAATCATTTGTAACACTCATGCTGTGTCTATTGTCTATGACAACTTTTGCACAGGTACACGATGAAATTAGTTCGGCTATGGAAGAATTTGATTATGATAAAGTAATCAATCTGATATCCCCTGGCACAAAGGATTCGTTATTGTTATCGACTAGGATACAGGCTTTGAAGGCTATGAATCGTTATCCTGAAGCCATTGTTGATTTGACTTCTCTTTTTGTAAAGGATACTACAGATACAAAAATATTGATAGATTTGGCAGAGTGTTACAAACTGATGGGTAGTCCGCGTCAGGCGGCTGATTATTATCGGAAGGCGGTGAGTTTACGCCCAAATAATAAGTTCTTTCGATTGCAATATATACGTTCTTTGTTGAATGCGGAGAACTTTAAAGAGGCACGCGATGCTTGCCATGGCTGGTTGGAACAAGATACGGTTTCTGCCACCGGATATAAGTATTTGGGACAGGCTTATGAAGGAATGCAGGATATACCCAATGCTTTTTTCAGTTATAATGTAGCCTATCGTCGAGATTCCTTGGATGCCCAGACCGTCGCTCGTATAGCCAATATCTTTAATAATAACCGGCAATTTACAGATGCTATTGATGTGACAGAGTGTTATCGACTGAGCGATACGACAAGTGTGGATGTCAACCGCCAGAATGCTAAAGCTTATTGTATGTTGAAAGATTATAAGAAGGCAATCGAGCGTTATGAAAGTTTGAAGAGAATGGGTGACCGCAGTTTTCTTACCTTTTATTATTTAGGTATATCTTATTATGGAGACAATTGGTTTTATGGCTCATACGATAATTTGAAGGAAGCGTATGCGAAAAACTCTACCGATATTAATGTATTATATTATTATGCAAAATCCTGTTCGCGCACTTCATGGAAGAAGGAAGGGGTCGAATTTATGGAAAAGGCTGTAGAAATAGCTACTCCCGGTGATAGTATTTTGGAGCGTCTCTATAAAGGTTTGGCGGAATGTTATGGCTATGCCGGTGAGAGCTATAAGAAGATAGAAGTTATGAACCGTTTGTATAAATTGAATAAAGATTATAAACTGTTCTATAGTATTGCCAGAGCTTATGACTCTAACAAGGATTATGAGAATGCCATCCATTTTTATGAAAAGTTTATGTCTTTGACTCCCAAGAATCAACGTTTCCCTTATGATGAAGAAGGAAAGATTATTGAATCTGCTACTACTATGTATCAAATAGCCGAAAAAAGGGTGAAGAAGATAAGGGAAGAAGATTTCTTTAGGAATGGAGCGCCTGATGATTTTTTTGTTGTTCCTAAGAAAATAGATATAAAGAAAGATACGGTTGCCGGTAAGCAATAACAGATTTTTGAGTATCTTTGGCACAGCCCGTATATGATTGTCATGTGCGGGTGGGAACAGATAAAAACGAATGGCTTTATGATGAGACACAACCGGATATCAAAGTTATTGTTGCTACTGATAATTCCCTCTTTGTTGGGATTGATATTTACTTGTATTTTCCGTGGATATACTGCCAATTGGATACAGATACTATGTTATTCTTTTGCTCCGTTAGTTTCTTCTATTATTGTGGCTATTTGCTTCAGGGGGCGCTGGATGGGATTATTGCTTTTATGGACGTTTGTGGCTTCCGTTGCATTTAATGTGCCTTTGCAAAACTGGCTGTTCCATTCTGCCGATGATATAGTCCGTTATGCTTCAATAACAGATTTATACAAGGAAAAAGATAAGCCTATGTATTTTACTTTTGATCGTTTGGAGGTGGATAATAAGAGGAGGAGTACCATCGGTATTTGGCGTGAACATACCCGACGTGTATCCCGACATTCTTATCGGACGGAGAAGAAGCAGCATTGGTATTCGGTATCACCGGTTTTTGAGGATTCATTACCTGAACATAAATATGCAGAAAGGGAGGTAAAAGCATGGGTTGTTGCCGTAAAGCATGATAAGCAGGATTCGTTGGTATGCTATGAATGGTGCACTTTCGATATAGGGGATTATAAAAAAGCGATTGACAAATCACGTTGTAAAGTACAGCATTCGGATGCGCCTATCATTAAACCGCTTTACAAACAATTTACAACAAAGAGTGAATGGCGGAATATTTTCTTAAATGTAGGTTTGCTTGTCTTTTCCATCCAGGTGTTGATAGGAGTAATTATGAATTATAGGGTTGGGAAATCTTGATAAAGCAGTATAATCAGGTTAAGTAATTAGAAAGGCTGTGTGCTTTTCCAAAAGACTTTTGTATGTTGAAAGCAGGGGGTGTCAAAACTAAACCGGCTTATCCCATCGTCAGCTGTAGGGGCAGGGTTTGCCTGCCCGAAGACACAAAGCAAACTGTTTTCGGGCGAGCGAACCTCGCCCCTACGAACGAAACGACAGCATTATCCACGTTTTGACACACCCACGTTATTTATTTCAAGTACTCGGTAACGTTCTTTTCAATACGTTCGGCGATATTGTCAGTATCAGCTTTTACAAACTTCTCACCGGTAATGTGCTCGAACAGTTCCATATAACGTTCGCTGATAGAGTTTACGATTTCTGGAGTCATTTCGGGAACCTTTTGTCCTTCTTTACCTTGGAAGCCGTTTTCCATCAACCATTCGCGTACAAATTCTTTGGAAAGTTGTTTCTGAGGCTCACCTTTTGCAAAGCGTTCTTCGTAACCTTCCGAGTAGAAATAGCGGCTTGAGTCGGGAGTGTGGATTTCGTCCATCAGGTAGATAGTGCCGTTGTGCTTACCGAATTCGTATTTGGTATCTACCAGAATCAATCCGCGTTCGGCAGCGATTTCTGTACCGCGTTTGAACAAAGCCAATGTATATTTCTCCAAAGTTTCATATTCTTCAGGAGTAGCCAATCCTTGTTTCAGGATTTCTTCCTTGGAAATATCTTCGTCGTGCAGACCCATCTCAGCCTTGGTAGTCGGAGTTACAATCGGTTCCGGGAACTTTTGGTTTTCTTTCATCCCTTCGGGAAGTTTCACACCGCAGATTTCGCGGACACCGTTTTTATAAGCACGCCATGCGCTACCGCAAAGGTAACCGCGGACGATCATTTCTACAGGGAAGCCCTGGCACATAACACCTACAGTTACCATAGGGTCGGGAGTAGCCATTTTCCAGTTGGGGCAGATGTCGGTGGTTGCATCCAAAAACTTGGCTGCAATCTGATTCAGCATTTGTCCTTTGTAAGGGATACCTTCGGGCAGAACTACATCGAATGCAGAGATACGGTCTGTAGCTACCATTACTAACTTTTCGTCATTGATGTTGTACACATCACGCACTTTACCGTGGTACACGTTTTTTTGTCCCGGAAAGTTAAAGTCTGTTCTTGTTAATGCTTTACTCATGTCTTTTTTTATATTAAATGAATTGTTTTTCTTCTTGCAGGGTCAGATAGTCTTTTGTGATTTGTCGGCCGCAGCTTTTTCCATCCGCTCGGTTTTCTGCTTATCCTCAAACTTTTCGTAAGCTTCCACTATTCTTGTCACCAGCTTATGCC
>OODH01000167.1_pt1 | contig 58272 bp, 100 predicted proteins | sample 1671391 | NCBI WGS metagenome assembly OODH01 (sample SAMN06348152, study PRJEB24527) | human gut metagenome | biome: human gut; feature: ankylosing spondylitis patient; material: feces | host: Homo sapiens | place: China | collected 2015-10 | reverse complement strand
GTGTACAGAGAGCCAGCGGAAGAACGTTTACCCGCTGGCTTTTCTTTTTGCACGATTTGTGGTATAATAATCTCAACAAATCCTCCCGGCCTCTCGAAGAAGCGCATTAGGGCGGATATTTGAAAAGGCTATGTAGCTCAGTTGGTAGAGCAGGGCGCACCCCGTCTATTGCGCTGGTTCAATTCCAGCCATAGCAAGTCCGAAAATGCTTGAACGGTTTTGAATAGTGCGCATACGTCAAAATTGCGATAGCAGAAGTAGGCATTTTTGATGATACAATCTCCTGTACGCCTACTTGCAGTGCGTACCATGCGGGAGACGCAATTTTGCCGCTTCGGTGGCAGAGCGATTACTCGCTCACTTATAATCCATCAGCTTTACGCTGGTGGATTTTGTTTTATTCGCACTAGTTTTGTCGAAGGCATTGCCACATATTGGATGATGTGATATCTTAGCATTGCACTCCAAAGTGTGCATCCTTACAGTTAAGCGCTCATGCGGATTTTTCCGTGTGGGCGCTTTTCTTTTTTTGTCCTTCGTTGTGCGTTCGTTGTCTTTCGTTTTCTGCCGATGCAGTACACTGGACGCACAAGGAGGGATGTATTATGAGCTATTATCCGACACCCGGAACGCCTTACGTTCCGCAGCAGCCCGTCAATCCTTACGGTGGCATGGGCACAGTTGGGCTTGCCACTCCCATACCCAACACGCAGATGCAACAGGCGCAGCCGCAGCGTCCGCAGCCGATGAATGGGCAGCAGCCTGTTCAGCAGTCGGTACAGGACGGCGGTTGGCTGCTTGGCAGACCTGTTTCCAGCAGGGAGGAGTTTTTGGCGATACCGTCTGACCTGTACGGCAGACCGACCTACTGCCCGGACTTGCGCAGCGGCGTGATCTACTGCAAGCGACTGAACCCGGACACCTGCGAATCCTATGTGCAGGAGTTTTACAGCCCGGAAGCATGGCGGCAGATGCAGGCGCAACAGGCACAGCAGACCGCCGCACCGACACAGCAGTATGTGCCTATTGAGCAGTACAACGACCTTGTGCATCGGCTGGACGAGCTGGAAAAGTGGCAGAAAAGCTTTTCTAAGCCCTCTGCCGCAGCGAAGAAAGGAGAATAAGCGATGCCCTCTCCGTTTGATATGATTACTCACAGCCCTATCATGCAGCTTGCAAACCTTGCTCGCGCCGGACAAAACCCGATGGGGCTTATCCAGCAGTTGGGCGGGCAGAGCGCACCCATTATGCAGGGGCTGAACCTGATTCAGGGCAAAAACGAAGCACAGCTCCGAACGATGGCGCAGAACCTCGCCAAAGAGCGCGGCATCGACCTGAACCAACTGGCAAGTGTCCTGAATCTGACACTTCCGAAGTGAGGAGGCCTTGCAATGAACGATTTTGAAAACAACCATCCAGAAAAAGATTTTGACTTCAACAATCTGTATGGGGATGACAAACTATGGGTTCCTTTGATGCTTGGCTTGATTTTCGGTGCTGCCAGCAAAACGTGGGACGACCCGAAAGATAAAAAAGACAATCCTCCGAGCTAACTTGATAATCCCCAAATAAGCATCTCTCTAAGCGAAACGCTTCTCAGTTTTGCGGACTTGATAAAAACCGCTTTTATCTGGCTTCGCCCATCGCACACGGCGATGGGATAGCATAACGCAAAACTGAAAGGAGTTTTGTTATGGACGATTTTGCAACTGGCTATCTGGCTGGGCAGGACGGCGGAAATAACGGCGGCGGTTTCTTCGGCAACGAAGGCCTGTGGGCAGTTATCATCCTCGCCATCATTTTCGGCTGGGGCACAAACGGCTACGGTCGGAACGGTGGTGACAACGGCATGAACAGCTACATCCCCTATCTGGTGGGCACTGGTGCAACTGGTCAGGGCGGCGCAGATACTCGTGCGGCTCTGTCTGAGGGCTTCTACCAGCAGGACACCTCCCGCTCTCTGGCTGGCATCCAGAGCGGTATCTGCTCTCTGGGCTATGACCAGCTCGCACAGATGAACACTCTCAACGCTTCCGTTGCGGGCGGCTTTGCTGGTACTAATCAGGCAATCTGTCAGCTCGGCTACCAGAACGCACAGCTCGTGAACGGTCTGGAACGCAGCGTGTCCAACGGCGACAATGCCATCAGCCTCGCCATCATGCAGGAGGGCAACGCACGGCAGGCGGGTCAGACCGCTATCCAGACGCAGCTTGCGTCTTGCTGCTGCGAGAACAAGCAGCTCATCGGCGACCTGAAGTACACCATTGCACAGCAGGACTGCGCTACCCGTCAGGCTATCGCAGACAACGCCCGTGCAGTTATCGACAACTGCAACGCAAACTTCCGCAGCATGATGGACTACTTCACGCAGGATAAGATTGCCACTCTGACCGCTGAGAACCAGAGCCTGAAGTTCGCCGCTTCTCAGGATCGTCAGAATGCGCTTCTGACCACTGTGATGTCCCAGCAGACCGATACCATTCTGAACCGGGTCAATCCTCGTCCGATTCCCGCTTATCAGGTGGCAAACCCCAACGTGGGCGTAAACTGCTGCGGCTGCTGCTAACCAACACACTCCCCGATAACACCGGGTGAACCATCGGGGCAGGGGTAAGACACCTCTGCCCCTGATTTTTTAGGAGGAAAATACTATGGCTTGCAAAACAAGCTGCAAACTCTGCCCGCACTTGGTCATCAGTCAGGCAGTCACGTTCGCCAACGACACGCTGACCATCAACATCCCTGCCGGGTCTTACGCAGCGGGCGAAAAATATTGCATTGTTGTTGCCCAGAGCTTGCCGGACACGACCACCATCAACGCCCCTGTGGTCATTACCATAGGTGCAGGCACGACCGCATACCCTCTGACCGACTGCAACTGCGCTCAGGCAACCGCCGAGAGCATCCACACCCGCACCCGCTACGCTACCCGTGTAGCGACGTCTGCCACCGGCACCGGCACGTTCAAGTATCTTGGCTGCTTCTGCCGTTCCCACGCCGGTGCGCCTGCGTCCATTTCTTGAGGAGGTATAGATTATGGGCAAGACTAATTTTCGCCGCATGATGATGCTCCGTGAACACGACAAAGACCGTGAGCCGAAACGTGACCGCCTTGAGGAAGAGCGTGACCGTAGGGAGCGTGAGCTGGAACGCCGTCTGCGTAAGCTGGAAGATGGCAATGACCGCTATCCTTACTATCCGCAGGAGGAGAACCGCTACATCGACCCCTACCCTATCCCCCGCTACCCTGACGTAGAGTATGGGCGCAAGATGCCGCAGATTGGCTTCTCGCAGAACGGAGAATGGGACAAGCGGTCTGGGCAGTATGAGCATGGCGGTGCGGACAGCCGCTCCATCAAGATGCCACGCAAGCACCTCACCCACGATGAAGCGGAAGAATGGTGCGACAGCATGGTAAACGCTGACGGAACGAAGGGCTGTCACTGGACGCTGGAACAGACACAGGACGTTGCGAAACAGCGCAATATCACTTGTGACCCGAACGATTTCTGGGCTGTGATGAACATGATGTACTCGGATTATTGTCAGGTCGCAAAACGCCAGTCTGTTGACACTCCGGGCTTCTACGCTGACATGGCAAAGGCGTTCCTTGATGACACGGACGCTGTAGACGGCAAGGCATATCTCTACTGGAATTGCATTGCTGATAAGTAAAACAGAACCCCTGTGTAGTTTTTAACGGCTACACAGGGGGTTTTTCTATACGTTATAACCAAACGCTTTCATTATTTTTTCTTGCAGTTTCTTTGCTTTTTCTTTTGCTTCAGCTTCTTTTTCTTCTGGCGTTTGATTGTCCAATGGGAATCTCGGCTTTTGGGGAAGTTGCGCCGGTTTTGGCAAATTCGCCCAGTGTGTCACAGTATCGTGTTCTGGTATTATTTCCCCTTCTTCTGTATACACGCTGTCGAACCATCCCTTTTTAATAAAATATGCGGCATTTACATAACTTTTTCCTGTATATCCATCCTCAACGGAAATAAGATATTTTTTGCAAGTTTGTTCTGATGGGAATCCTTCTTTCTCGATAGAATGCCAAATTATACATTCCGTTTCAACATAATTGACATTTGTAGAATCCCGCCGTTCTTTAGCCCATTCTTCATACGCCAATGAATCTGTTTCGCTAGAGTGTTCTACTTCCATCATATTCTTTCTTTCTCCCCTGTGCGGTCATTGTGACTACACAGGGTTTTTGCTTTAGCAAGTTCCTGCATCTCCGATTTTTTGCATGGTGCTTTTAAGATTTGGCACATCTGCTTCCGGCATTTTACGTTTGATACCAATAATCGCTTGCGTAATTCCAGCTTTGTTTAACTGATTTACTGACTTGCGAAACACAAAATCAATATTTGCGTTCGCCTTAATTGTTCCGTCATCTTCAAGATAACAGTTCGGAATCCATACATTCTGATTGCTATTATTGATTTTGAAACGTTTTGCTTTATAGCAACCGTAATCCTCTCTTACAATCAGCTCAACAGGGATACCCTTGTAATACTGCGTATCAGTATTGTACTTTTCAGCCAGTTTTGATTTACGTTTTGTCACCTCTGCGTTTATTTTGGCTTGTTCCTCTTTACTCCTGCGCTTGCGTGGCTTGTATGTACGCATTTTTCTCCTCCCACATAGATTATTCTTCTTTGATGTGCATTAGTATATACAACGGAACGAATCTTTTCCAACTATGGGAGTGTTTAGGATAGAGCCTAACAAGATACCAATCGCTAAACAAATGGAAAGTTGTGTAGTATTTTGCAATTCTTGCAACTCGCTCTTGTTTCGTCATATTAATTCCTCGGCGTATCTGTGTAGTACAGCTCCATGTCTGCCTTGTACATATCAAATTGTCTTTTGCTATCTACAAGCGTGTTAAAGTTAAATCCCGCCGCAAAAGATACAGCAATGGATAAAATCAAGTGCGCTGCGACCCATTTACCAGCAAAGATAAACGGAATCTGAACTGCTACAGCAAAGGCATCGAGCAAAAGAACGTAAACTCCATGTTTGACCATTTTCTGTAAACGGCTAATGCTTTCTTCGTAAAATTCCTTTGACTTCATCATGCGTCAGTCCTCCATAAATATCAGCTTTTATCGGCTGAGTAATTCTTTAATATACAGCGTTTCAAATTTACACAGGATTTCTTTTATTCCCAAAGCGTTGATTTTGACCTCATGTCAAACAAATCTTGCGGGGTAATTACAAGGCTCTTGTCGAGTTCTACCACACTGATAATGGAAAACTTGCCTGGGACCTCTCGCTCGATTCTTGCTTTTGCTTCTTCCTTGCTGTTTGCAAACAAGACGAACGGAGCTTGAAAGTGTCTGCATTTTTCGTCATCATCGTACTGGATTTTGACCCAATAAAAGTTTTCGCTCCCTACTTCTTTCGGTGTTAAGTATTTTTTGACACTTGAGACATCGTAAGTGCAATACCCGATACACTGCGAGTTTCCGTATTTTTCCATAAAGTTGTCATTCCCAATACGAGTTGCCAAAACCATGTGAACGTCTTTCCAACCAACACGGTCATCATTGACCGGTTTATCGTCCATAACAATATCATCAGGGTCTATCACTTTCTTGCCAACCGCCAAATTCCAATTATTTGCAATATAATGTGTCATCTGATACCAGTTGTCAAATGTTTTTACTTCTTTCATGGCATCTTCCAAAGAACCACGATGAGGTCTATAAACAATCATACGTTAATCCTCCAAGAAATCCTCTTGATTCAGAACTTGATTTACAATTCGTTCTGTACATTCTTTGATAACAGTAGATGCGGGGATGTGATCTTCATAAGCTATGTTTTCATATTGTGCTCCTGCATATTCAAAGAACCTTTTGGAAAGTGTTTCTGCATCCGCGCGGCACAACGGCTTTAATTCGTATTGCAACGGAAATCTTCTTGCAAGCGCATATCACCATCGCAAACAAATCGAATAAGGCGTCGTTCACTATCATTCATCTAGGAAATCCTCCAACTCAATCTTTCCGTCTGCCGCCGCCGCAGCCAGAGCGTACACGAACTGTCCAATCGTCATTCCGTGCCGTCTGGCTTCACGGTTGATGTACTTGCGTTCTTCCTCGCTCATAAGGATGGTAATGCGCTTAGAACGCTTTCCGTCACCGCTTGCAACGCCCTGATGCGATTCCGGCATCGGGATTTTTTTCTTTGTCAAACCAGCTTCAGCCAGTGCGCCCGGAACATCGCCCTGTTCAATCAAACGTTGCACTTCTTTTGCCTGTTTCAGCTTCTTCGGCTTACTTTCACCTAACACGGCATAACTCGGCTGGCTTTTGCCGTCTTTGGCTTGCTTCGGCTTAATACCACTTAATTCTGCTTCACTCGGCTGTGCATGGCTGTCTGTGGCATCACTGGGCTTAATCTGTACTTGTTCGGCTTCGTTCGGCTTTGCTTGGCTTACTTCTTCTTCCTTTGGCTCACTTCGGCTTAATGTCTGTTCCGAAAAAATAGGCTGAAAATCAAACCCGCCAAGCAAGCCAGAGGATTTTTTGCTGGTTGATTTCATTTTTCTTCCTCCATTTTTGCGCCACATACTGGGCAAAAATTCCAAATCCACTTGTCGAAATCGCTTTCTGAAATCATACCACCACAATTACTGCATTTGATTGCTTGCTCTGCATGGCTGTTATCATAATCGTCCTGAATAATAAAAGTCAAACCCTCTGGACGTTCCCATGTTGCTTTTGGCTGTAAATCTTGCACATCAGCATTTCTTAACGCTCTTAACCTTTCTAACGCATCTTCCAACGCTTGATTGTCACCTTCTTCAAGAAGTCTGTTTCTATAATATTCCATCAAGGGAGCAACGTCTACAATCTTCTTACTCATTTTCTTCTCCTTTCACAATCATCTGCGCCAACGCCTTGAAGTCCTCTGCGCTGGTACTCTTTGCCGTGTCACCGCTAAACAGGCTGTGCCGCTCTGCCTGCGCCTTACGAACGCCCATAGACGGTCTAATCTTCACGTCCAACAGCTTTGTTCCCATGCTTTGTGCAATCACAGGAAGTTGCTCTACAACCTCTTTGGACAGGTTCTCACGGCTCTTGTACTGGTTCAGAAGCAGACCTTCAATCTTCAAAGTCGGATTGAAGTATCTGCGAACATCGCCGATAGTCTGCGAAAGCTGGCTCAATCCGGCAAGCGCATAGCGGTCTGCTGTAATGGGTACGATAACACTGTTAGCGGCGATCAGAGCGTTTACAAGCGCAAGACCGAGCTGCGGGGGAGTGTCCAGAACAATGTAATCGTACTGTTCAGACACGGATTCCAGTGCTTCACGCAGCCGGAAGTTCTTACCTATGTCCCGGACAAGCTGCTCGTCAATGTCCTTCAATGCGCTGTCTGACGGCAGAATGTCACCGGCTTCGCAGTGCTGGATTCCTTCTTCTACCGTACCCTGCCGGGTCATTACATCAAACAAGGTACACACGTCCTCTGTCTGTGCGCCGTAGGTGTCCGTTGCGTTGCACTGTGCATCGCAATCCACCAGCAGAACTTTCTTTCCAAGCAACTGCAATGCACCCGCCAGACAGGTACTTGTGGTAGTTTTTCCTGTGCCGCCCTTCTGGTTGGCGACGGCTATGATTTTTGCCATTTTATCACTCTTTCTTTATTTGCTGTTAAGCGCTTCAATGGAATAAAACGCTGGCATATACTTGTCTACGATACCCGCTTTGTCTACGCTTCTAATCAGATAGCCAACAGGTCTGTCGGGGAACGGTGTTCTGTTCAAAGATAGGATGTCCTTATACGCTGCCTTCACTGTATCGTAAACCGCTTCTCTGCGTCTTGGTAGCTTGATTTCAGGATGCTCTTTCTTCATCCACTTCTCAACCACTTTTGCCACGTCAATGCAGTCTTGCTTTTCCAGCTCGTCACATACAGACCAGTCAAAATCCTCGTATCCGCTTCTGCGGGGCTTTCTGGCGGTTTTTTGAGGTTCGGCCGATACTTCGCTTGCCTGAGCTTCAATCATCGTCTCAGACACTTTAATTTTGGGCTTGAACTTGACTGCCACAGCCTTTCGTGCCACAAGAACCGGTTCGTAGGTCACCACAATGTCAGACACAGCATTGATTTCATCCACCGCAACGTCAAGCACTCGCTTGCGAAGGTTCTTATAAACATCATAGCTGGCTTCCGTTGCTCCGAGCTGTTCTCTCAGCTTTTTCAGACTGATTTCATGCGGCTTACCATCCATGTTCATCCAGTCCCGAAGAATCGAATAAAGCAGGATGCTGTACTGAGACTTCATTCGTGACGTGTAACGCAGCCGATACCGAACATAGCCGCTTTCAGCAATGTCAAAGAAAATAGGGCGAAGGTCAGGGTTGCAAGTGATTGCAACAACATAAGACCTTGTTTCCGGCACATAGTCCAGTTTTGCCCTTGTGAAAAGGACAAAACTCTCAAATGTGCCCTTCTCTTTGTCGATGGGAATCGACACCGTATTGCCCAGAAAGTGCTTGATCTGCGGTTCAATCCTTCGTGCATCAAGGCTTTTCAGTCCAAGAAGCTCCCTGTATTCCGCCAAAGTGAACTCCACACGACTGCTGTTTGGGTCTCTCGGATTTATTCTTGACAAGTAAACCTCTAGCAACCGAAGCTCGCCTGCTGTGTAGTCCCTAAACTTTGCCCACACAAGGGATTTACTTTTCTCGACAAGGTTATTGTCTGATATTTTTGGCATCTGCTCACTTCCTTTAATGGTCTGAAAACAGTATATCACAAGTAGGGGGACATGTCAATACATTCTGTCCCCCATGACTTGTCTTTTTGTCCCCCATGTCCTCGTCATTTTGTCCCCCGTGACTTGTCAAAACGTCCCCCATGCTTTGTCATTTCGTCCCCCATCTACATATTATATATTAAACAAGAAATAAACAAGAGGTTAAATATCATCGTTAAATAGACGATGACGATAATTTTCAACAATTTCTTTGTTTTTCCATTCCAGCTTGTGGATAACTCAACCTTCAATTTTCTGAATAAAGTCTTTCCGGCAATGATTAGGCTTATCTAACGTGTACAAAAAGTGGATGAAAAACTTTTGAGCCGGTGTTATGGGGGGACGGATTGACGAGCCGATTAAATGCAAGCTACATATTATCGCTACTACGTTATTTATTCCGCGCAAATATTGTCGATTTATAGCCTATGGGGGACGGAATGACAAGGCGAATTTGCCCGATAGGTGTACAGAAAGTGGATGAACGTGGACAAAATGTTCTTCAAAAACTGCGATAATTCGACAATCAGCGCAAAATGTTTTCTTCGTTGATGGTATAAGAATCGTTTCGCTTCATCGCCGCAGCTTCCCCACAGTCCTGTGCCTGATACAAAATCTGCATATTGGGTTGTGTTCCGTCTGGGTCTGGGTCGGTTTTGGTGGCCTGTGCCATTTCATAATGACCTGTGACGGTGCGGCAGACAGACACGCGATCACGCAAAGTCGTGTGAAGGTTGGCTACCATTTCGCACAGAACGGCAAGGTAATCTGAGCCGTGATTGCCATAGATCAGATAGCACAGTAGGTCAATTTCTTGCGGATGGGCTTCTTTGATATGTTCTATCAGTGCATCCCTCTTTCTCTCGGTGCTGGCATCGCCAGCCAGACTTTCCAATAATCCGGGATGCAAACAAGTGTCTATGTACGGCTTGGCCGCAACACCGCAGCACACAAACCATTTTATGATAGTAGAAGCATCTGGGGTCATTGTTCCTTGCTCATAACGAAAAATGGATGTCCGGCCTACACCCATTTTGTTCGCAAGCTTCTGTTGGCTAAGTCCGGATTCTGCTCTTGCCATCTCTAACGCTTTTGCCACTCGTATCCTATAATCATCCATAAATACCCCTCTTTCGACAAAATGATACAAAAGCAAAGAAATTCAACTGATATATTGTTCAAAATGTGAAACAATAATTGAAAAAATTCGCTGTTTCAATGAAACAGCAAGATGTGGTATAACTGTATTGTCAAAAATTTCCAAAGAGAAAGGAAATACAAAATGAAAGAAACTGTAATCTGGAACCATGAACGTATGCCAATCATCGACGGAATGCCTGCCAGCGTTCCCGATGGGCAACCACACACACCTGAACCATGGGAGGAAAGCTAATGAACCGAACCGTAGATGATTTGATTATTCCATACGCTCGTAGACGGACGCTGGAGCTTGTCCTGAGCCTTTCTGTGTACGAAGCTGATAAAGATGCTTACCTCGAAGCAAAAGGCATCCTGGAGCGTGCCGCAGCCGCTTTAGATGATGGACGCGACCCGGCAGACAACATCGAACGCATTGACGGACAGCTCGTAGAACTGTGATTGGAGGAAAGATGGATAGGCGTTGCCCCTTTTGACTTGAACGCTCGTGGCTTCCCCGATGAAAAGTAACGGATGTGAAGAAAACGTTCGATTTTTGCGAAGTTGTTCAAATTGTATTGACTACACAACCAAAAGATGTATAATCATATCAAATGAACATTCGTATTTACTGATCGGGAGGATATGCTGCAATGAGCGAACAAGAAAGAGCTAAGATTGACCGATTTATTGCATGGCTGCTGGAACATCCTGAAAAGATTCCAGCAGCGGAGCAAGCCTTAGACCTAGAATAACAGAAACCCCCTTGCGCAGAGCTACACCAGCCCGGCACAAGGGGGTTTTATTTTACCGGGTCAGAACCACTTCTTTTTTCGGTTTCTACGGTAACGATATTTTCTGCTGTTGCCATATAGCACACGGTCGTTGCCTTTTAATAAGGCCTGCATGAACCAAAAGCAAAAGGCACAGCTGCACAACAAGTAATACACGGGCTTGCCTCACATCTTCTCGATCAGGTTCATCAGCGCTTCACGCTGCGCTGTCGGCATAGATTCAAGCTTTTTTCTAATCCGCTCCACTGCTGCATCAACCTCGCTTTGCGGCTGCTGGGGCGGGTTTTCTTTTTGTTCGCCAGTGAGAAGGTAGTCTACAGTAACGCCAAAGTACTGCGCCAACTTAACTGCATTCTGATTGGTCGGCTTTGCATCGTTTCCGAAACTTGCTTCTGTTTTCCAATAACTATAAGCGGATTTTGGGACACCAGCATCGGTTAAAGCACGAGACGGCTTTACTCCCTTTTCTTCGCATAGTTTTACGAAACTGTCAAAAAACACAAAACTTACCTCCAGTGCTTGTACAAGATGACAAAGTTCTACCACTTGAACAAAAACACTTGAAAAGTTCTACTACTTGTGCTTTAATAAAGATACCGAGTTCAATCGGTAGAACAAATTAAAAGCTTTGAACAAATAGAAGAACGTTTGATAATGTTTTTGCTTGACACCATAATATTATCACATTCTTTCAAAAAGTTCAAGTATTAGAACAAGAAAGGAGAAAAAATTTGCTTCCTAAGTGGACAGGCGATGTTGTAGGAACGCTTCATGTTCACAATATCGAAATCAGAGAGCTTGCTGCAAAAATGGGATGCGCACCGGAATACTTGGGGAAAATCCTGAACGGCAAGCGTGAGCCTAAAAATGCGGAAGATAAGGTGAAAGAAGCTCTGAATGAGCTTGTAAAAGAAAGAGAGGAAAAATGAGAGAAATCGTGCTATCCATGCAAAGCGGCGAACCGGTAGCATCCAGCCGCCAGATTGCCGAGAACTTTGAAAAGCGTCACGATCATGTGATACGTGACATCGATGCAATCAAAAAAGATGTCCCCAATTTTGGGGAGATGTTCTTTGAAACCACAGCGCCGGACAGCTACGGCAGGGAACAGATCATCACCTTAAAGGTAGACCTTGAATACCCGGAAGAGGCGCACCACGCCATTGACGAGGCAACAAAGGCCTACGAAGCGGACAAGCTGAAGTGGACAGAAGCGGAAATCATGGGAGCTCAGCACTTAGCAATGCGTATTATGAGCCGACTGTGTTTGGACGGGTATAGCATTGAGTGGTTTGGCTCAGATGGCTATATTGTAGCTTACATTAGGGCGTATGAAGAAGCGGAATCAAAGAAATCCGATTGCGCATTTTATGCACCGGATTGGAACATTTGGATTGCTAAGTGCGTTTGCCTGTGTCGGGCTATCGGCAGAGATGTGCCTGCGTTCATCATCAAAAAGGCTGGTGAGTGCTGGTGACGAATTTTCGCAGGGCGCAAAGCCGCAAACGTAGACTGAAGCTGGCAATGGCTGCTGGAGTATCCCGAAACGATGCCAACAAGGTGTTCTGGATGGAAAAGATGCTGAACCAGTGCTTTGAACGGCATAACCGGGAAGCCAGAGAGAAAGACGGTGAACGCGATGAATAAATTCTGCGTCCGCTGTGGAGCGCTTCTTGAAGCTCCGAACGCAAACCAGAAGTATTGTGTCGTATGTGCGCACGACGTACAGCTTGAACAGCAAGCAAAATTGAGACGTCGGAAGGGCAAAACCGAACGAGTGATGGGCCTTTGTGCGTGGTGCGGTAAGGCGATGGTAAAGAAAACACCAGATCAAAAGTATCACAAAGATTGTGCTAGAAAGGTCGAAAGGTCATGCGCACCGGCTGGATATCAATTCAAGCTGCCAGAAAGGCAAAGGCCGACTCCACCTAGATACAGCATCAAGCAAATAAACGACAAAGCAAAGTCGCTCGGAATGAACTATGGGCATTACAGCACGTTGCTTAGTCAGGGGAAGGTGGAGCCGCCTGATGAACGGTAAATATTACGGTCAGCGGGAAATCCGCTGGCACAGCCGTGAGAAGGAGCGGCTGGAACATATCAACAAGCGAAAGGAGAAAAATGAAAGCACTTGTGGAAATCGCCCTGATCTGGGGCATCGTCCTGGCATTGATTCTGGCAACGTTCCTGTTGAACTTCTGGCTTGTGCATCATATTGAGCTTTTGGTCGGAGCTAAGGCGACATGGTACATCATAGGTGTTGGCGCTCTGATGGCCACCTGCTGGATTTTCGGCGTCGGTAAAAAGGCATGACGCTGGAAGATGCAATGAGGGTCAGGTACTTCAACATCAACGACCTCAGCCGTAGATCTGGGATATCAAGACCGACGATTTACAGCATCTTGGGCAAGCGAAAGAAGCAGAAAAGTTCCGTTCGGGTCGATACGCTTCTAAAAATCGCAAAGGCGTTAAATGCAAAAATAGTCATCAACGAGAAAAAGCCGAACGGATTTGACATTATTTTGAAAGAGGTGAAGAGAGATGAAAACAGTTAAAGGCACGGTGCTGTGCTGTATGAGCATTTCGCTTGCTATCGTAGCTCTTGGGTGCGGAAATGCTATTGATGGCGCGGCAAACGGATGGGCGATGCTCGGATACGCGTTCCTTGCTCTGGCGATGCTTTTTGCAGCTCTTATTTTGGCCGCAATTGGCGTAAGCGCCGAAAACGAGCGCATGGAGCAAGAGAGCCGGAAAATCAAGCGCATCCCGCATCACACAAACGAGTGGAGGGATGCCAAGTGAAGTGCCCGACATGCGGAAGCGAGAAAATCAAAATCTATCGCAGCACATCATGCGAAGACAACATCATCCGACGGAGACTGTGCGAAAACTGCGGTCATACATGGAACACAGTCGAAATAGATATGGACCAGTGGGACTCCGTAACGAGGAGCTTCAGCAAGATGAAATATATCATATCTCAGTTGGAAGCCCTTGTGGAAGAGATGAAGGCAAAAATCCTGAAACTTGGAGGCACGGTATGAACGAAATGTACGATTGTTCCGGTTGTTTTGATCGGTTTGGTGGCGTGGTTGAGCCGCCCGATGACTACTACTTCGCTCCCAGGACGGACGAAGAGCCTGAATGGCAGCGGCCAGATGAAGCGGATTCCGTGTGCTGGGGAGATTGATTTTGTACAGCCGTATTAAGCCAAAGTAAGAGCAATCAAGCCTAATAAAGCCGAAGAAAGGAGGACGATTCCATGACCGATAAGGAACTTGTCGAGTATCTTTGCAAATGGTTTTACGTTGATTCTGGCGGTACGTTACACAGAAAAGACAGGAAAAACAGTGCAGGAAGCTACGATAAAGACGGGTATTTGATTGTAAAAATCAAAGGAAAACAATACAAAGCACACCGCCTTGTGTACGCACTTCATTATGGGCTAATGCCTATTGGAGTAATCGATCATATCAATGGAATCAGGGCAGACAACAGGATTGAGAATCTTCGCTGCGTAACCCAAGCTGATAATGTTGCAAATACTGTTCAGGCCAGAAACACTTTAACTGGCGAGTACGGAATCTACGAAGACCGTTCAACGAAAGGTTTGAAACGCAGATATTCGTTCCACTTTAGCGGCAAAACATACCGATTCAAAACCATAGAAGAAGCTAAGAAAGCAAAAGATGCTTTATGGAAGGAGAAATATGGAAACACTTGTGAAGCTTTCCAAAATTCAAGGCGAGCTGAAAGCCCCAAAAAGCCAGCGCAATTCTTTTGGTAAGTACAATTACCGCAGTTGCGAAGACATTCTGGAAGCAGTAAAACCCCTCCTTGCGAAATACGGAGCCTGTCTTGTTCTTGAAGACGAGCCTGTACAGAGTGGTGAGTACCACTATATCAAAGCGACTGCAACAATCTACGATTCGGAGACCGGAGACAAAATATCTAACACGGCATACGCCAGAGAGCCAAAGCAGCAATCTGGTATGTCAGATTCCCAACTTACCGGTACTGCAAGCAGCTACGCTAGAAAGTACGCTCTGAACGGTCTGTTCTGCATTGACGATACGAAGGACGCTGACACGGACGAGTACCAGAAGCAGACCACAAGCAGGGCAAACAAGCCTGCGCAGAAGCAAACGGAAGCGGAAACCATCCCCCCATGCGCTTGCTGCGGAAAGCAGTTGCAGCCTATTCAGTACAACAACCGCACAGTCACTCCGCTGGAAACTGCAAGAAGCACGAAGAAACGCTTTGGGCGTGTCCTGTGTTGGGACTGTGCCCAGAAACAGCCGAAGGAGGGCTAAACAATGCTTAACTCTATCGCAATTCAGGGTCGTCTGGTTCACACGCCTGAAGCTAAGGTCACAAAATCCGGCAAGGATGTTTGCACGTTCAGCATTGCTTGCGACCGTCAGAGTGGCGGCCAGAAGGAAACCGACTTCTTCAACTGCACCGCATTTGGTAATACGGCACTGTTCGTTTCCAAGTGGTTCCAAAAGGGCAGCCTGATTCTGGTGACTGGCAGCATCCAGACCCGAAAGTATATTGACAAGCAGGGAAACAACCGCACCGCAACGGAAATCATGGCGAACAAGGTTGACTTTTGCGGTGGCAAGTCTGACAGCAAACCCGCCGATCGGGCGCAGGATGCACCACAGAACTATTCTCAGGGTAACGCAGACGACTTCTCTGTGATTGACGACAGTTCTGATCTCCCTTTTGACTAACGGTTACGCTACCGGGACAAAAGGCGAGAAAGGAACACTATGTTTTACCGTCCGAAAGTAGTTCGATGCCGCCTGAAAACTGGCGGGAAAAGCATCGAACAAATCAAAGAATCTCACAAGGGGCAAGGGCTGGTTTATCGGGATTTTGAAAGTCTCCAACAGATGTACGATGCTTTTTCTGGATTGGTTGTTGAACTGTCCCTTTGGGAGTACGACAACCACGAAAGCTATCATCTCGAAAGCTGGAAGCCGGAAGATGATAAAAAAGTTATGATGGGCGTTTATTACGCAGAACAAACGCATCCATTCCCTCGATACAAGAACGATTTTGAAAAATTCAAAGTGGACTGGGAAGCAAAGAAATATGAATGCGAAGGCGCATCTCTTGTTTTTGAGCCAGCAGATGTTGAAGAACTCGAAACTATATGCGAAGAAGTTCCTTCGTTTTGACCGCCTACCTTATATAAGAGCTGCGCTATCTGGCTGGACGGGCGTTTGGAAAGATGAAGCACTTGGGCGACATCACAAAAATTCACGGCGACAAGATAGAGCCTGTGGATTGCATCACGTTCGGTAGCCCATGTCAGGACTTGTCCATTGCTGGACGCAGGGCTGGACTTGCCGGAGAACGCTCCGGGCTATTCATAGAAGCGGTTCGAATCATAAAAGAAATGAGGTCAAGCACAAATGGACTGTATCCAACTTTCGCTGTTTGGGAAAACGTGCCCGGAGCATTCAGTTCCAACGGAGGAGAAGATTTCAGAGCCGTGCTGGAAGAACTTGCCCGCGTGGAACAGCCAAACGTTTCAATTCCTCGACCTTCGGGTAGGGGGGGCAGATGGAGCAAAGCCGGAGCAATCGCTGGAAACGGATGGTCTTTGGCTTGGCGACAGCTTGACGCTCAATATTGGGGAGTTCCCCAACGTAGAAAACGTATCGCTCTTGTCGCAGATTTTGGAGGGCAACGTGCCGCAAAAATATTATTTGAGCGCACGAGCCTGTCAGGGAATCCTAGCGAGAGCATCAAGGCGTGGGAAGCCACTCCCGGACATTCTCAGGCAAGCCATTCTGGATGTGATCGAACAAGCGAGAAAGTTATCTATGACGCAAGGGGAAACGGCGATGGCAGAACTTGTCCGACCATAACAGGAGACCACGAAAACAGAATCACAGACTACACGGCTATTGCTATCGAACGCAAGACTTTTAACGAACAGTCTTTCAGTCACTACAAGGAAAGCGACAAATGCTCAACCTTGAAAGCGAAAGCAGGAAACATCGGCAATGGCAGCGAGCTTTTGATCGCAGAGAAAACTTCTGTTGCAGTCGATGTGTATAACGGAGCTGTTACAGGAGACAAAACGGCAACGCTTACCTGTAAGAACGATGGGTCAAGTTCCGGGCCGTTAGTTGCGGAAAAAACCATCCGTTGGATTATTCGCCGCCTGACCCCTGTTGAATGCGAACGTCTGCAAGGCTACCCGGACGGATGGACGGACATTGGAGAGTGGACGGACACCAAAGGCAAAAAACACAAGCCAGCGGATACCCCACGTTATAAGGCTTTGGGCAACTCAATCGCTTTGCCACAATGGTTTTGGTTGGTGCAAAAGATGCGCCCTTACCTGAAAGAAAATCCCACTCTGGGCAGCCTGTTCGATGGTCTGGGCGGTTTCCCTTTGGTATGGCAAAGAGCATACGGCAAGGGTACTGCACGCTGGGCAAGTGAAATCGAAAGCTTCTGCGTAGCTGTAACAAAAAGGAGATTTGGCGGAGAATGATTACTTGTTGCAAAGACTGCCCATCACGCCACCAAGCTTGCCACGACACTTGCGAGAAGTACAAAGCAGAGAAGAAAGACTTCGAGGAACGTAAGGCATTCGTGTATGAGCTGAACCACAGCCAGAGCGTGTACCACCGCGATTATGAGGATAAACACCGGGAACGTGGCAAGAAGCGGTTTCTCGGAAGTGAATTTAGAGGTGAACGATAAATGGGAGCTTTTATTGCAAGACAGCCTAACGGTTTGCTGTGTCGGTTTTCTTCGGTGGTCGATTGTGTCACCGATTACAACATGACCGAAGAAGAATATATCGAGATGTGTGCTGAAAAGGCACGAAAAGAAGCACGAGATGTTCTTGACCATTATATTAAGCCGTTTGAAATGGTTGACAGGTGTTTCTTTCCAAACAACATGACTACTGAAGAACACAAACGGATTATGAAGGAAATGGAAAAGCCTGCTGACAAAGCAACTCATATTCCATGAATTTAGAGGTGAACGAGGATGAATAATCAGAAAGAATGGATTGACCCTGAAAAAGAATTGCCGCCATGCCTGAAAAGAGTTTTGTTTGTTGTGAAAAATATTTTTCACGAAGAAGCAGTAGTTGGCTGTTATGATTCAGGCTACAAATCTTGGACAATTTTGGAGAGAGGCTATAGTGGACGAGACATTCAAACTAAAGAAATTCGTTGCTGGAGGTATATTCCCGAACCGCCAGAGGACAACGCATGAATACCGGCAAGCAGTTTGAAGCAGATTTCAAAGCATCCGTCCCACCCGATGCGTGGTGCTACCGGCTGAAGGATAGTGCTGCCACCTACTACGGCGGCAACGAGAACCTGTCCTTTTCCATCGACAACATTTGCGACTTCCTTGTGTACCGATACCCGATGAACCACCTGTTTGAGCTGAAAACCATCGAAACGCCCTCTATCCCTCTGGAAAAGGTGTTTGGTAAGTACGACAAAGCAAAGTGCAAATACCGCAAAGAAAAGCACATCACGGACATGGCGGATGCAATGGGGTACAGCGGTCAGACCGCCCATGTGATAGTCAATTACCGGGCCGTCAACCGCACCTTTGCAATCCCTGCCAACAAGGTTTTGGCGTTCCGATACAACGAAAGCCGCAAGAGCATCCCTTGGCAGTGGGCAGAGCAAGAGGGGATAGAGGTCAAAGCAAAGAGGCTGCGTGTCCATTGGCGGTATGACTTGGATGGGCTGCTGGAAAGATTGGAGAACGAAAATGACAATGGTATGCGATAGGTGTTGCGAAACGTTTACGCTTGAAGAATGGAACAAAATGAATAGGAAAATTGAAGTTCGGCCAATAATTGACGGGGAAGAAGGGTGGGGCATTCTTCTTTGTCCCTCTTGCATGGCAAAGCTGAACGACTGGCTGAAAGGAAACCAGGAACGACAAGCAAAATGGATTTACGACCATGAAAGCAACTCAATCGAGTGTGACAAGTGCAGAGCAGAATATAAACTCTCGCCGTATGAACGTGTATCGATTTTGATTATTGCCCTAACTGTGGTTCAAGAATGGAGGGAATAAAAGAGTGAGTGTTGTCTTTAAGTGCGACAGGTGCGGTGAGATTTTTAATCGGAAAGTGCCTGACATAAACGATTGCTACGGTACTGCAAATTCGATTCTGTTCTTAGATTGCACGGTGGAACGCAACCGTTTTGGACTGGGCGAAGAACCGATTCAGCTTTGTCAGTCCTGCATGAAAGAACTGAATGACTGGTTAGAGCCAAACAAAGAAAAACTAGACAATGGAAATAAGAACGAATGGAACAACATGACTAATCAACCGCAAAGCGGGATAGCAGTTGAAATCAAGTTTGATAGTGGAGAGCAAGACATTGCTTATAGAAGGTACGGCGATAAACGCTGGTTCTTGTGCGACAACGATTATGTCTTGCATAACGAATCAATCGTTGCGTGGCGATACATCGGCTGAAAGGAGAACAGAAGTGAAAGATATGCGATTGATTGATGCAAATGCGCTTGGCAGATATATCTCCGACTGGCAAATGAACTTGCCCGGAGACAACAGACCAGACTGGAATAACGCCGCTTATGACACGCTCGAAGATGTGCTGGAAGCCATCAAAAACGCCCCTATTATCGACCCGGAAACACTGCGACCTGTCTACTGTGCAAGCGGAGAGGTAATGTGCAGTGTTCGTAATTGCCCAGAAAGAACGCTAAAACCGTGCTTCAAATGCAAATGGCATGACAATGAGACAATGGTGTGTTCAAAGAGAGTATCTTTGATAACAGACCGTCCGTGTCTGTGCACAGACCTAAATTATACTTGTGCAGAATGGGAAGCGGCCAATGATATCGGTGTAAAGACGGAGGATTAACCATGAGCAAAAAATCTCTGACCTGTTACCACAGACCGAAATCTTGGCGCAGTTGGCAGAAGAAGCGTCCGAACTGGCACAAGCAGCGTTGAAGCTGCGCCGTGCGCTGGATGGCACGAACCCGACACCGAAGAGTGTTGAGGAGTGTCAAAAGGCGTTTGAAGAGGAGTACGCAGACGTTGTGAACTGCATTATTGCGTTGGATATGGACGATGCAGCCTTTGATCGAATGCGGAAAATGCAGTACGAAAAGGAAGTCCGCTGGCTATCTCGCCTTGAAGCAAAGGAGCAGTTGGATGAATAAGTACGGAGACTGCCCGGTGTGTGGCAAGAAGATGGAGGACTAACGATGTACGATTGCTCAAAATGCCCAGCACGTCAGAGCTGCATTGCGGCAGCGCAGCCGGGTTCCGTTTACTGCGTGATTAAGCTGATGCAAACCGGTGCGTCAAAGGCAGACATGGAATCTGCCACGCCACAGCAGCTCCCGGACTTCTGCCCCTACTGCGGGAAGCCGCTGCGCATCATCGGAAGCGAGCGATTTTGCAATAACCCGCGCTGCCTAAACCGATACCAGCCGATGGGACGGTGACGGGTACTGGTAGATGGTCGGGCAGTTCAAAGAAGAGGACATGACCCCTGACGAGTTCGCAGATTACATCACGGCAAAGTCAAAACAGATTGAAAAAGAGCTAAGAGAAAGGTGGAGCTGATGGATAAGGAACAGCTTGCAATCGCATGGTTGCAGGACGCTGCAAGGCTGTCAGAGCATCGGTACGATTTGATGGAGGATAACAATGTTTGAATTTGTAACTCGCTGGCTGGTCTGCTTAGTCCTGCTGGCGGTAGTAGTTCAGTCTGAACGGACAATCAAGGACATGGCAGACAACCTGTTTGAGGAACGGCAGGCAATGCTCGTCTGGCTGTTCGTCAACGTGTGTCTATCCGTTTGTACGGCTGTTATGATGGGGTGGAAATGATGGACAACGAACTTTACTGCCCGATGAAGCTAACCAGCAATCCGCTTGGTCGGTGCGTCTGTGAGAAAGAAAAGTGCGCTTGGTGGCGGCAGTTGGACAACTGCTGCTCCGTCTGGTGGATTGCAACCGAGCTGGATGAAATCGAAACGAAAATGAAGAGGTGATGATAACATGAGTGAGATGACAAAACTAGATGCAGCTCTCACCGAAATTAGGAGTAAACATTATGATTCGCACCTGATTGACGGTGCGATTGAAGAAGCTAAGTCCCTGGGCATCGAAACGGATACCTCGGAAATGCTGGCTCGTTACAAGGAGGAATGGTCAAGATGAAACCGAAAGGACGAATCGTCATCTGCGATTACTGCGGCAACCCTGCCAATTTCGTGGACAGTTCGGTGGTTTACCATGGCCGCAGCTTCGGCATGATTTACCTCTGCCCAAATTGCGGCGCCTACGTCGGTGTACACAAGGGGTCTGACAAACCCCTTGGCCGACTGGCAAATTCAGAATTGCGCAACTGGAAGAAAGCCGCTCATGCTGCATTTGACCCTATCTGGAAATACGGGCCCTACCGTGGGCAGCGCAATGCAGCCTACCGCTGGCTGGCCGAAAAGATGGAACTCCCGGTTGAGTATACGCACATTGGAATGTTTGATGTGGACCAGTGTCGCAAGGTAGTCCGTATTATGCGAGAAGAAAGGAGTCAGTTATGGCAGATATAATTTCCATTCCCATTGTGGAATAAACAACGCATTCTGGATGGAATACAAGGTATCCTAACCGAAACGAGGTGATAACTCTTGGCAACACCCCCAAAGCGTGGTCGTGGCAGGCCGCCGCTGACCGAAGCCGAAAAGAAAAAGCGTGAGAAGCGAGCGCAAAAGGCGAAAGAACAAGCCGCTGCAAAGCGTGAGAAAGAGCGAGAGAAGAAGCGTATACAGAACCTCAACAAGAACAAAAGCATCCGTTCACAGGTCAGTAAGAAGGTAAAGGAGCAACAGGCGTTGGCTATCGAGAAGCTGAAGATGATGAACACAGGGGATTTGCAGTCAAGAATCGGCGATGAAGAGGACAAGAAAGTTGTCGGCATGATTGCGGCAAAGTATTTTGGCGACCTTCCGAGTGTGGACATGAACAACCCCATTGAAGTGCAGCAACGCCTTGACTTCTTTTTTGACGCTTGCATCGAAGCCAGAATCTCCCCTGTTGTGGAATGGATTGCGCTGGTGCTGGGCATCGAATGGCCTAGTCTGAGACAGATTATGACAGGCAAACGCCGTGACGACAGCTTGCAGCAGAAGTACATCCTAAAACTGATTCTGCAAATGCAGTCCATGTGGGCATACAACGGTATGTACGGTCAGGAGAACCCGGCAGAGTGGATTTTTCGAGCCAAGAACTACTTTGGTATGCGTGACAACGTGGAAGTTACAGTTGCCCCACCGGAACAGCCGTTGGGCGATGCCCAGAGCGCAGAGCAGCTCGCCCAGAAGTACCAGACGACTTTGCCGAAGGAAATTGACGTGGAGTATAGAGAGGTGGACGACTAATGCAGACTGACAGAGGAATCTACCACAAGCGAGTATGCAACCGCTGCGGAGCGGTTCTTGGCGGCAGGATGATGGACCCTGACGAATATTTCAAAGACTGGGCGTGGCGCAGGGACACAGGCGACCTGTGCCCGGAGTGCTATGAGGAGTATAAGCGAGTGATCGGACGGTTCAATGCCAACAGAAGGAGAAAGAAAGGGCAGATATAATGAAAAAGTGCGCTCTTTACAGGTGCAAACAGTGCTTTGCGACCATGACGGACGAAGGCGATGTCAGAATCGACAAAGACATTGTTGATTGGATGTTTGAAAACGAAATGGAAGAAAGTAAAATTGGGTTTATCGCAAAATTCAAAATAAGCGATAAAGTCCTCATTCATCGTTGCGCCAACAACACTGTTGGTTTATGTGAGTTTATCGGATGGAAGGAGATAGAGGAATGAACTTCTACTGCACCACTGAACATTGCACTTGCATGGGCATCAAGCAATTCTCTGCTGGCAAGGCTATCCGATGCACAGCAGAATCCTGCAAGAACAAATCTGAGCCATCCTGCGGCTCTTGTAAATAGTACGCAGAGCCAGAGGACGTGTGTGTGAACGACCAGTCAGAACACGTTGCAGACTTCGTGTGGGATGAACGCGGATGCAAAGAATGGGAGAAGAAAGATGAGCGGAAGTAATGTAATCAGGCTGAGCAATGGCATTCTACTGGACAGCAAAGGGAAACTTTTATGCCAAACTGTGGACAAGTCCTGCTCAAACTGTAAATGGTATGACAGCTTTTCGTGGGTCTGCTGCAATGGTATGTCTGAGTGCAAGACTTATTTTGCAGAACCAGACTATGTGTGCAAAGACTGGGAGAAGAAAGATGACAACAGGGGAGAAAATCAAGAAGCGCAGGATTGAACTTGGCATCACGCAGAAAGATGTTGCGAGGATGATTGGAACAACCAGTGCGTACGTCAGTGCCGTTGAAAAGCAAAAGCGTGGCGTAAAGAAGGAAACGCGGCTGGCAAAATTCGCAGAAGCCCTTCAATGCAGCGTGAACGATTTGAAGTCGGATGTGCCAAAAGGCATGGTAGACCCAACCAATGACGACTTCGGAGCGGTCTGCAACTGCGCTGTCCGCTATTGCTTGGGCAGACGGTCATATATGCCTAGTCTTGTTTGCAGATACATCATCTCGCTTCTGCCGGAGCTGACCGACAAGACGTTGGATTGCTTTGAACGTGACATTGCAGAGCGCAAGCGGACAGGATTTGACTTTGGCGATTCCTGCGACTATGAGACGTGGGATGCGTTCTACAAGGCGGTTTGCACGGAGATTGAAAGGAGAAAGAAAAATGTCTTTGCTTGAAATTGTACTCGGTTTTGTTTTGACGACAATGATTGGTTTTGTGTTCGTTTTTCCGATTTATTTGCTCGAAAAATATATAGTTCTTAGAACTTCGGAAAAATACATAGACAACATAACCTTGAAAGCCATTGCGGTTGTAGCAGTCAATGTTCTTTTCTTTCTTGTTGGGTTTGCAATCATATTTAGCGTTTACGGTTAAGTTTGAATAACACGATTTGAAGAAAGGACGAGCAATGAGAGCCAGACCGATTGATGCCAATGCACTACGGAAACGCATTGAAGAATGGATGCAGGAATTAGAGCAAGAGTTTACTGTTGAGTACGCCTACATGGGATATGCGCTAGATGATGTGCTTGATTACATCGACACTGCACCAACAATCGAGGTAAAAGACAATGGCTAATTATCCAGAATATCTTGAACGAAACGCACTTATTGAAAGAATCCAGAAAGCATATTGCGATGGCTGCGAGAACTACAATGGAGTTAGATGCCGTGCTTGCGGCATTGGCGATGCCATTGACATTGTGGAAGATGCTCCGACAGCCTTAGAGCGTACCGCTGAATGGATTGTACAAGACGAAGATAAGACGATGTTCATGTGCAGTAATTGCCATGCGAGAAACAACCGAGACCGCTACAACTACTGCCCGAACTGTGGCTCTTTGATGGAGAACAGGTTATGAGTAACACACTTTGGCATCCAGCAAGCGAACCGCCACGATAGCGGACGCAGCCTTTGTTGCTTGCGACTAAGACAACGTGGCGTGATAAAGATGGAAAAATGTTGCAAGGAATCTCGCCAACTGCGTACATTCTTGGCTGTTACGCAGACGGTGAGTTCTGGGACGAAATAGGAGAGAGGCTGCCGGAAGATGTGACGGTGACGCATTGGATGGCGTTCCCGATGGTGTAGGAGGGCTTATGGAAAACAATATCGTTATTACGCAAGATATGATTGACTGGTTTACGGCTGCCATGCGAGAGGCGTACAGAGTATAAGGAGATGATGAAGAGCGTGTGCATGGCGTGATGGATGGCATTATGTGCGAAACCTTAGATAGGCTTGGCTTTACAGAAGGTGTGGAAATCTTTAATGAAGCACCGAAATGGTATGCGTAAGGAGCAGTAAACATGACGAACAAGAAGTTTGGCATCATCATTATGGACTTGAGCCTTTTCGACTTTGGGCCGAAACCGCCTTGTGGGTACATCAAGGCAAAACATATCCGTCCAGCGTACGGCAAAGGCACAAGGCCTGTAAAGGCGCATAAGCGAATCACGAGAACGAGAGAGGGATTTAGAAAGTGAAAAAGCTTAAATTTCCTGAGGATTTCTTTGCATACGACAACCCGGACTGCCCCGACAAGGACATTGAAAAAGCCGTAAACACCTTGATGGACTGGATGAAGGGCGAGACTTACAAGGGCAACCCTTGGTTCTTTACGGCTGCTGACAACTATCTGATTGTCGGTCTGATCGCTGAGGATGGGCAGAAAACAATCTACGTTGCACGGCAGTATTATGAGATAGTCAATATTCCGGGCGAAGGATGGCTACGTGAGTCTGACGCTGAGTGCCCATTTTAAGGAGGATTAAAGATGGAAGAACTTAAGAGATGCCCGTTCTGCGGTGGGAAAGTGGCTATTGCAGAAACAAGCGACTATTTTACAAGTCGGATGTTTATAACAAGAAGAAACGGCAAGAATTGGTGCAAGTGTCGGGTATTCATGGAGAGCAAGCCATACAGCTTTAATTGTTCCGCAGCCAATAAAGAAAAGATTAAAAAAGACCTTATTGAAGCATGGAACAAACGCTACAAAGAGGACTGAGTATGGACAAAAAACGAGACAGCTTTACATTTCAACGATATTACTTTGAAGCCATCTCCACACTCAAAAGCAAAGAGAAATTGGAACTCTACGATGCAATCTGTGCATACATTTTTGAAGAAAAAGACGCAACTTTTAACTCAAAAAAGGCAGAATCTTGTTTCATTTTGATTAAGCATCTGCTCGATAAAGAACGGAAAAGAAGCGATATTGCGTCAAAAGGATGGTCTACACGAAAGTCAGCTCATCCTCATATCATAAATGAGATGAAAGTCAGCTCATCTATGAGTTCAAAGTCAGATGACAATGAACCCATTGTATCAACTGACAGTCAGATGAACGTCAAGACCCTGCCGGAGAGTGCAGTCAAAAAGAAACCTGACATCTTCTCCGACTTTGCTCATGGCGATAAAGCCCTGCTGGAATCCCTGCGAGAGTTCGCACAGATGCGTACAAGAATCAAAAAGCCTATGACAGACCGGGCAAAACAGATGCTCTGCAACAAGCTGGAAAAGTTTGATCGGCATGATTGGAAAGCAATCCTTGACCAGAGCATCTATGCCGGGTGGCAGGACATTTACGCATTAAAACAGGATGACCAGTACGAGCAAAGTACGGAGATGGAGTTTCCTAGACTATGACAATGGACGTTCAAACGGTATTTATCGGTGCGCTGATGCTCTGCAAGCCGGGCGTTGTGGATGAAATTATACCAGACCTTGAACTTGATTTGTTCAGACCTGAGCTGAGAGACGCTTTTGCGGCTGTTCAGGGCTATTGGACGGCTAGGGGCAAGATAGATATAGTCGAGATAAACACGCAGCATCCAGACGTAGCGCAGACGCTCTTGGCGTGTGTACAAACCTGTGAATCAGAGTGTGTGCGAATTGACAGGGAGCAGATGCAGCGTTGGGTACAGCTTATCAGAGAACAAGCTGCACTCACTCGTGTGCAAGGTCTGGCATTCCAGATGACCAGCGAGCTTACCGACTATTCTGATCTATCAGACATTTACCAGCAGATGGGTGAAGCAATGAGCCTGAAAGCTGAGGAAGAAGATGCGTGGACATACGAGGATGTGCTGAACGACTATGTGCTTCACATGGACGAGAAACCTGTGTACATCAAGACAGGCCTAGAGCGTCTGGATGAAGCGATGCACATCTCACCGGGTGATTTTATTATCATCGGCGGCAGACCGTCTGCGGGCAAAACAGCCCTGTCCTTGCAAATAGCAGCAAGCATGGCAAAGCAAAACTACACCGTGTACTATTTCAGCTTGGAAACCAGCAAACGAAAGCTGGGCGCACGTCTGATGGCTAATCAGATATACTGCCCTCTGGACACGGTGAAAAATAAGGCGGTCAGCTTGAATGAGATTGACGGACAGGCAAAAAACATGAAGATGCCCTTATATATCCGCTCCGCTGCCGGAAAGAACGTGTCGTGGATGAAGGCGCAGGCGCTTCGTAAAAAGGCGCAGGTCATCTTCGTAGACTATCTTCAACTCATCCACGAAACAGGCGCAAAGGACAGATATGCCGCCATTACAGCCATATCCATTGCCTTACACGAACTGGCACAGACCACAGGCATTGTCGTGGTGGCACTGGCACAGCTTAATCGAAACCCATCCAAGCCCGGAGCAACGCCTACTAACTCCGATTTGCGAGAGAGCGGGCAGATTGAACAGGACGCTGACGCAATCATCCTTCTGTCCGGCGATAACCCCGACAAGTACCTGTTCCGGCTAAGCAAGAACAAGGAAGGCGAGATAGGCGACCTTCCCATTACGTTTAACAAGCAGATTCAACGATTCCAAGAGTATACTTGGATGGACTGATACCGTCTGAACCCCATAAATATTTTTCACTACACAAAATACAGGAGGAAGACAACTATGGCACTTACCAACATCGAACGTGAGACTATCATCAACTTCAACGCAGCGGAAGATACCGCAGAAATCTACACAGCTGACCCGGTTTACATTCGCAAGCTGGACAAGCTCTGTGAGCAGTTCCCCGATACATACAAGTTTATGACGGAGCTGTCTGCCAAGCGGTGCAAGGAATCTAAGACCTATTCGATGCCGAAACGTCTTGTGAAGTTCCGGCCGCCTGTCACTCGTGAGATCAGCGAAGAGCAGCGTGAAGCACTGGCAGAGCGTCTGCGTAAGGCAAGAGAAGCCAAGAATATCTAATCTTAGCTCGTACGACTACAAAACTACTGTATCAGAAAGCATGGAATGGTGTCAGGTGGTAAAACTACCCTCTGCGACTATTCCGTGCTTTTTTCTCTTGTTATTTATCAGTGTGAAACGGCAAGGTATGAATTTGAGAAAGAATCGTCTAATCGCAGGGCTGATTGAGACGAAAGCAAGATGTGTGAGACGAAAAAACGCTTTGACTATCACTTTCGCAAATGGCTTTCAAATTTTTGTCCCCTTTCCCCCTTGTTTCCTCTTTCCCCCTTTTGTCCCCCTCTTTCCCCTACAACCCCTATTACCCCCTATAATCCCCCTAACATCTTCCGTGCTCCCCCTTTCCCTCCCCGTGTGTTTAGCGCGTCCGCGGGCGTTATATGCGCAAGCGCGCGCGTTGACGGAGCCGGGTGTGCTACGATAGTTCAAAAGTGAATAAATAACAATTATGCGAAATTGAAAACTGGTTCTTTCTCCCTACAACCCTCTATCTCCAAAAGCTATACCGTTAGCCAGCAGAGAAAACCGTAGGCAAGAGCTGGCGTAAGATTCTGACTAGTGGATGGTCTACGACTATTCCAGACATGGAGAATTGAATTCATTTTGTAGTCGGTTCGATATGTACAAATGTTGCATTGACTATTCCTAGCAGAGTACTATGAATTAATTAAAATACCATAGTACGTTGCTGGGAATTAAATCGAGCACGAACAGACCGAATTAGATGATACGACTATTCCAGTAGAATAATCCCTAGATAGTTACTAGGATATATAAGCGTATATTATAATAAGTACGGTTGGTATACGAATTTGGTATGGCTATGCGAGTGAATAAATGTGTGGATATATGCAATAGATTATGAATTTTATGCGGTCGTATAGCTTGGCGACTATCGCATCTCCATTTTCCTAAAAGGCGAACGACTATTTTACACAAAAATTACACGACTATTTGACGAAGGCTCGCAAGAAAACGCTACGACTATCACTCTGCGACTATCAGCGGACAGCTCGTTACTATACTATATATAGGACTTTCAAATGCTTATCATCTGACGACTTTACGACTATTCTACGACTATTTGCCGGGAGAAACTACGACTATTGGCTACGACTATTCCAGCCGGAACGCTGCGACTATTGCTGACCTCTATTGGTTATCGGCCGAAAGGCCGAAAAGAGAAGCGGCGACAAGCCGCCAGTGGTTCCGCGCCGCGCGCCCTGCTACTGGACTGTTCCGCCGGGTGGAAGGTTCCAAGCTGGCCTTGTGCGATATGACCGTTGACCCAGTGCCAGACCGCAAACCGCCGGGCGTGAGAAGCATCGAGACGCCGCCGGGCTGACCCTGTACAGGTGGAGACACTGACCCCTCAAAAGATGCACCGTCTGGCATGGATCCATAACAGAAACGCACCCTTATATATACCTTATTATAATAGGCGGCTGCCCTGCCCTGTACAGCGTCCAGCGTTGTAGTGGTATCTGGTATCTGCGGAGGTGCAGCGCTTGACGGTATGTCCTCCGGCGCTGCGCAGGCGGCTTGTGTGACTGCTGTATTGTGTGCGCTGGAATAGGGCGAATCAACGGAAACGCTACTGTAAAGCCCTGCGCCCTCAGCAGATGCAAGGCAAAAGAAAAAACCCGCCACGTGGGCGGGGTAGGAATTATTTATTTTTTTTCAATATCTGCAAGGGCGGCGCAAAGCTCTTGCGCTTCCTCTTCTGTCAAATCGTATTCTGTGCGGAGCTGGTCAGCGTCTGCACTTCTCCACCCCCCATCATACAGGGCGGCAGCGCTGCTAGAAACGTCTTTTAACATGATTTTTTCCTCTTTTCCGAGCTGTGATGGATTAAATCGTTAGAATGAGGGGGCGCACCATTTCCCGTCCGAAAAAACTGCGACGGGAATAGAACCTTCGACCGGGACCCCTGTTTCCGGGTTGACGTCAGAAGCGTCGTATATAGCGGGAGTGTGCCAACCTTGCCAGTTGTCCCAATACTCGGCGTTTTGCGTTGCTTTCCGCTTCGCACCAAGAAGCGTTTCGCAGCCGCCGTAGTTGACGCAGTTGTATTGCCCGCCGATGACATAATAATTGATTTTTTTTCGTCATAATATACCTCCTGCGGCTTGCGCCGTCTTGTATTGGTTAGATTATACCACACTGCAAGCCCCATTAGATGGACTTGCAAAAATATTTTTGCCATTTTGGGCTGGGGCGGGGTTGCTTTACGGTGCGGCCCCGCTAAAGTATCCGGGTGGCGTCACTTCGACGCCTTAAACAGCGCCGAGAAAAACCAAAAAACGAACAGGATACAGGAAAAAATCATGCGTGCACCTCCATTCTAACACCGAAATTGGTAAAGGTGCGACGCTGTGAGATTGTGACAGGCTCAAGCCCTGCCGTGCTGATACCATAGCGGGCGCACTCTTTGACCGTGTACAGCTCACCGCCGATTAGATACCTCTTGACCTTGCCACAATAGGAACCAGCGGAAACAACCGCCCGCCCGTCAAGCCCTGCCGGAATACGATAATATAACATAATTTGCACCCCCTTATACCACGCTAAAACGCTTGTATGTGGTGCGCTTGCTGCACTCAGCATAAATATCCGGGTGCGCGGCCTGTAAAAGCTTGCTATCAAGCCGGACGCTTTGCACGTCCTTGTAAATGGCTTTTGCAGTGCCCTGCACCATTTCGGGCGCGCCTTGCATCATGGCGATAATGTCCGCCTTGATGCTTTCGTTCATCGCTTCCAGCTCTTCTAAAAGCCGCTTGTTTTCGCGGTACTCGTTTACTTTTTCTTCGAACAACGTCATTTTTCATGCCCTCCAATTTTAGATTGCATTCATAACACGGAGAAGTGCAGCAATTGCAGCGTCACGCAATTTTTCGCGCTGGTCCTTGTCAGATGGGTTTAATTTAACGTACTTTCTGCACAGGTCCTTTTCACGTTCGATCTCTTTATTGATGGCGTTTATTACATCGTATTTTTCCATTTTTTCAGCCCTCTTTGTTAACTGTTAAGAAATGCGATCATAACCAGCGCGCCGGAAATCATGCCGCCCACGTACCAGATTGCAGCCCACTGGGAAAAGTCGAGAGTAATCATTGTTTATACCCTCCAATTAGTCAAATTCCGGCATAGCCAAAATAATTTTTTTGCACCGCTCAACGCTGAGGCGGTAGGGCTTTGCCCTCATGAGGTTATCACCTACAATCTGAGTGTATACCATCAACGGCAGCTCAAACAGCCCGGCACACTTGGGATACAGGCGCACGGCCTGATTTCTGATTTCTGCGTTGATTTCATCTGTTCTTGTCATGGCTCAAACCTCCTTGTACCCGTCTGCAATGGCCAGCGCCTTGATCGTGTCCATGTCCCGCTTTGCTACAACGGGTACGTCCTTAGATACCCAGCCGTCAGGGACGCGGGAAAAGGTCTTTGCGTTAGTGTCAATGCACAGATAATGTGCCATTCCGTATGCGGTGTTCTTGGTTCGGAATTCTAGTTTCATGGTTTTTGTCCTCCTGTTTTGTGGTGGTGTGGTGGTGTACATCCTCTGTACATTTACTATTATACACGATTAAACGTACAAGTCAATAGTATATTCAAGATTAAACGTACAAGCATATAAAAACGTTGCATATGCAACATACAAGCACTGCACACCCCAGCACTTGCCGCCGTTCCGATCGTCCCCGCATGGTTTGCCCTGCTGCTTGTGCTGTGCCGTCGTTCCGGGTGCGCTGGGGTGCTGGGGTCTCCACCTCTGGGGTATATGGGGCGAGCCGGGGGTTGGGTGGTCGACACCTCGCGTAGAAAAAATTCAAAAAAGGCGTTTTCCTCGCCTACCCACCCCCTCTTTTCTGCGAAAAACACCCCACCCCACATTGTCAATCTCAAAAATTCCGCGCAAAAACAAAAAGACCCCTACAAAGGGTCTGTGTTCTGTGCTATACTTGCCTTACAAGCCTTGAAAGGGAGGAATCTGCAATGAATCAAAAGAATGACAAGAATAAAGAAAGACGCGAAAAGAACGAAAAGATTGCCGCTTCAATATGGGGCATCATTATCGGTGCAGCTCTTTTGGTTTTTGGTGTGTATCTTATGGCACATGGTATTTCAAACGTTATATAAAATTTTGGCCAAAGAAAGGTGGAATCAAAATGTTTTTTGCGCTCACTTTGATAACAATGGTGACAACTCCGATATTCGGCATAATGTGTCTTATCAATGCAATGCGCCGCAAAAAGAACAATAAAACACTCCTTGCATTTGTGATATCATTTGCGGTTCTGGTTGTCAGTTTTTGTGCGATGCCCACTTCGTCAAACGAAAGTCCAAGTTCTTCGGTCGATGCCACATCCAAATTACAACAGACAGAAAGCAAGTTGGAAACCAAAGAGGAAACATCCAATAAAGAAACAACAATTGAGCCAAAGGTTCTCGCAGAACAAGATGGAATCAAAATCACTGTTACTGGGTATAAAGAAGATGCTATTGATACAAGCAATGTGATTTGGACTTCGTCCAATGCAACACTTGGCGGTAATGCACTGGAACTTTCCATTAAAAACAGCAGTGATAAAAATATATCCGTAGTCTGCGATTCGTTGATTGTCAATGACTATATGGTGACTGCGCAGTACAATTCTGATGTTCTCGCAGGAAACGAATCGACTGAACCGATTTATCTTTTCTATTCTGATCTTGAACGTGCGGGAATTTACGAAGTTCAGAAGATTGAGCTTTACTTCACTGTTTACGACAAGGACACAAATAAAAAGCTGTTCAGTGTTGAGGATACCACGATAGAAACATCTAAAGTCGGAAATACGTTTGAAGAATCACATATTGGCGAAGAAGCGTATAACGATAAAGGCGTTGTTATATCTGGCGTGAAGGAAAAAGAAACGTCTACATTCGGAACGGATGTGCTTTTGCTTCAGGTTTCAAACGAAAGTGGAAAAGACCTTGTGATATATTGTGACAGCGTATCGGTCAACGGCAAGACGGTTAATCCGTACATACTGCTTCAAAAAATTTACAATGGCAAAAAAGCAGTGTGCGCCATCACCATTCAAGATTCAGAACTTGAAAGAAATGGTGTAGAATCCGTGGAAAGCGTAGAATGCTCAATCAAATTTGAATCCCCTGACACGTTCGCAACGCTCTGGAACACAGACAACTTGAAATTCTAATCCATAACACAAAAAGCCAGTGGCTAGATGTTCTCTAACCACTGGCTTTTCTTATTGGCTGTTATACGCTTCTACGGATGCTTGCATAGAGTAGACGGAACGTCTCACGGCCTTTCGGCGTTACTCTGGTCTGTACGCCACCGTGCTTGTTCTTCTGGTTGCAGTATTCCTTTACCGCAAACAGACCGTCACCCTTGCCCGCTTTTGGCAGGATGCCCTTGCTTTTGTCACGGTAGATGTAACCGTCAGAAATAAGCATCTTGATGAACAAGCGTTCAGGAATGCGCAGTTCCTTTGCGGTAGAGCGGAAGTTGGTAGACACGTTCCACGCCACGAGGTCGTCGAAGTAGTCTGCTTTAGGCTGCATCTCTTCGTTCTTCTCGCAGAGCTGCTTGTTCTGCATCTGTAATGCTGCACTCTTTTCCTTTTCGGCCTTCATGTTCTGAATCAGCCCGATCACGAAGTCCGGGTTGGCAATAGCCGTCTCTAACAGGTTGTCGGTCATGTACATCCCATGCTTGCGGATGGACGGTAGAACTTCGTGAGTGACCCAGTGCTTGAACCGCTGTGCGCTTTCCAGCTTGCTGCTGAAAATCAAACTGTATAAGCCGGATTCGTTAATAATGATAATAGGCTGCTTACCACCGGGGGTGTCCATTTCGTTCACCCCTCTGTCCTGTTCATCAACGTGGTCACGGATGGCTTTCTGCGGGTTATTGTAGCCTAAAGCCACCGCAATGTCCTTGCCAACAAACCAAGGGTCATCGTCAATGAGCATGACGCGGATTTCACCAAACTCGGCGTTGTTGAAGATTTTGATGTTCTCAGACAAAGAAAGTTGCATTAAAAAGCTCCTTTTCACTTGTGAGAGAAGCGATTTTCTGCTATAATAACGGCGAGAGAATGCTTCTCTCAGGGTTTACATGATACGTTCGCTTCTGTCGCCAAACTTCAGCGGACGTATCATTTTTCGTTTTCATCGGGCTCCGGGATTGGATGCAGCGTAAAGAACGCATCTCGAAGCGCAAAGGACAACGATACGCGCTTCTTGATGCAGTACGCTTGCAAATGCTCAAACTGCTTGTCAGTCATGCTGATCGTCAGCGTTCGCTTGAACCGCTCGGCGTAAGGGCTACTCATGTTTATTCACCTCCTTTCATTTGCTGGTGATGTTAGTATAACCTTATTTTGTGTTAAGTCAAGAAAAGAAGTGCTACATATAGCACTCGATAGCGTTGACGTCAAAATTTGTAGACTTGCACAAAACTCAGCCCTTATTTTTGGCTGCTCCGGCTTCGTACCCTGCCCGGTAGTTCAGTTCGGACAGCTTGCCCAGCGCTTCTGCGTAATCCCTGTCCTCGCTGGTCGGCTCTTTGCCGTGTGCGAGGGTTTTCAGAAATTCTTCGGTTGTCGTGGGAAAGTTCATGTTTTTTGCTCCTTTCTATTGCAGAAGCGGTCTGCTTCTGCTATAATAATTGACAGAAACCGAGACTGCGCCCTTGGTTGCGCAGCTTCTGTTTTGTGGTGGAATAGGTCGTCAGTGCTACTTTGGTCGGTATACTGACGGCCTATTTTTTATGCCACAAAGGATAAATCTACCGTTGTTGGCTGATTCATCGTGTGTTCTGCTGTCTTAAATTATAGACGCTTGGTATATAGTTGTCAACAACCCAATTTGTATAATTTGCATCAGATATTTCTGATTTTTACTCATTCTAACGTAAATTTACGTTATTTGATAGTACTTTCGTAAACGGATTAGTTTACCCTAGTTATAGTAACTTGAAAATTATTTTTCGATAATTCGTAAGGCTACTATTCAAGTATACAGTTTGTAAAGCAACGAAAAAGTTTACAGCCCTTTGACCACCCTATTGATAGTAAAAAGCTAAAAATACGCAAACTTTCTCTTGACGATTAAACGTACATGGTGTATAATAGGGTCAAGAAAGAGAGCTGGTAAAAATGAAGAATGTGGCTGCGTATGTCAGAGTTTCCACGGATGGGCAATGTGGCGAAGATAAATTCGGAATGGAAGCCCAGAAAGAGCAAATCGAAGAATACTGCCGCAAGAATGATATGAATATCATCAAGTGGTTTACTGATGCTGGCGAATCTGGCGCAAAGGAAAGGCCTGGATTTGACAGTATTGTGTATGGCGATGTTTCTAATCCTCCATATGAAGCTGTTGTTGTTGCAAAAAGTGATCGAGTTGCAAGAGACATCAACGTTTATTATTATTACAAGATGCTTCTGCTCAAAAAAGAGATTTCTCTTATTAGCGTTGCGGAAGATTTTGGGAAAATGGGAGTTTTTTCTACAATGCTTGAAGCTTTTACCCTTTGCTGCGCTCAAATGGAGCGTGAGAACATCACGAAAAGGACTTCTAGCGGCAGAACCATTAAGGCTGCAAGTGGCGGCTATAGCGGCGGCAAGGCTCCTATGGGGTACGAGGTTAAGGATGGTGAACTTTCGATCAAAGAAGATGAAGCGATAATTGTTCGTCGTGCTTTTGAATTGCGTGATGCTGGCAATACAATTCGTGGCGTAGCGGACAAATTGAATGAAGAAGGTTACTGCGGCAGAAATGGAAAGCCGTTTACATCTAGCACAATTCAATCCATTCTTGGAAACAGAAAGACCTATGAGGGCTATTACCGTTACGGTAAAAGTGATGAATGGGTAAAAGGAAAGCAGGAACCTATTTTGTAAAAATTGCGATTGCAGTTTTTAATAGAAAAGGCGGCAGTCCCACCACAGAACTACCGCCAAAGTGACCACCACTAATCCATCAACAGAAAGAAATGGTAGTATAAGTATTATACCATTTCTTTTGGGAGTCCGCAATAACAAAGGAGAAAATATGGACTTTGAAAAGCAAATGGAAAAGTTGTCAGAAGATGAAAAACATTATTGCGTGTATATCTGGTTTTTCATTGAACACAAAGAACTCACGCCATTTTATGTTGGCATGGGCAGAAAAGGAAGATACAAAGACATTAAAAAGAGGAGCGAGACATTCAAACAGTTTTTGGACAAGTATGAATGCGCCACTCTGAAAATTTCTGATGAATTGCCTAGAGATGTTGCAAGAGCAATGGAGATTTCGACAAAATATAAACTGAATGAAAAGGGCTATCCGGTTATTGACGCAGAAGAAGATAAAACCGAATATAAGAGAAGACTTCTTGATGGAATCGCAAAGGCGAAAGCCGCCGGAAAATATAAGGGTAGAAAGCCTACCGCTTATAATGTTTCCTTGTATAAGGAGCTTTACGAAAAGGTTTCGCAAGATCTGCTGACCGTCACCGATGCCGCCAAGCAGCTTGGTGTGACCCGCCAGACATGGTATCGGATTGCTGAACAGAACAGGTGAAAGGAGTAAAACATGAAAGCTATTTTACAAGGTCTCGAAAACAAGAAATGGGATTTTAGCAAGCATGAAGAAGCCGCAATTTCTTGGCTGCTGCAACATGGATTTGAAGTCAAATTAGAGAAACAGCATATATCAAAGGATTTTTATAGCGTTTCAAAAGACGGTGTTTCGGACGAATTTATTTTTCCAAACAACCAAAAGAAAATGAATGTCCTGTCGTTTATGGAGCAATACAGCAAAAACTTTGAACTCAAAAAAGAACTTGTCAAAATGAGAGCCGATGCTGCAGGGGCTGGTCTGATCTGACATCATTGAACACACATACGGTCGCAGATTCCCCGAAATGGATGAATTGGTATCGAAAGAGCCTGATTTATTCAAAGACCAAGACTGGGGAACGCAGATTGTGGTCTATGATGGCGAAATGCGAGCATGGGATGCTATCTGCGGATATGGTTCATATGGCTATGAACAAGGCTTGATTGAAGTGATGGGCTCTGTAACGGACAAAGATGTGGAAGGGTTCCTTACAGTAGATGAAGTCATTAAAAGGCTGAAAATCAGTTGACATTGTTTGCAACCTAGAATAAAACCGAATGAGAAAGGAGAATACATTGAAAACGGTTAACGGAAAATATGCTTCTGCAAAAGTGTTCACGGACAATATTGAAGATAAGGCAACTGAGCAGATTTTGACGCTTTGCAATCAGAGTTTTGTTGACGGATGCAAGATTCGCATTATGCCAGATGTTCATGCTGGCTCTGGATGCGTCATTGGATTCACGGCAAACTTGGGCAAGAAGGTCATTCCCAATATTGTCGGCGTTGACATTGGCTGCGGAATGCTTGTTGCTGAACTCGGAATTGAACATATCGACCCGGAAAAGTTGGATAAAGTAATCAGAGAACGAGTTCCGGCTGGAATGAATGTTCACGAATCGCAGAAAATGTCGGGAGCCTTCCTTAGCCAGCTTGATTGCAAAGACAGCCTACATAATGTTGACTGGATTCTTCGTAGCATGGGTACTTTGGGTGGCGGCAATCATTTTATCGAGCTGGACGAAGATGAAGAAAAAAACCAGTACCTTGTTATCCATACTGGAAGCAGAAATCTCGGAAAGCAGGTTGCCGAGTACCATCAAAGCGTAGCCATTTCAAATCTTAAAGGAAAGAACAAAAGAAAAGACGCTACGGAACGTCTGATTGCAGAACTGAAAGCGCAGGGTCGTGAACAAGAAATCTCGCAAAAAATCAAAGAATTGGATGTTCAGTTTCCCGATATTCCGAATGATCTTTGCTATCTTGAAGGGAAAGAACGTGATTCTTACCTTAACGATATGCGGATTTGTCAGGCATTTGCGAAAATGAATCGGGCAAGAATTATGCACTCCATTTTAGACGGGGTTGGAATTGATTCTATGCTAACTCATGCGTCCTTCTTTGAAACCGTTCATAACTATATTGATGAATCGGATGATATTATCCGAAAAGGCTCTGTATCCGCTAGAAAGGGAGAGAAGCTAATTATTCCTCTTAATATGCGAGACGGAAGTCTTATTTGCGTTGGAAAGGGCAATCCTGATTGGAACTTCTCCGCTCCTCATGGAGCTGGTAGGCTATATAGCAGAACAGCGGCTAAAAAAGCATTCAGCGTTGAAGAATATCAAAAGCAGATGAATGGCATTTATACTACGTCAGCCGATGAATCTACGTTGGACGAATGCCCAATGGCTTATAAGCCGGCACAGGAGATTATAAACGCAATTTCTCCAACCGTTGATATTGTAAAACATATTAGGCCGATTTATAATTTCAAAGCTGGAGAATAAAACCGAATATTTAATTTTTGTGCAGTTGTAGGCACTCTTTACATTTTCAGGTAGGGGGTGCCTATTTTTTATGCAGCCAAAACAGTGCATTGCCATTATCGACAGCATCAAAGCGTATGCAAAGCAGAATCCGACAGAAGCACAGGTCTATGAGGATTGGTTTCAGGCGGTCGTGAATTTGAGGGACGCTCTGCCGCAAGACAAGCGGTTCGATGCCTACAAATACTCTGGCGAGTTGCGCTCTGTCTGTGCAGCCATGATGGGCAAGATGAAAACAGGCGAGGACGTGGCGAAGATTTATGACATTATCAGCCGGACGTACCTGTTTGAAGCAAAAGATGTGTTCGACAGCTATTGCATCTACCTTGAATGGAATCGTGCGCCGGAGAAGAAATTCTATCAGCCCCGCAGAAAGGTGCTTCTGACGCTGGTTCGTGACCTAGAGGATTTGTTTTTCCATCGTGTAGAATTTCTTGGGGTTAGTCAGCCCCCGCGTACTGGAAAAAGTACGCTCTGTATATTTTTCATCACATGGCTTATGGGCAATCGCCCGGACGTTGCATCGGTCATGAGCGGACATTCTGACAAGCTGACCAACGGCTTCTACGGAGAAGTGCTGTCTATCATCACCGACCCCGTTACCTATAACTGGGGTAAAATCTTCCCTGATGTTCAGCTTGTAGATAAGAGCGCAAAGGACGAAAGCGTTGACCTGAACCGAAAGAAGCGCTTCCCCACTCTGACCTGTCGTTCCATCGGCGGCACGCTAACTGGTGCTGTTGAAATTGGCGAGGGCGGCGTTCTGTACAGCGATGACTTGATTGAGGACTTGGAAGAAAGCTTAAACGTTGAGCGTCTAAACAACAAGTACGATGCCTACCTTAACCAGTTGAAAGACCGTAAAAAGCAGGGCGCATTAGAGCTGATGGTCGGCACACGCTGGAACGTGCTTGACCCTCTGGGGCGCATCCAGAGCCAGTACGCAGACAATCCTAAGTACAGATTTCGGGTGATTCCAGCTGTGGACGAGAACGGACACAGCAATTTCAACTATGACTACGGTGTTGGATTTGACGATGCCTACTATGCCGACATGAAAGCCAGCATTGACGATGCAACATGGTGGGCAAAGTACATGGGCAAGCCCTATGTGCGTGAAGGTCTGCTATTCCCTGCTGATGAGCTGCGGTACTTCAACGGCGTTCTGCCTGATGGTGAGCCTGATCGCAAGCTCATGGTCATGGATATTGCATGGGGCGGCGGTGACTTCACCGCGTGTCCTATCGCTTATGTGTACGGAGATGCTGTGTTTATCCCAGACCTTGTGTTTAACAATGGCGATAAGACCGTGACCAGGCCGGAAGTCGTGGGAAAAATTATCCAGCATAAAATCAACGTGGTACGCGGAGAAGCCAACAACGGCGGCGATGAATACTGTGACGTGGTAGACAGCCAGCTTCGGCAGCAGGGATACCACTGTTCTGTCCGCAGCCAGCGTGCGCCCAGCGGGCAAAGCAAGCTGTCCAGAATCATCCAGTATGCGCCGGACATTAAACGGTTTTACTTCCTTGACGAAAAGCACCAGTCGAAAGAGTACAAAGCGTTCATGGAGCAAGTGACTATGTTCACGCAGCTTGGCAAAGTTCCGCACGATGATGCACCGGACAGTCTGGCGCAGCTTGCCGATGAACTTTACAATGGAATCAGTAAAATTGAGCCTGTCAAGAGGCCTTTTTGAGAAAAGTGTCATATATAGCAGTGCTTGGAAACAAAAATTTGATTTTGGGTTGCATTTTGGCTTAAAATATAAACAGGAAGATTTGCAACTTCCTCTAATGTATTGCATTGACGTGGTTTTAGTCATTTTTACTCGTCAGTTTGTTGCATTACACTCCTTTCTCATTTACCCGCGACAGCTGCCTTTCTCTGTCGCGGGGATTATATGTTGCGTTTTCGAGTGGACGAAACGTTGTTTGTACTCCCCCAACTGACACGAAGCGGTTCAAACCCGCTACGCAGCACAACGATTCTCTTGCTTTGCGTGGACATATTCTCCTGATAATACCTCTGCCGTTATTCCTGGCTCTCGATGCAATGCTTTTAAGATTTTTCACATTGCAAAGAGCAACGGCTTGCTAAGCCAGGCTTTTATGTTGCATTAGCTCAGTATGGCTAGAGCATCCGGCTCATAACCGGACCTACATTGGTTCAAATCCATTATGCAGCACCAAAATTGCAGCTTCCCGTTTTACGTCTGTCCGACAGCAGAATGAAACGGCTGCAATGGTTTTCTTCGGGCGAAGAATAGCACGGCTGGAAGTGCGAATAGTTTCCCAGTAGCTTCTGACAGGTCTGTGCTCAACAGCCTGTTTCCAGAAATCCAACGAAAGGAGCGCTCATGCTAGTTAGAATCTGTTGTCCTTGTATCCGGCAGAACCCCATCTATAAGAACGTCCGCTGCAACCGCTATCTTGGCGAAGTGGACGGACGATACCATTTCAAGTGTGACAGATGCAAGGGCGTTATCGAAGGAGACACAAGGGAAGGATGGGTGAAAATCATCCATCCACCCGAAAAGTAAATAGCTTTTGAAGCGCAGTTTTGGCGCAGTGAGATAGACCTTAACAGGTTTTTCTTGCTGCGCTTTTTTATTTTGCCAGGAAGGAGAAACACATGGCTGAGTATCAGATGGTTGTTGGCGGCTTTTTGAATGAGCCGCTGACCGGGCGCAGACCGATTGAAACGCCGGAGACGGAAATCAATCGGGCAAACGTGCTGAAAGTGGTCACGGGCAAGGCAGATCCTATTCATCTGCTGAACAAGAACGAGATCCGCTTTCTGCACAACTACTACTTGGGTAGCCAGCCTGTCCTCGAACGCACGAAGGAATACCACGCTGAAATCACCAACCGCATTGTAGAGAACCATGCCAATGAATGCGTGGGCTTCTACACAGGTTACATGAGTGGCACTCCTTGCTCTTATGTGCGGTCTGAAACGGCAACTGGTGACGGTGAGGAAATCGCTCGCCTGTCCAACGCCTTGCAGTATGAGGGAAAGGATGCGCTTGATCGGCGGCTCTGGCAGTGGATGTTGGAGTGCGGGCAGGGATACCGCATCGTTCTTCCTGACAAGGGGTATGGTGGCAACTACCCGGACGAAACGCCCCTGCTGGTGGACGTTCCAGACCCGGACATGGCGTATGTGATTTACAACTCCGGCATCGGTCACAAGCCGATTGCCAACGTGCTGCACATTCCACGCAATTATCAGAACGACTTGAACGACCTGATTTGCGTGTACACGCCAAACCAGTATTTTGAAATCGACAACGGCAAGGTCACAAAGTCTGAGAATCACTCTCTGGGAATGTTGCCTATGGTCGAATATAAGCTCAACCCGGAGCGTATGGGTCTGTTTGAACCCGCTATCCCTGTGTTGGATGCCATCAACGACCTTGAAAGCAACCGGCTGGACGGTGTGGCGCAGTTCATCCAGTCCATCATGGTGTTTACCAATTGCCTTGTGGACAAGGGTGCTCTTGACAAAGTAAAAGAGCTTGGCGCAATGTGCCTGAAATCCACTTCTGGTCTGCCTGCTTCCGTTTCGCAGATTGCGAATGAGCTTGACCAGCAGCAGAGTCAAACCCTGCTTGACTCCATGTTGAACGTGTACCGCAGTCTGACTGCCATGCCAAGTGCCACTGGCAGCGAGAATGCAACGTCCGACAACGTGGGTGCAGTTATCGTCCGCAACGGCTGGAATCACACAGAAGCAAGGGCACAGCAGTACGAGAATATGTTCAAGTACGCTGAACGCCAAAGCCTGTCTGTGATGCTGAAAATCCTGCGTGATACGGCTGGTTCTAAGTTGATGGCAAGTGACATCAACATCAAACTGCCGCGCCGTCAGTACGATAACCAGCAGAGCAAGGTTCAGATTTTTGCACAGATGCTCAGCCAAAGCATTGACCCGCAGTTGGCGTTCACAACGCCTGGTCTGTTCCCCGACCCGCAGGCTGCTTACGAAATGAGTAAGCCCTTCCTGATTGCCGCTGGCAAGCTGGGCGAGGATGGAAAAGCGCCGAAGCCGCAGGAACAGCCTGTAGACCATATTGTTGACGCTAACAAAATGATGAACGAACAGGCCGACGAAAAGAACGGAGGGGAAAAATGAATTTTGCAAGTGCTTTGTTTTCTCTTAAACGAGGTCGTAAAATCAAGCGTCATCATTGGACTGGTTATTGGTGCTTGGGGACTAAAGACTCTAAAAAGCCTTATGTCGAAATGCACTGTTACGATGGCAAGATTGTAAATCTTGTTGATTCAGAAGATATTTTGTACACCATGGAAAATATGGCATGTGACGATTGGGAAATCGTTGATGAATGGAAGTAAAGGTTTTCGCCTTTGCATATTCCGGCAGGGAAGCCGGGATACAAATTTCGCAGCGTTGCAGGGAAGCAACGGTAAAAAAACGCAGGAGGAAATTAACGATATGAAACTCAATGTGTTGCTTGGTGATGCCTACAAAGAGGGCATGACCGCCGATGAAATCATTTCTGCGCTGGAAAAGGTTGCAGACCCTAACGCAGAGGTCGAGAGGCTGCGCAACGCCGTGACGAAAGCCAACGGCGAAGCAGCCGAGTACAAGAAGCAGCTCAAAGCAAAGCGTACCGATGACGAGAATGCCGCACAGGAACAGGCTGACATGCTTGCAGAGATGCAGAAGCAGATTGAAGCCCTGACTGCCGACAAGGAGAACCTCGTCAAGGAAAAGACCCTTGCATCCTACCGTGAGAAGTTCGTTGCGCAGGGTTATGACGCTGAACTGGCTGGCAAGGCTGCATCTGCACTGGCTGACGGCGACATGGACAAGGTGTTTAAGTTCCAGTCGGAGTTTATGACCGCCCATGACACCGCATACAAGGCTTCCCTGCTGAAGGATATGCCCACGCCTCCGGGTGCGGATGGCAAGGGTAGCTCTGACAGCGAAGGTGTGGCGTTTGCCAAGAGCCTTGCAGAAAGAAAGAATGCCGAAAATAAGGCATCGAGTGACGCAATGAACGCTTTCCATTAAGGAGGAAAACATGAAGTATACCACTACTCCGGTATCGGCTCCTGAAAGCACTATTCTGGCTGCTGATACCTACGTTGCCATTCCCTTTACTGTGACCGAAACCGATGTTGTAAAGGCTGGCTATCCCATGGCAAAGACTGGCAAGAAGGCTTCTGCCACTACCGGGGTTTCCGATGCAGCAGTCACCGATGCCATTGGCATTCTGCTGCACACTGTTGACCCTTCCGTCAACCCAAATGGCGCACTGCTGATTCAGGGCGTTGTTGACCAGAAAAAGGCAAAGGCGAGTTCTGGCTTTTCCTTTACTGCTGATGACGTTGCCGCTCTGCATAAGGCTGTTCCCGCAGTCTTTTTCCGTGACAACATCGGCACTAATGCTTAACGGAGGTAAAAAACATGGATTTTCAGAAATATTTCACTTCCGATGCACTTGCTGAGTATTGGACGAACGATATTACCAACGCGCAAGCATTCGGCTCTGATGCCCTGTTTCCTCCGCGCAAGAAAGCTGGTCTGGAGCTGAAGTGGATTCGCGGTCATAAGGGCGTTGGCATCTCCCTGATGCCGAGTGCATTTGACACGAAGGCGACCTTCCGCGAGCGCAAGGGCTTTAAGGTGTCTGAAACCGAGATGCCGTTCTTCCGTGAGGGTTTCCACATTGACGAGAAAGACCGCCAGATGCTGATGGAGATTCAGAACAGCAAGAGCACTTTTGCGGAGGAAATCATCAGCCGAATTTTCGATGATGCCGCAGAGCTGATTACTGGTGCTCGAATTGTTCCTGAACGTATGGCATGGCAACTGCTTTGCCCGGAGAACGGCAAGCCCGGCATTACCATCAAAGCGAACGGCGTGAACTACATCTACGATTACGACCCGGATGGTACTTGGCAGGCAAAGAATTACAAGGCTCTTACCGGCAAGGCGAAGTGGGACGTTACCACTTCGACTCCCCTTACCGATTTCGCCACTGCGAAGGATGCGATTGCTGCAAATGTTGGCGAAACCATCACTCGCGCCTACATGAACACCAACACTCTGAATAAGATGATTGCTTCTGACGAGGTGAAAAACCGTTTCATGACGGTTACGGCAAAGTCTATTGCTGTTCTTACCCAGAGCGAAGCGCGTGCTCTGATTGAGCAGACTACCGACATCAAGATTCATTTGTTCGACAAAATGTATCAGCCTGAAGGCGGTGGCGATTCCGTTAAATATATCCCGGATGGCTATGTTGTTCTGGTTCCTGATGGTAAGGTCGGCGAGATGTGGTATGGCACTACTCCCGAAGAGGCAGACCTCCGTGCGGGCATGACGAACGCTTCTGTTTCTATCGTAAACAACGGCGTTGCAGTCACCACTATCAAGGAACCTCACCCCGTCAACACAAACATCATTGCATCCGAAATTGTCCTGCCGTCCTTCCAGAAGATGGACGCTGTGTACTGCATCAAGGCTTACTAAGGCGAAAGGAGGAAAGCGGCATGGGAGACCAGTATTCTGAAGTGGCAGTCAAGCTGGGGCAGTACATTGCTCCTGCACTTGATCGTGAAATCACGGACGAGGACTACCCACTCTTCGACCTGCTGCTTGATTTTGCCAAAGACAAGATATTTGCACAGGGCTACCCCTTCGGCAACAGACCGGACGAGTTGCCCTTGCAGTATCAGTCGTTGCAAATACGCATTGCAGCGGAACTGTACAACCACATCGGCGCAAACGGACAGACGAGCTACACCAACAATGGCATTACTCGTGTGTGGGAAAGCTCTGATGTGGCACAGTCCCTGCTGAACGAAGTGGTTCCGAGAGTAGGTGTTATCGGCTGATGTTCAATGGAAGCCCGCTGGACAAGCGCCCGCTGTGGTATTCAAACCCTGTTGGCGAGAAAACGCCTGTTGTGGACGAGTGGGGAAACGAGACTGGCGAATCTGCATACAAATCGTGGAGTGAACCTGCAAAGCTGATGCTGAACGTCAGCCCGCCTACTGGTTCTGCGGAAGCAAGCCCTTTTGGAGCATTCACGGATTACAGCTATGTTGTCAGCTCATCCAGCAAAAAGCGCAACACACCGCTTTATGAAGGTACGCACGTCTGGTTTCAGACGGACGTTTCAAAGCCCTTCAATTACATTGTGGTCAAGGTCGCAGAACATATTACAGACACGTTGTATGCGCTGAAGGAGGTGGCCGCAAGTGAAAATTAAAGTGAGATTGAGCGATGCCGGACTTCGTGATGCGGAACGTCAGATACAGGAGTACAAGACCACCCTGAACAAAAAGGCTAAAGCACTTGCCTTTCGTCTTTCGTGGTTAGGTCTTGAAGTCGCAAAGGTTCGTTTCGCTAATGCGGAATACGCTGGCTCCAATGACGTGAAATGCCATATCAACCAAAAAGACAAGACTTGTACCATTGTTGCAGCGGGCAAGGCTGTTGCCTTTATCGAGTTTGGCACTGGCGCACATCATAACGGATATGGCGGACAACTTCCGCCCGGTGTCGGTGCGCATGGCTCTTACGGTAAAGGACATGGCGCACAACGCCGCTGGTACTACTACGGCGAATCCGGCAATGCTGGAACGCCTGTCAAACAGGTGGATGGTAAAGGCCAGTTGAATTACACCGATGGCAATGAGCCAGCTATGGCTATGTGGGGGGCTGTTGAGGAAATGGCTTCTCAGGTCGAAGCAACGTGGAGGGAGGTCTGGAATAGTTGATTGATTATTTCAATTCCATCTTCACGGCTGTTGCCACGGAACTGCGAAAGCAAGTCCCCGGCATCTTTGTCACTGGTGAAATCAACGACAGCAACGTCAAAAAGTTCCCGTGTGTACAGATAGAGGAAAACAGCAACCTCCCGGTTCATCGGGATTCTGCCAGCCGAAGCAAGTATGCCGCCGTTTCCCTGCGCGTGCGTGTCTATTCCAACAAAACCAGAGGACGCATTGCAGAAGCCCGCTCCATTGTGGACATCGTGGATTCTGTATTGGAACCGCTCAATTTTTATCGAAAATCGTTTGCCCCGTTGAATGGGCTGTACAACAATTCCGTCTATCGGATTGATTGCAGCTATGGGGCAACAATCGGAGAGGACGGAATGATTTACCGAAACTAAGGAGGTAAACATTCTATGGCAACTGGAATTTCCAGCTACGGAATTGCTCTTTATGAAGGAACTTCCGGCACTATGACCAAGCTGTGCGACATCAAGGATTTCCCTGACTTGGTTTCTGACCCGAACCTTTTGGATGTCACTACTCTTTCTGACCCCATGCAGAAGCAGATTTTTGGCATCAACCAGTCTGATCTTAAACCCTTTAACGCATTCTACAACAAGACGGATTACGCCGCCGTTACCGAGCGTGGCTACAAGGATTCGGACGGCGAACTCAATGCAACGCATCATTATGCTCTGAAGTTCTCTGATGGTTCTGGGTTTACTTGGGATGGTATGCACCAGTGCGGTATGTCCGGCGCAGGCGTTGATGAACCGTTGGAGTTCCCCATCAACATTATTTTCCTGAGCAAACCCAAATGGGCTGAAACGGTTTCCCTTGACGTTAGCTAATACATCTTAATCAAATCAATCAAACCGAGCAGAACTGAACAACGGATTTGGTTCTGCTCCTATTTATAAAGGAGAGCATTTATTATGGCTGCAAAGGTTATCAACTTTCATTCCCCCGATTGTAAGAACACTTACGAGCTGACTTTCACCCGTGACAGCGTGGAAGCCACCGAACGTGCAGGCTTTCAGATTGGCCAGTACACCCAGATGACCAATCTGCTGTCCAACTCTCGTGCCCTGTTCTATGGTGCTTTCATCGCACGAAACAAGGGCATCAAGCGTAAAGTCGTGGACGAAATGTTTGCCCACATCGACGAGAAGGAAGAGCTGATGGCTGCGCTGCTTGAGATGTTCATGGACGCTTCTAAGTCTCTGCTGGCAACTGATACTGAGGACAAGACCGCAAAAAACGCAACGTGGGAGATTGTGTAACCGCACAATCTCAAGAATCAGACGGAGAGGGAGAACCGTTTTCCTTCTCCAAGCTGTTCCACGATGTAGAAGCCTATTACATCTCCATCGGCATGACCTACGAGCAGTTCTGGCACGGTGATGTCTGGCTGGCTAAGGTATACCGTGACGCAGAGGAGCTGCGAGAACGCAGAGCCAATGCAGAAGCGTGGAGAAACGGCTTTTACATGGCATCTGCGCTTTCCTCTACGGTTGGCAATATGTTCCGAAAGAAAGGGTCTAGCCCCATCAAGTACATGGATAGACCGATTCCCCTTACCAAAAAGGAGAAAGACGAGTATGAATACCAACGCGCAGTTGAGGCGCAGGAGCGAATCAAGAGAATGATGTTCTCTATGATGGAAAGTGATGGTGGTAGTGATGGCTGATGTTGATATTACAAGCTTATCCGTAGAAATCTCTGCGGAATCGCAGGGCGCAGAGCTTAATATCGACAAGCTCGCTACTGCCATTTCTAATTTGCGGACAAAGGGCAACGTGACAAAGGTTGTGAACAGCCTTGATAAGCTGTCCGCTTCCATTTCTGCGCTGAAACAGGCGTCTGCTGGAATGTCCGGGCTGGATAAAATCAATAACTTCTTGAACGGGCTTTCCAATGTCAACACGACCGCAAGCGCAAAGAGCATTAACACGGTTGTGAATGCAATCAAGAAGATTCCTGCGGCAGTCTCCAGCTTGAACGGTGTGGACTTCTACTCCATGTCTGGAAGCATTACTCAGCTTACTAACGCTTTGGCTCCGCTGTCCATTCTGGACGCATCGAACCTTAAAGCTCTTGGCAGTGCTTTCAACGCGATCGGAAAGGTTCCTGACCTAACCGACAAGCTGAAAGCGACAGACCTTGATTCTTTTGCAAGCTCCTGCCAGAAGATTTCTACTGCCCTTACTCCACTTGCATCTCAGCTTGACAAGGTGGGCAACGCTTTTGCAAAGCTCCCCCCGCAGTTGAGCAAGGTGGTTACACAAGCTAACCGCGTGACCGCTGCCAACGAAAAGCAGCGCAAGAGCTATCTCAGCCTGTCCAATCAGATGAACGGCTTTATGCGGAACATGGCAAAGCTGGTTTCGCTGAAAGCTATTGCTGAGTATCTCGGCAACGCTGTTGCAAAGTTCAACGACTTCTATGAAGCAACAGACCTGTTTCATAATGCTATGGGCAATTTGAGCGGTGAAGCAGATACACTCATTAGCAAGATGCAAGGTCTGCTTGGTGTCGACCCGACCAAAGCGATGACCTACATGGCTACCATCCAGAGCCTGGGTACTTCGTTCGGCCTGACTAGCGACAAAGCATACGTTCTGTCTAAGAACCTGACTCAGCTTGCCTATGACGAAGGCTCCTATTGGAACAAGGACGTTGCAGAAACCTTTACCGCAATGTCCTCCGCAATCTCTGGTGAGATTGAGCCTATTCGCCGTCTTGGTGTTGACCTGTCTCAGGCGCGGTTACAGCAAGAGCTTCTGGCTTTGGGCTTTAACAAACAGGTTTCTAGTCTGTCTCAGGCGGATAAGGCAGTTCTGCGTTACATTGCCATTATGAAGCAGACTGCCAACGTGCAGGGTAATCTTGCGCAGACCATTCAAAGCCCCGCCAACCAGATTAAGATTCTGAAAGCTCAGCTTGATATGCTGGCGAAGTCTGTTGGCTCTCTGCTTTACCCCGCCCTGAAATCCATTCTTCCCCCGCTGATTGCCGCCGTGCAGCTTATCCGAGAGTTCGTTGAGTGGGTGGCAAAGCTGATGGGTGTGAAGGTCGTTTTCACCGATTTCACCAAGAGCGCTGACAGCGTTGGCGGCATCGGTGATGCAATGGACGAAACAACCGATTCGACAAAGAAGGCCGCCAAAGCTCTCAAGGACTACACGATGGGCTTTGATGAATTGAACATCATTGACCCCACACAGGGAAGTTCCGGCTCTGGCGGCGGTGCATCTGCTGGCAATATCTTGGGTGACGTAGACCTGTCCGGCTACGATATGTTCAAGAATTATGTTGGTACATCTATTGATGAGATGAAGGAGAGAATCAGAGGTTTGCTTCCTTTGATTGAATCTATTGCGGCGGCATTTGCTCTTTGGGAACTTGGAAAGTTCATTAAACAAATCGGAGAAGTCATTAAAGGCATGAACGGCATTCAAAAAGCCGCTGCCATGATTGCTATCTTTGTTGTGGAATGGACACTTGTTCAGAAATTTTCTGATAGCTTCCTGAAAACCGGAGATGTTAAAGCTTTTTTTGCAGAATGGCTTGCTACTGCCGCAACAGCTATTGGCGGTTACGCTTTGTTTGGATCCGAAGGAGCGTCTCTTGCTCTTATCGTAAGCGCCGTTGTACAGCTTGAATCCATTAAAACCAATTTGTCTCAAGGCACTGTCAAGGCTACCGATGCATCCGTTTGGATTCAAGGTATTAGCGCTGCTGTAACAACCGGAATTGCTGGCGCAGTGTTTACTAAAACTGTTACAGGATTTTCACTTGGCCTTTCTGTTGGCGCTGTTCTTGCTTTGTCTGCCATTACTTATGGCGGCACAAAAGGCGGCTCTATCAAGCCCGGTGATTCCATTGATATGTTACTGACCGCTTTGACGGCGGCTGCTGGCGGTCTTGCTGGTGTCACACTTTCTTTGGCTGCTGGTGCATCCGCACCGATTGCCGGTGCGGCGCTTATTCTCGGTGTTGGCGTTGGCATTGTTCTGGAACAGCTTGGTATTACCTTTGGCGAAAAAGACCGAATCAAAGATGTTGAAGATTATATCAAGCGTTACGAAGATGCGGGCTATACAACCCTTGCGATTCACTATCGCTTGAAAAATCTTGGCTTCTCTGATAACGAAATCAATATGGCCGAACAGGGTATTGATTCTACGTTTGAAATTTTCCGATACACATTCAATGAAAAACTTGAAGCGCTCAACGAGTGGTGGAACCAGAAGTGGGAAGGTTTCAAGGAAAACATCGGCAAGTCTTGGGACAGTCTCAAGGACTTCGCAGCGGGCTATTGGGAAAACACCTCCTTGATTCATGGTCTTATTGAGCAAACCAAGAAAAACATCGCCGATTTGAAAGAAACACTCGGCACTATTCGAGAAGCGTTTGACCAGAAAGTTAAAGACATTGAGGAAAGCGCTGCAAATGCAGGAAGAGCTGCTGCGGAATGGGTAAATAGTGTTCTCAGCAAGTTTAGAGAAAAACGTGACGAGTTCTTTAATGCTGGCAAAAACCTGATTCAAGGTTTTATCGACGGCATCAAAAATTTGAAAGAACAAGCCATTAGTAGCGTTACCGGTATTGCCACTTCTGCTGTTGATAAGTTCAAATCTCTTCTCGGCATCCACTCCCCTTCTACTGTGTTTGCGGAGATTGGCGATTTTTTGATGCAGGGTCTAGTACAAGGCGTTGAGAACGCGAAAGATTATGTGAATACCGCGTTCAATGTGATGGGCGCACAGGCCGTCAATGCTGCTGCAACTGGATTGGGTCTCAACACCGGCGCATTCAATGCGATGGGGCAGGCTGCCGCCGTACAAACTGCGGAAGGCATGAACACGCAAGTTCCATCTACAGCCTCTCTATTTGGCTCTGCTGCTACCTACTTTGGGACAACCTTCTGGGCAAACCTTGATTCCGAGTGGAACAACGTAAACAAAGCAATTCAAACGGACACGATTGGCAGCATCCAAACTTTATTCACCGCAATTAAAGACGGCAATCTTGAGAAAATTGCAACATGGTCTGCTGCATATTTCTATCACAATCTGAACGATGAGCAAAGAAAGCAGATTCAAACGTTTGCCTTGACTGCGCTTTCGCAGCTGTCCACGTCTTTGAGCGGAGTTTTTACTAACCTGTCTCAACTTGCTTCTGGGTTCATTGGAATGTTTGTTCCTTCTCTTGCAACTGCAACGACTGCACAAACCGGGCTGAACGTCGCAATGGACGCAAACCCGATTATGCTTGTCATTTCTCTTATCGGAATGTTTGTGGGTGCATTGGTGAACATGGTTAATAAAAACGGCGATGCCGCGAACTCCATGAAGAAAGCATGGAACGGATTTGGAGACTTCGTGTCGCTTGTCTTTGAAGGCGTTCTTCGAGTGCTTGGGTCTACCATTCAAGGCTTTATCAGCGCTATCAATGTTGTTATCGATGCTTATAATAAGCTTGCAAACAGCAAAATCGGAAAAGGTCTTGGAATGAGCTCGATGAGCAGGCTCTTTAATCCGCTATATGACTTTGCTGACAAGATTGCTCAGAAGCGTAGAGATAACCAGGCGGCAAGAAAGCTGGCAGAGGAACAAGAGAAGCTTAAAAACGACGACAACAGGGATTACAACTCCGAATACGAAGAGTTGATGCGCCAGCAACAAGAAACGCTAAATAGCCTAAAGGAAAAGTATAATTTTACGACGCCTAGCTATACACCTTCGAGTTCTAACTATCCTAGTTACAATCCTAGCTATCCTAGCTATACGCCTTCGAACTCTAACTATCCTAGTTATAATCCTAGCTATACGCCCAATTACCCAAACTACAATCCATCTGATTATCCAGGTACGAAAGAGTGGGATAAAAACAACGGCACGTCCTCCGGCTCTTACGGTGGGAGCGCGACCGTAACGGTCGATTTCAACGAAGAGGAAATGCGTGAATCTGTCTACAATGGCACTTACAACGCGTTCCTTGACATCTTCCAGCGGTACGGCGACGAACTGACCGGAGGAAAAGAACTCAAAATTTATCTAGACGGCAGACAGCTTACGGCTTCTGTCGAAAAAAATCAGAACGCTCGTGGAATGTCGCTGATGGGCAACGAAGTCTATAGTTATTAACGGAGGTGACGGCTTATGGCAAGCATTCCTGCTTTGGTTACGGTGAACGGAGCAGAACTTCCGGAGCCGTCCTCTTATAGCGGGACGACAAGCACCATTGTGGATTCCGGACGAAACGTAAAAGGTAAAGTGGTTGGCGCTGTTGTGCGGCATGATGTTGCAAAGGTTGCTCTGAAATGGAACTATTTAACCGCACAGCAGTGGGCAACTATCCTGAGTTTGTTTACTACAAACTTTTACTGCACTGTACGTTTTTATAACCAGACAAAGGCAGGATATGACACCCGACAAATGTACGTTTCCGACCGAACAGCTGGTATGTGGCGCAGGAGCCCGAAGAACGGAAATGTAATGGGTTGGACGGATTGTTCTCTTTCTCTGGTGGAGGTGTAACGCATGGTACAACCTTCTCAGAGATGGCTGGACAAATTCAACGAAACACTGGTTCCGGAGACATTCGTAAAAATCACCTACGCAATTACGGAACCGGGCTTACAGGAAGATGCAATTCCAAGCACGAACGGAGAGGTCTCGTTCAGCGATGTTTCGTCCGTTGTAAAGAACGAAAGCCTTGGTTATACAAAGTACGCTACTGGTGAGCTGAATTTTGTTCCGCTTGACGGAACGTTTCAAATCCCGTTTGCGAATGTTCCGGAAAGTACACTTTACACGCTGACAACGCCTGAATATGATGCTTTGACGACATCCGATAACGATGTTCTTCTCTGCAATTTGTTCATTTATCCGGAAGAAGCCGGTTATGTCAGTGAGTTTTGTGTTTCGGACAGCTATCACCCCAAAATCACGCTTTCGTTCAGTAAACTTCACACAGCCAAGATACCGGGCGTGACGATCACATGGTCGCAGACGTGTAATGAGTGGGCAACCAGCTTCAAACTGACAGCCTATTCCGGGAAAGCGGTCGTTTCAACAAAAACGGTTCAGAACAACGATTCCGTTCTGTCTGAAGTAGAGTGGGAAATTTCCGGATACGATTCAGTATCTCTTGAAATCATCTCGTGGTGTATTTCAAACCGGCGCGCTCGTTTGGAAAAAATCCAACTCGGCCAGTTCATTGTGTTCGAGAAGAACGACATTTTCTCGTACACGCATGAGTCTTCCCGCGACCCGATCAGTGGACAGTTACCAAACGACAGCATTACGTTTACAGTCGATAACAGCCAGCAGAAGTGGAACCCCATCAACCCAGAAGGGCTTTACCGGTATCTGTATGAACGCCAGCAGATTTCTGTTCAGTACGGAATGGATGTTGACGGCACAACCGAATGGATTGACGGTGGAAAGTTTTTCTTGTCGGAATGGAGCGTTCCTGCAAACAGCATCGAAGCAAGCTTTACAGCGCGTGACGCGTTTGCATATCTCATGGTTTCCAACTACACAGGTCGTATGTATGGGACGCTGTATGAGATGGCATACGATGCGCTGGAACTTCTCAGCGACAGCATTGCAACATTCCGGATTTCGGAAGAACTGAAAAATTACAGTACGGATATCACAAGCCAGAGCAAGGGCGATTACAAGGATTCGGATATTCTTCAAATGGTTGCAAATGCTGCTGGCATGGCAATGTATCAGACACGCGAAGGCGTCATCGTGCTTGACCGCATTCCGGATATTTCCACCGCATCTGCAAACCTTGCTGGTGAAATCGGAATCATCAACAATTTCAGCTGGCCTGAGATTACCTTCTCTTCTCCGCTCAAAAATGTTTCTTGTACGGTAAACGTGAAGTCTGGAAGCAGCTCTGAGAGCAAAGAGCATTCTTATCCAAGCAATCCTTCTGGTGAAGGTGCAACGCAAACGATCAGCAATGAGATGTTATCTGAAAGCATTCTCGCTCAGCCGAAGAATGCGTTGACTGAATCCTATAAGGTCTTGTCGAACCGCAAGAAAGTTTCTTTGAGCTACCGTGCAAGCCCGCACTTTGATGCCTTGGACTATGTTCTGATTCATCACCAGTTTGGATATTCTTCTGTTCTTCTGACTACTCGGTTCAGCTATGAATACTCTGGCTGTTTCCACGGAACGGTGGAAGGATACCTTTTGGAAGGAGCTGATGTGCGTTGAGTAACTGGATAACCGACCGGACACAATCAGATGTTGACCGTGTGAAGGCTCTTGCTGAAAAAGCAAAAGCCGGAACATGGACGGAAGGGGAACAGCTTGAATGGGCCGCTGGCATGAAAGGCGCACTGAGCTATCTCGACTACAACCGCATCGAAAGCGGCGTTCAGGAAATCGCGGATGTTCTTCACGCAACGATATCCGTAAAAACCGACTGGGGTACAAATGGCTATCTGACAACTGCGGATGCCGCACGTTGGATTGATAACATCCAAATCCTTCGTGCAAGATGTAACGGTGTTGATTCCAGCCCAAACACGCCCGAAAAGCTGGACTATTTGCATTTTACCGTGATAAATCAGGTGGAACAAATTTTGCTCGATGTCGAAATGCTGGCAAAAGACCGCTTGCTTTATTGCTCAGAGCCGATATGTGGAGGTGAACCCTATTATGCACTTTGTTGACAGGCAAGCAAAGTATCCGAATCGGTGGACAATTATCCATGCAGATAATACGGCCGAAGTCGTGAAGCTCATCCGCAACGATGAGCCAGTCGTTGAAGGGACTCCGATGAACGCTGCCACGCTGAATACTCTGAGCGATGTTGCTGGTGCGGACATTGCAAGAGAAGCAGCAGAACAGGCGGCAGTGAACGCAAAAGCTTCTCAAGACGCGTCAGCTCGTTCTGAGTCCGCCGCTGCTACAAGTGCTCAAAACTCCGAAAACTCCGCGAAACGAGCGGATGCGAAAGCTGCATCTGCCGCAACAAGTGAAAAAAACGCAGAATCTAGCGCAAGCGCAGCGTCCGGGTCTGCGGCGGAAGCAAAGTCTAGCCAGACCGCAGCCGCAAGCAGTGCTACAGCCGCCGCCAAAAGTGCATCTGCGGCATCCGAAAGCCAAAGTGCCGCAGCATCCAGCGCGTCAGCGGCCAAAGCATCCCAAACCGCCGCCAAAACCAGCGAGACCAACGCCGCCGCCAGCCAGAAAGCGGCCGCTTCCAGTGCGTCCTCTGCTGCGTCTTCCGCAAACGCGGCGAAAACCAGCGAAACCAACGCCGCCATCTCGGAAGCTAATGCCCTGCGCTATTCTCAAGAGGCCGGAGCTAAAGCCAATACGGATAAGACCCTGCGCATCGACGGTGCACCGGCAGACGCGCAGGCGGTCGGCAATGAGCTGGATGAGCTGATGTCGATGCTCGTGACCGGCAGGCTGACCTTCGGCCTATATACCGACGCTGGCGTTGTTCTGTGCACCTCAGATGGCACAGAACTCACCGCAAACAAACCCATCTAAGGAGGAATACTTTATGGCAATTGCAAATGTACCGATCACGAGCCTGCCGGAAGCCACTTCGCCCAGCGCGAATGACTATCTGATTTTGCAGGGCAAAAGCACACAGAAAATCAAGTGGTCCGTATTGCTGGATAAGCTCTATCCGGTAGGTTGCATCTATCAGAGCACCAGTTCTACCAGCCCTGCCGAGCTTTTCGGTGGCACATGGGAACAAATCAAAGACCGCTTTATTCTGGCCGCTGGCGATACTTACGCGGCAGGGAGTACGGGAGGTGAGGCTACGCACACACTGACTGTCAACGAAATGCCAAGACACAATCACGATCATGTAATGTGGTACAGAGATCAAAAATTCGGCCTTAACGGCAGAGGTGGAGATGTTGGAAGTCTTCGGCTGGAGTTTTCGTCTGCGGATTGCACTGATGGCATTTGCACCGATTTCAAAGGTAACTCTCAACCACACAACAACCTTCCTCCTTATCTGACCGCCTACATCTGGCGGCGCATTGCCTAACGAAAGGAGCATCTAACGATGAAAATTATTGACATCAACGGCAACCCCACGGAAACCCCCGACCTGTCTTTGGGCTGGCTGGAAGACAAGACACAGACCATCCACTATGATGCTGTGGCGGGCGTAGAAGAAGTCAGCCACTACGAGACCCTTGCCGAGTACCCAAACGGCGGCAAGGACGTGCAGAAGGTGGTGGACGTGCCCGGCGTAGAGGCGAAAGACGCTTGGGACGAAGAAGAGCAGGTGCAGGTGTACCACTTGTACACTGCTGAGGAACTGGCTGCGCAGGCTGAAGCCAAGAAAAAGGCAGAAGAAGCCGCTGCTGCCGAAGCAAAGAAAAAGGCAGAGCTGGAAACCGTGCCGGGGCGTATGGACGCTCTGGAAGCGGCAAACGACGACCTTGTGCTCATGATGGCTGATTTGATTGGAGGTTAAAACTGTGAAGACGCTGAACAACCTGAAACTCCGCATCATGGTGCGGGCGTTCCGCATCCGGCTGAACAACGGCGAAGCCTTTGAGGACATTGCGGCGGATTACCCGGCCCTGACCACCGACGATCTGGAAGCTATCAAAGAAGCCCTTGGGCAGTAAGGCGGCGTGGAATGAAAGCATTTTTCGAGTTTATTTCCAAGCTGCTGGCAGCCCTCTCCCACGCTGCCGGAGACAAGGCAGAGGAGCCGGACGCCTCCGCTCTTGAAAAAGTGTCCACAGTGGACACTGTGGCCGGCTGGGAAGGCGTACCGCCCTACCGATACATCGACGTGAGCCGGTATCAGGGCAAAATTACCCTCGACGGCTGGCTCAAGGTCAAAGAGGCTGGCTACAAGGGCGTCATGCTCAAGACGGTATCCACCAACAAAAAGCTCTCCAAGCGGGCAGATGGCCTGTACATTGACCCGACCTTTGAAGCGAACTACCGCAATGCCAAAGCAGCGGGTCTGGACGTGGGTGTCTACTACTACACCTACGCCACCAGCGAAGCGATGGCCGATGCAGAGCTTGCCCTTGTGCGGCAGGCGGTCTACGGCAAGGAGCTGACCATGCCCCTCGCGGTGGACGTGGAAGAAAATAAGCTCAAAAAGCTCTCCACGCTTGACCTAACCAACGTGGTGGCGTATGCGCTGGAAAAGGTGGAAGCCATGGGCTTTTATTCCCAGCTGTACACCTACACCGGTTACAAGTACGAGCTGGACATGGCTCGGCTGTCCTCTCGGTGGGACGTCTGGCTGGCCGACTATACGGGCAAGCCACCTGCTGTTACCTTTAAGTACAACTCCCACCAGCACACCAGTAAAGGCGCTGTGCCGGGCATCTTCGGCGACGTAGACCTCAACGTCACTACCCTCAACTACCCCCGCATCATCGAAAAGAAGGGCCTGACCCGTCTCCGGGAGGGCGCATGAGCGAAGCAATCATTGTGGCGATTATCACCGGCGGTCTGAGCCTGATCGGCGCGATCGTCTCCAACAACCACACCGCACAGAGCATGGACGCTAAGCTGGACAAGCAGCAGGCCGTCACCGAAACCAAGCTGGAAGAGCTGACCCGCGAAGTCCGGGCGCACAACAACTTTGCCCAGCGCGTCCCTGTGCTGGAAGAACAGATCAAGGTGGCAAACCACCGCATCGAAGATCTCGAAAAAGAGAGAGGAGAGTAACACATGGAAACCATCCTTAACACCATTCTTACCCCACTGCCAGCGTGGCTGGCGTTGGTGCTCATCGTTGTTGGCGCTGTGTCGCTTATGCTGGGGCTTATCCGTCTGGGCTACGGCGCAGCGGTCAGGACGCTGGTGCTTGACCTCATTACAAGGGCGGAGCACGAGATTCAGGGCACCAAGAGAGGCGCAGAGCGCAAGGCGTGGGTCGTCAAGATGCTCCGGGCCGCTCTGAGCGCCAGCAAATACGGCAGGCTCATCAGCTGGGCCATCACCGATGAGACCATTGGCACGGTCATCCAGTTTTTCTTTGACCGCATGAAAGCGGCGCTGGAAAAGCAGTAAGGAGGATATCATGGCAAGTACTACATATCTGCAACATGCGTTAAAATGGGCGGTTTTCGTGAATGAAGCCCGCTTTGACGGCGAAACGGTGACAAAGCGTCACCAGTTTGCCGTGCTTGGCAATATGGTGCGCAACGCCGGACAGCTGCCGCAGCCCTTCTGGCTCGGTGCTGCCTGTGGCGGCGGCTCGTGTAGTCTTTCCGCCAGCGTTGCAAGGGCTTAATGCAGAACAGATAAAAGCTGTGATAAAACGTGCGCCGCTTGGGAGGTATGACCGGAAAATCGCCCGGTTGCGGTACGTTGACCAGCTATGCCAAGTTGATATTGCAGCGCGTGTGCCATATTGCCGAACATCAATTGGCAATAGGCTAAAAATTATTGACAAAATGCTGGATGTGTGATACACTACTTATAGTGTCCGAAGTAACGTACACACACTTCGGAGAAAATGTGTACAGAGAGCCAGCGGAAGAACGTTTACCC
>OODH01000103.1_pt1 | contig 70517 bp, 61 predicted proteins | sample 1671391 | NCBI WGS metagenome assembly OODH01 (sample SAMN06348152, study PRJEB24527) | human gut metagenome | biome: human gut; feature: ankylosing spondylitis patient; material: feces | host: Homo sapiens | place: China | collected 2015-10 | reverse complement strand
GCTGTCTCCGCCATGAACGTGGGGTGATAGTGATACGATTAATTTATTTTCCATATTCGTTATTTTTTAGCTTGACGTGCACGAATCATAGCACCTACTTTGCCTTTGCCCAGACGACAGTAGTCGAGCAACGGACGGTTGGCAGGACAAGTGAACTGGCAAGAGCCGCACTCGATACAATCCATGATTCTTTCTTTTTCCATTGTTTCAAAATCTCCGTTTTCGGACAAGGCTCCGAGCAAGTACGGTTCCAGTCCCATCGGACAGGCACTCACGCACTTCGCGCAACGGATACAAGTCTGCGCCTCACCACGTTTGGCTTCCTTCTGATTCATAATCAGGATACCGGAACTGCCCTTCGCAGTAGGAACCTCGATATTTACGAGCGCCTTACCCATCATCGGACCGCCACCGATCACCTTACCCGTATCTTCGGGCAGACCACCGCAAGCGTCAATCAACTGTTTCATCGGTGTACCGATACGAGCCAGAAAGTTGGAAGGTTTCGCAACCGACTTTCCTGTCACGGTAATTACACGTTCGAACAACGGCTTATTTTTCTGTACAGCTTCATAAACGGCAAATGCTGTTCCCACGTTCTGCACGACTGCTCCCGTAGAGATAGGCAATGCACCGCTCGCCACCTGACGTTTGGTAATCGCGTCGATCAGCTGCTTTTCACCTCCTTGCGGATATTTCACCTTCAAGGGCACTACTTCGATACCTGCATAGCTGGAAGCCACTTTGGTCATCAGTTCGATAGCATCCGGCTTATTATTTTCGATTCCGATAAATGCCTTGTTCACTTTCACCGCTTTCATCAGGATAGAAACCCCCACCATGATTTCTTCCGCGTGTTCCAGCATCAGCTGATGGTCGGCAGTCAGGTAAGGTTCACACTCTACGGCATTGATAATCACACATTCAGCCTTGAAAGAAGGAGGAGGACAAAGTTTCACCTGCGTAGGGAAACAAGCACCGCCCAGACCTACGATTCCAGCATCGGCAATCTTCTTCACGATCTCTTCTGCGGAAAGTTCACACTCTTTCACCAGTGTGGTGCTACGGTCGATTGTTTCTTCCCATTCGTCGCCTTCCACATCAATGAAGATGGCAGGTTTCGCATAACCGCTGGCATCGACTATGGTATCAATCTTCGCCACTTTACCACTGACCGAAGAGTGAATTGCTGCCGAAACAAAGCCGGCAGGTTCGGCAATCCGTGTGCCTACCTTTACCACATCCCCTTTCGCTACAACCGGTTTTGCAGGCGCACCGATATGCTGCCCCAGCAAAATAACAGCCTTTGCAGGAACTTCCGCTGTGATAATAGGTTGATGTGCCGACAATTTATTTTCGTGTGGATGAACTCCACCAATTGAAAATGTCTTTAACATACAGTTCTGTATTTTTTTCTGTTATTATTCTGTTACTTTCGGAGCTTCTGTAGCCTTTGCAGCAGGAGTTTCCACTTTTGTAGCCGGTTTCGGAGCAGCCGGAGCTTCTTCTTTCGGTTTCCGCGGCGGGAAATTCAACTCGATAATGCTATTCTGCGGACAAACTTCCACACATTTCCGGCAAGATTTACACTTGTTCGGATCGATGTAAGCCAAATTGTTTTCCAGCGTAATAGCCTCGAACGGACAAGTCTTCACACACTTGCCACAGCCGATACAGCTCACTGTACAAGCCTTACGTGCCACAGCTCCCTTGTCTTTATTCACACAAGAGATATACACGCGGCGTGACTTCTTTCCTTGCGGACGGATTTCGATGATCGCTTTCGGGCAAGCCTTCACACAGGCGCCACAAGCGGTACATTTCGCTTCATCCACTTCCGGAAGCCCCGTTTCAGGATTCATGTGGATGGCATCGAACTGACAAGCAGCCACACAGTCGCCACACCCCAGACATCCGTAACTACATCCCGTTTCCCCACCATACAGCGAAGCGGCAATAGCACAACTCTTCGCACCATCATATTGGTTGGTACGCGGACGATTGGCACACGTTCCGTTACATCTTACCACTGCTACCATCGGTTCAGCTTCACCGGCTGCAAGTCCGAGGATATCAGCAATTTGTGCCATGACAGGTTGTCCACCTACGGGGCAGAATTTACCATCCAGCGAACCGGCTTTGACGCAAGCGTCGGCAAATCCGCTACAACCGGGATAGCCACATCCACCACAATTAGCCTGGGGAAGCACTTCTCCCACCTGAGCAATCCGCGGGTCTTCATACACGGCAAATTTCTTGGAAGCCACATAAAGAATAGCGGCCAGCACGAGCGCTATAGCTCCCAATGAAATCACTGCAATCAGAATCAAATTCATAATGTTTTTAGTTATTTATTGGTTTTATAGTAAATGAAAATTGTTGTTTGAGTCGCGTTTTATTGAGCCACAAAACGAAATAATAAGGTATAAGGACAGCCAGAGAAAGAAGTGCTGCATACAACTCATTCTCTATCCACGCCATCAAAAGAAACAATGAAAAAATAAGAAGTACGAAAGGAAGTACGAAAGCCAATACCACTGCCATCATGCCCATCGACGTTTCGCCGACCACCATCACCTTCTCTCCCACCTGATAGGAAGAAGCCGCGGTATCTATAATATCTATGATTTTGTCCTTACTATCCGCCGAGGAACAATGCCCCTTTGCGCTACAAGCCGCGCAAGCCGATGTCTGGACAATCCTCACCGACAGATGAGAACCTTGGATGTTTTCCACAATACCTAGATGCTTTATAGTATTATTCGTCATTTTGCAAACTCCGCATTACAAATCGCGGCAAATTTAATCATTATTTATGAACTACGAAGCATTCCCCCAACTTTTTCTACATAATAAATTGTTATTTTTTGCGTTTTCGTTATCGCACACGGAAAAGATATAGCTACCATTTGATATTTTTCAAGAATGGCAAATAGACATCCTAAACAAAAAATCCCAGCCGTTTTATTTCTTCAGCCGGGATTTTCCATCAATTATTTCACAGATTACTCCACTATCCATTTCTCAATATTACGCATTTTCGCGTTAAAGTTCTATATATTTCAAACTCCGACTCTACCGCATTGGTGTTCGCATAAAAGGGAAGCAAAAATTTAATAAATCCTTCCTCTACTTCGCGATTAGGGAAGCCTAAACTATAAATTCCAAATTCTTCGTCATACCCTTTTATAGTGAGATAACCGCTCTGATAAATGACCGGAATGGGATTGTCCGATGTTGAATCAATACTGTTCAATACAGCGGCACTCGTTTCCTCATGCGCCATACGTTCCAAGTCATAATGATGTTTTTTCAGCAACTCCACTAGATAAGTAGGAGTTCCCGTTTCAAACCAATAACTACCGAACTCTCTATATTTAAAAGTATTAAGCAAGCTGAACGGATTATATATTCCGATAGAATTGTATGTAAAATGATAGCCATCATAGTACTCCCTCAATCTATTGCACAGTTCACCATAAGTCAGCTCCTTTGCATCCGCCAGTTCATGCAGTTCAATTTCCAGATTATCATGCAATTCTTTTTCAGAAACTCCGCAAAGATCCACGTATTGCTTCCGCATTGAGATGTCATCGAGATTATTTAAATCGCTGAACACGCTTACCTTACCAAATTTCGTCACTCCCGTCAAAAATGCAAACTGAATACAACCATCCATGGTCTTCAGCACACTATAAAAAGCTTTCATGGTATTACGGAATTCCTTCTGAAGCTCCTCGTTACCTATTGCTTGTAACATGGGCTTATCATATTCATCTATCAGAATGACCACACGCTGCCCGGTTTGCTCATAAGCCCGTTCAATAAGGCCGCGAAAACGCAATGCAAAAGTTGTTTCCGACGGAGCGGTGCCATATTGCTGTTCCCATTTCTCCAATGTGAAATTCAATATACTATCCAGGCTCTCCCGCGTATCATACTTCTCCGTATTAAGATCGATATGAAAAATGGGATATGTAGTCCAATCCTTTTCCAGCTTTTCCATGGCCAAGCCCTCAAAAAGTTCTTTCTTGCCCAAGAAATACGCTTCAAGCGTAGATATCAACAGACTTTTTCCAAAACGACGGGGACGGCTCAAGAAATAATAACTGCCTGTCTTCACCATCTGATAAATCAAAGCAGTCTTATCAATATAGAAATAACCGTCTTTCCGGATTTTTTCAAAGTTCTGTATGCCAATGGGGTATATCTTGCTACTCATACGCTTCTTTTTCTTAAATTATAAAAATTACCAGACAAATCTTCCATATCAATCTTATTTTTCACAAAGCTACAAAAAAAATCCATTCATAAAGACCGCAGGCGGGAAACTTTTTCCCGCCTGCCGCTTTTACCTTATCTGTTTTTTCACCGTTCTCCTCTCTCCTCCTCTTTTCTTCTCCTGTATCGAAAATACATTCTCCTCCATTCATCCCAGATAACCCCGGCTTCCTCTTCATTGAAGGCATCCAGACAGCACTCCACCACTTTTACGTAATCACTCAATGGGCGTTTTGCCCCTTTTTTAAATCATTAAAAGTAGAGTGGCCGATGTGTACGCTCTTGCATATTTCGTCATTTTTCAAATCCGTACGCTTTTGCAACTCTCCTATGTAAACTCCTAAAGCTACATAAAAACCTTTTTCATTTTCCATTCTTTTTTATTGTTAAAATTACACCGTAACGGTTAATTATTTTCACTTTCATCCCAACATGTCGGGACGATGTCTATTTTGCATTTACTAATTTTACGCCGTGTTTTGAAACACACTCATATTTTTTTGCAAAAATAAATATTTTAACTTGAAACAAAAAGAAAAAGATGCCAAACAACTACAGAATGTCCTATTTCATGCCACCTATCGCTCCTATCAAAGACAAACAAGGCCGACTGATGACTCCTCCCACGCTTATCCCCTTCTGCGAAGTCTCCATCGAACAAGTTTTCCAAATGATTACTTGCAACGAGAATCTCAAAGCCCTGACCGAACAAGTACGCAACTCCGAAGATATACGAACCGCCAAAGCGTCATTACTACCGTATGTGACCCCCTGCGGCACATTCACCCGCCGTAGCAGTAAGGATTTCGTCTCCCCGTCTCACCTGGTGATAGTAGATGTGGACGGTCTCCACTCTTATCAGGAAGCAGTGGAAATGCGACGTATGCTCTATGACGATCCTCTCCTACAACCTGTACTCACCTTTGTCAGCCCCAGCGGACTGGGTGTAAAGGCATTTGTTCCCTGCCATTATTCCTCCACGACAAATGACATCCAAAATATCACAGACAACATGAGTTGGGCGATGCGATACGTAGAGACGGCATACAATACGGTAACAGCAGTTTCTTCCGAAACAAAATCCAAAGTAGATTTCTCCGGCAAAGACCTCGTGAGATCCTGTTTCCTTAGTTACGACCCGGAAGCATTGTTCAGAACCACCAACAAATAAATCATAAATCAAAAATCATAAATCCAAATGACCGATATTGAATCTTTACGCCGTCTCACCGAAGCAGTCGAAACGGCAGGAGCGGACATTGCTCCCACTTATCTTGAATACGTACAATTGTCATTCGCCATCGCAACGGATTGCGGCGAAGCAGGACGTGAGTTTTTTCACCGCCTGTGCCGGGTGTCTCCCAAGTATCAGCGCGAACATGCCGAACGGGTATTCTCCAACGCACTCCACACCCAACGTGGAGAAGTGCACCTGGGCACCGCTTTTCACCTTGCCGAAGCGACGGGAGTAAGCATCTGCATAGAAGAAATGCCCAAACATCCCACAGGTACAAAAGGTACAGCAGGTACAGCACGCAAATTTCCCCCACACACGGGCGCGCATAATAAGGTGGGAAATGACAATATCTCCGATGATAGAGAAGGGGAAGAAGAACTATTGCCAGGCAGTGAACCACAACATCAATTGCCCACTTTTCCGGAAAACGACTGGCCGGAATTTTTGCAACGTATCATAAAAGCCGGGAGCAACCCAATACAACACGACATCATGTTATTGGGAGCGCTCACTGCCCTGGGTGCTTGTATGTCGCGCCACGTGCGATGCCTATATGGCGGCAAATACCATCACCCCAGCCTCCAATGTTTCGTAGTGGCTCCTTCGGCTTCCGGCAAAGGTATTCTTTCCTACATCCGCTTACTCGTGGAACCTATCCACGACGAGATCCGCAAAGAAGTGACCATACAGATGAAAGCATACAAAAAAGAGAAAGCCGAGTATGATGCAATGGGAAAAGAACGAACCAAAAAGGAGGCTCCACAAATGCCCCCTAACAGGATGTTCCTCATTTCGGGCAACAACACCGGTACGGGTATCCTACAAAACATCATGGACTCCGACGGAACCGGACTTATCTGCGAAGCGGAAGCGGACACTCTCTCCACCGCCATCGGATCGGACCACGGTCATTGGAGCGACACCCTGCGCAAAGCGTTCGACCACGACCGCTTGTCCTACAACCGCCGCACCGACCAGGAATACCGGGAAGTGAAGAAAAGCTATCTTTCCGTCCTGATTTCGGGTACGCCGTCGCAGGTGCAAACTTTCATTCCGACGGCAGAAGACGGATCATACTCCCGCCAATTATATTATTACATGTGCGGAATCAGTAAATGGATCAGCCAATTTATGGACAACGAGATAGATTGGGAGGAGATATTCACCGCTATGGGACTGGAATGGAAAGAAAAGTTGAGTGTGATAAAATCGCACGGCATTCATACCCTGCAACTCACGGATGAACAAAAAGAAGAAATCGACACCGTCTTTTCCGACTTATTTGAACGCTCCAGTGTAGCTAATGGAAGGGAAATGTATAGTTTTGTGGCACGTCTGGCTGTCAATCTATGCAGAATCATGTCGGAAGTAGCCGTATTGCGTGCTCTCGAAAGCCCGCAGCCCTACGACTTCAAGACCTCTCCCACCTCTCCTTTCACACCGGACAAGGAGATTCCTGCCGACAACCGCAAAGATGACATCATTACCCGTTGGGATGTATTCATTTCACAGGAAGACTTTCATGCTGTGCTTAGCCTTGCGGAGCCTCTCTACTGTCATGCCACGCATATTCTATCGTTCCTCCCCAGTACAGAAGTCAGCCATCGTCCTAATGCCGATCGTGACTATCTTTTCCAGAAACTGGGTGATGAATTTACTCGTACACAGTTACTGGAAGAAGCAGTTGCCATGGGAATTAAGGAAAATACAGCCCTCACTTGGCTGAAACGGCTCACCAAACACGGAAAATTAATCAGTATGGACGGTAAAGGGTTGTATGCGCGTGCGTGTGTGTATGAGTGAACCGGAAAAAGTGTACCTACTGTACCCGTTTTACTTACGGATACGGTAGTCATTTCAATTACCGCATCCGTTTTGACTGATACAATCGTTTTTCCTGCATAAAGCATCGCTTTAGGAGGTGTAAAGCTAAGCTTTAGACATCGTAAAGCGGTGCTTTAGACACCATAAAGCGACGCTTTATTTAAGGCTCTCCTAAAGCATCCACAATGACTCTCACCTCCAATGGTGTGAATGAGCGTCGCTTTGATTCGTAGCCTAAGTCGTACAGGCGTTGCAGAAGTCCGGGACACAAAGAGATCCATTTCTTCATTTTTCGATAGGCAGCAATGTCAGTTAGTTGCGGAGAATAAAGTTGCGCCAGTTCCATGCGCCCGTAAGCACGTATTTTAAATTCGCTCATGATGGATATATTTCTGATTTACTGTTACAAAAATAACAAAAAACGACTATATAGCCAACGTTTTTCCTTTGAATAACCGACTATAATGACAAATAACCGACCGCTACCATACACAACCGTGCACATCTGATTTCCGGGAGATCCGGAGTAGTATTTTTGTATCGTCGAAAGGGAAAAGAATCCCCGGACAATATGTTTAACCCTTTAATTTATTGTTTTATGATTCGTTACAAAATTTATCAGAACCAGCAGAAGAAAGGCTTGAATGCGGGTAAGTGGTTCGCCCGTGCAGTAAGCGACGAGACGTTTGATTTGGCAAAGCTTGCCGAACATATGTCGAAGCACAATTCACCGTATTCCGGTGGTGTCATCAAAGGTGTGCTTTCGGATATGGTAGATTGCATCAAGGAATTGTTGCTAGACGGCAAGTGTGTGAAAATTGATGATCTTGCCATTTTTGGTGTGGGTATTCGCAGTAAGGCAGCCGATACGCTGGAAGAATTCTCGTTGGAGAAGAATATTAGCGGCATGCGTCTGAAAGCTCGTGCCACCGGTAATCTGTCTACCACGAACCTGAAGCTCAACAGCCAGTTGAAGCAGCAGACGGAGTATCAGAAACCGACAACTGCCGGCGGAGGTTCTGATTCAGGTGACACCCCTGATCCGAAACCGGACGGAGGCGGTGAAGCGCCTGATCCGGCTGCTTAAAAGGTTCACCACGGAGGACACGGATTTCCACAGATTATATTGAATTGGTAGTTGCTAAAGTAGTCGATTATTTATCTGTGTGAGTCTGTGTAGATCTGTGGTAAAAGAAAACTATTATCAATTTATTTAAAACCTGTTATTATGAGTAAATCATCATCTCCCCGCTCTGTATGGAGCTTAGTTCTCAAAATCGTTATCACTGTAGCCACCGCCATCGGAGGTGTGTTCGGAATACAAAGTTGCATGTAACTCCATGCGGACTATTACATTAATTATCATTCATTGCAGTGCCACGCCGGAAGGAAAGTCCCTTTCGGCGGAGGCTTGCCGACAGGATCATATCTTGCACCGTGGTTTTCGTGATATTGGCTATCATTTTTACATTACTCGTGATGGGGAGATCCACCGGGGACGTGCGTTAGAAAAGGTCGGGGCACACTGCCGTAATCATAATGCCCATTCGGTTGGTGTTTGTTATGAGGGAGGACTGGATGCGAACGGGAAGCCGAAAGATACGCGTACACTGGAGCAAAAAGGAGCTTTGCTCGCTTTGTTGAGGGAGTTGAAAAGACAGTTTCCGAAAGCGTTGATTGTGGGACACCGGGACTTGAATCCAATGAAAGGATGTCCGTGCTTTGATGCGGTGAAAGAGTATTCTCAAGTAATTTCTTGTCAAAAGTAGCTTCTTATAGATTTCCACCACAGCCTTATTGTATAAAAAATACCAACGATCTTCACAGACAGTTGGTATTTTTTGGAAATGCAGGGATTCATGTTTGTCACATGAATCTAGGGACCTACATTTTTCCATCTCATTGTAAATGTTCAATTATAACATAGCGTATTAAAAAGCACTTTCAGTACTTCTTATTCATTGTTTTTCATCGTTCAACGAGTATAAGCTCCATCTTTAGCCTCAAAGATGACAGATGGTTCAATCACTTCCACAGTATGCCATGCACCCTTAGGTATCTGACAGCCATACTTGGCTTCTGTAGGATTGAGATGGATACGCTGTACTTCTCGATACTCAACCTTACGAGCTACATCTTGTACACTCATCCCCTTCTGAAAATCATCCGTATCCTTCTCATACGAAACGACTTCCTCATAAATTACTTCGTCCAACTTACCACACAGGCAGATTACTGTTTCGGCAGTATCTTCATGCCGATGAATGGGCACAACTGTACCCGGAAGTAACGCGTTAAGCATTCGCTGGCTGGTATCAGCAGGTGAGGTACGCAAATCGAAGTTCTGACGCAAACGTGGATTCTCTTTAGCTTGCTCAAATAACTTATCTAAAAATTCTTTATCAAATTCCATAATCGTTATTGTTTCAATGATATGAGATATTCTTCATGTAAACGATAGTATTTTTTCATGAACAATATGTAAGCAATAGCCAATACAACTGATACACCCACCAGATATAACCAATGAGCAAACACCGTATCGGGACAAAGATAGACAAATCCTAGAGAAATCACTAACTGCATAACCGTATACAGTAATGAAACTTTTACATGCCCCACTTTCAACTCATTAGCCATAATCTGATAAGCATGCTTACGATGTGCCTCGCCCAAGTTCTCGTGCAACATAATACGATGTACAATAGTCAGACAACCATCCACACCATATACTAACAAGAATATCAGCCAAGTAATATCCGTTGTCTTGATCATCACATTACCTAACAGAAACAGTATAATAAAAGCAATACCGATAGAGCCGACATCCCCTGCGAAGCATTTCGCTTTACCCTTCGGACGGAAATTAAAAATACAAAACACCAATGAAGCAAGAATCGTTGATATGATCAAACTCTGTTCTACAAAAACACCATTTATATTCACCAGTGCCAACGGTATCAATACAGCCAAAGAGTAGCCTGCTGTGATACCATTGATTCCATCCATGAAGTTTATCACATTCGTGGCACCGACATAGACTATTAGTGCCAGTAATATTATCCACCACATTGACCAATGCAATATGCCGAGCTGATAGAATGCCATTGTGGCAGCTGCAAACTGAGCGACCAATCTTACAGAGTCCGGTAATGAATGGATGTCATCTACAAAGCTAATGCCTGCTACTAATGTCAAGCCGACTAGAAACCAAGGATATTGAAATCCGAAGAAGGCACTCCAAATCCATATACCAATCAAGAAGATTATTCCGCCACCACGTAATACTATCGTAGAGTGTGATGAACGTTCGTTGGGTTTGTCGATGATGTTACATTTATCCGCAATACGGAAATAGAGGAGTTCTGCTATGAGAAGCAGAATAAAAATAATAATGTATGTTATCATATGAATCAGTTTTGTCTGAATATATCCGGAATGATCTTATCCTTATTTATAACTCATGTGCATATTAAAAAATTATAGCTTTCAAAAATCTCTATATAGCACACTGTAAATAAACCCCAATAATTCGTTTCTTCTTCCGCTTCAAATTTTATAATTCGTTAGTACATCCAACGGTTCCCAACCAAGTTCTTTACGTGCTTTCTCATTACTAAAAGTGAGGTTCTTGGTCATCTTTTCTAATTTATAGCTATTGATAGGAGCTATTGTCCCTAAAAGATCACCGGCTAAAGCCATACACTTAGCCATCCACATTGGAATACAGATAGGTCTACTTTTGCCTAGTTGCTCTGCTATCGACTTGCTAATCTGACCAAAAGTCGGTTGGAATGTATCACACACATTATAAACTCCTCCTTTCTCAACCAAAGCAGGCATGATACGAGCAATATCTTCTGCCATCAAAATACTCTTCACAACCTTGCCTCCGGCGATATTCATATAAAAACCTTTCTTCACACCATTTACCATAGTACCAAGATTACCCGGAGCATCTTTACCAGCAAGAAGTGAAGGACGAAGAATTCCGAGAACCACATTATGCATCCCACACCATTTAGTCAGATACTCCTCAGCTAAAATCTTACTTTTAGCATATGGAGTTTCCCCTTCCAGCGGATGTTCTTCGGTAATCAATTCACCAGACTCACAACCATATACAGCCACAGTACTGATAAAAACCAGAGCCTTAGGGGGACCTACTTTCTCTAGCGCATCACACAAATGAACCGTACCGGTATAGTTCACATCAAAAAATGCCTGTTTTTCAGCTTCAGTCTTAGGTACAACATGAGCCTTACCACAAGCATGCAATACCACATCATAATGTTGCTCCAGACGAGGAACCTCCTTTGCCAAATTCGTTTTAACCATATCTTCAGAAGTGATACCACAAGTAGTCACTTCATACATTTTGTCCAATATCGGACGGATATTCTTGCCAAGAAAACCCGTACCACCGGTAAACAGTAATTTATCCATTATATAGCTTTCAAGAATTTATCCAGAATTACACTTTCAGAATACATACTCTCAGCCAGAACTCTTGCCTTTCGGCCCATTTCAATCAAAGTCGTTCTGTCCCATTTTTCAGGCCATCCACAATAGCCAATACCTTCCTCACGAATCAATAAATCTATCTCACTACCTTTAGGTCCAAAGAACAAAACAGGACGACCTGATGCTAGAATGTTGTAAGTCTTACTTGGAACACCCAGGCCGTACATACCCTCCTGAAGAGTTACGAGAGCAATATCACAAGCAGCCAATACCTCATTCTGCTGAGAACGGAAATAAGGACCATGAAAAAAAACATTTTTCCGCTTTCTCTCCTCGAGTTTTTTCTCCATCGCTCCCGTACCATAAAAATGCAGCTCCACATCCTCTGGTAACATATCCATCACCTTGTCCAATCCTTGCACACGCCCAATATTACCAGCATATTCAAGAATTATCTTACCCTCCGGAAACGGCTGTGGCTTGATATTACCGATATCCGCCCAATTTTCTATAATAGTGATCTTAGGATTTTCCCCTTTACCAACCTTCTGCTCTAGCACATTTGCCATATCACGCCCAAGAACAATCAGCTGATCGGCTTTCGTATAAGCCTTATCAAAGATATGTTTGAACAAACTGTACATGGGTAGTTTCAAGCCAGCGGGACGGGTATTCTCAGGAAATACATCATGTACAAGGATGTTCAGTTCAAATCCTATTTTTTTCTTTAGTCTCGCCATTAATGGAATCATAGGAGCCGGATTCGTCACCATCAGCACCTTATCCCCGGCACATACATGCTTACGTACCAGGGCTATCATTCTTCGACTCATTAGGATGAAAGAAAGAGCCTTACCCTTTGTGGTATTCTTATCCAAATCAGCACCTAACGCACGATGTATCTCAATGCTCTCGTGAAGTCTAAACTTATTGTTTACGTCAAGTTTCTTTCGCTTGTCATATATCTCAGGACCACAAATTACTCCCACGTTGTATTTCTGTACCATCGCATTGGCAATCTCGCCAAGGATATAGCTCGTGGAAGTTTCATCTGGTGGGAAAAGTTCGGTTACTATCCAAAGTCGTTGAGTTATGTTATTCATTATTTATATCCCCCACACCTTCAGTAATTAGAAATTGGATAATTTGACTTTAACCATAGATTATCTTCTTAAACAATTCATTATAAACTCTGTAATAGAATGATTTCTCAAATTCCCTACGACATTCTGTTGAAAAACTTTCTTGATCCTCGTATATCTTCTGTATTGCAGCAGCTATCTGCTCTTTATCAGAATTATCCTCAATAGCCACCACATTTACCCCGTCATGCGTAAACTCATTGAGATTCGCCCTCATCACTACAGCAGGTGTAGCAAACATGAAACTTTTAGCTAATACACCACTTTGAGTAGTACGAGCGTATGCATTCCATACTGCTATAGAGCTACTATAATAAGTATTTATCTCCTCATCGGTCATAGGAATACCCTTATGGATGGAGACTCTATTTGAGTTCTTTATTATCTCTGGAATCTCAAACTCACTTTTAGTACTAATCATAAACCTGATGCCCTCAAGCTTATTATTGGTTACCGCCCATTCTACGAACTCCAAATATTCCTGAAATGAATGATCTGCCGCCACTGTACCAATGTAACTGAAATACATTCGAGGTATAAATGTATGGCGCTCCTCACGCTCATCGCTATACATTAAAGGCAGATAATGATAGTTCTTATTCGTATAAAGACTATTCTCCTCATAATACTTCATAGCTTTCTCCGATGGGATAAGCACATAATCGCTCCACTTGACGGTAAGCGCACTGATATGATCAATCACCCAAAGTTTAGCAAGATACTTCTTAGAGAAGCCGGCTTCGCGATACACCTTCATCGGAGCCAGAGGCTCGTGGAAGATATACACCACCTTCGCCCCCTGTCGTTTCAGTTTCCAGATAAGTGGTAGATTCTTTTGACTTGGGAAGAGGAAGATGGCCAGATCTGTTTTTAGCCTTTTCCCATCGGTGGCAGACACAGCCCTACTATCCTTCGGCAAAAATGGTATAAAGGCAGGATTGACATAATATACAGATTCGTAACCCAACTCTTCGCATTGCTTGTAGCTTGCGACCATGTGACTCACGTGTCCGGGGTTAAAATTTAAAGAAATAATTAACGCTCTCATTGATATGTATCCAAAATCTGTTTATACAGGTCTATGTATTCGTTATACTTCTTTTCCTTATCAAAATGTTCTATTGCATATTTTCGACAAATCAGACTTCTCCTATTACGTTCTTCACAACTTAGTTCACTATCATAAAGAATAAATTTTAATACCTGCATCTCATCTTTAGCTTCTGCTACATAGCCAGTTTCTTTGGTTACAATTTCCGCACACGCAGTGGCATTATAAACTATAGCAGGTGTACCACAAGACAATGCCTCTGCAGTAACAAGACCAAATGTCTCTTGATAAGAACCATTAAATAGGATATCGGCTGCAGAATAGATGCTTGCCAGTTCATCTACATTATTAGTACGAGCAATGCCAATTATCCCATTAGGCAACTGTTTTATTATGTCTGACGTACATCCAACCATAACAATAGCAAAATCGGAAGAAAGTTTGTTACGCAATCTAAAAAAAGTAGAAAGCCCCACCTCTTCACTCCAACCTGTAGCTACACCAAGTATAACATATTTATTATCTAATCCATACTGTGCCCTAATCCGACGAACTGCTTCGGTACGAGGACGAAAAGTATGTACATCTATACCATTTTGAATAACACAAATTGGATATGTTCCTAACATTGATTGCCGAGTAACATCCCCCAACCAGAACGATACTGGCACTATCGTCATATTAGGTATATCTGCATAAGTCTTTTTCTTCATAGCATAATTCTGTCTAGAGCGATCAAATACAAAAGAATTTGGATAAGAATTCTTTCGTGGACAAGCATAGCAACCTGTCTTCCATCTATTACACTTCACACAGGTGTAATGTACACAATGTCCCGTGAATGCCCAACAATCATGCAACGTCCATACCACTGGTATCCCAGATTGCTTAAGATAGTCAAATAAAATTGGTATATTCAGATAATACCCATGAAGATTATGCAGTTGGATTACATTAGGGTTAATATTTTTAATCTTTTGAATGAGTCGTTTTGTCGCATGTTTGGAAAGAAAGCCGCAACAATCAAAAACACGTGTCATTAATGCATGAAAATACTGGTCCGCTTTTGAACCTATTTTAATTAACATAGATTTGCTGGCAACTATCGGTACACGTGCTGGAAAGGCGATATAACTCTCCCAACCTTCACTCATTGCCTTCTCACCTATCTGTTGTACGATTCTCCCTGTCGATTGAGTTATGCAGGTATTTATTTGTAAAAGCTTTGGCATACAAATCTAAATTTAAAATCTCTGTCGTTCCCAGTTTACACCCTCTTTTATCACTTTGGCAGGATTTCCTCCAACAATACAGTTTGATGGAAACACCTTGCCCCCCACCACGGATCCTCCAGCCACAATTGAGTTATCACCTACTATGGCGTTCTTAAATATCAATACAGTATTACCTATCCAAACATGATTACCTATTTTTATAGACTTGCTTGGATTAATACGATTACCTTGCAGGTCTGTAATGCTATGGCTATCTCCTGTTCGTAATGTTATATTTGCTGAAAGTTGACAATCGTAACCAAATTCTATTGTCGTTCCTTCTATAGCTGCCAGCTCCGTATTGCTACCTACAGTAAATCTATCACCCAAAATAATGTGATTATTATCATCTTCAATACTGATTCTAAGGCCATTTCCAGAACTATGTGAACCTATAGTAATGGTATTGTCGTTGCCCCAAATAGATACATTCAATTTTTCAAAATGTGTAACTTCTCCGACCTTATTGGATGAAAACAAAAGTAAATTTCTATTACCTCGAATAAATATTTTTGCATGAGAAAGATAAAGACCCGAAACATTACAATTAATCTTATTATCTTGTCCTTTTATATCAAACTTGTTTCGCCCAAACAATCGATACACTTTTGCTAACATATAGTTAGCAAAAAAATGTTTTTTTATAAATGTTTTTGGATTCATGAAAAATTATGCCTTACTACAAGGGCCTTGTAATATAATTGAAAAATCTTGATAATTAATCTGGTTTATAAGACATATCAAATTTTTAGCCGCATTTTTTGGAGACCATATACTTCTCATCGTTGCTATACCATTTCGAGAAAGTCGATGGAGCTCTTTAGGATTGTCTAAAATATATTTAGCCTTTTCACAGAGAGAATCCAAATTGCAAGATTCAAAAATCAACCCATTAACTCCATCAACCAAAAGATAAGGAACAGCACCTGTAGCATCTGAGCCAATAAGAACACATCCATTACTCATGCTTTCATTAGCTACAGCTCCCCAACCTTCATTTTGATCAGAGGTAAATAGAAATACTTTATGTTCGCGCATCGCCTGGAGAATCTGTTCATTCGGCAAGTTCCCTTTGAAAATTACAACATCTTCAACATTGAGTTGCTTCGCTAAGCGCTTCGTTATATCAAAAACAACTCCATGACCATACATATCCAATATAAACTTATACCCTTCGGCCTTTAGTCTAGCAGCCATCCTTACTGGTAGTTCAGGATGTTTCCACCTCAGATATCTGCTACACCACATAAATGATATAACTTCAGAGGTAGAAACATCCCCCATAGAAATTTCAGTATCAAAGCTTTCATCAACATGAGTAAAATATCCCCACTTGTAGCACCTATTCTCATAAGTATGCAATTTTTGCATATCTATTGATGCGAAAGCAGAACAACAAAGTTGATAAAAATTTGCTTTCCTAAAATAGCGGATATAGTTTAGCCACCATTTCAAAAAATTGGGAGAAATAACATTAACCCAACCTCTCTTAAGCCAACGCTCTCCCATCTCGAAGCTAAGTCCCATTGGATTCTGTTTCGCTCTTGCAATAGCAAACTCGTAGGAATCTGCCCCAAAAATACATGTTTCTGATTCTATGGCAAGACGCAGAGCTTCTGTAAATGTGGACTTATCTCTTGCTGCACATAAACAATATGAACGATTACTATAATCATCACCACCTTTCATGTATTCTTGGTCAGACAGAAGTGTTGTAACAAAACGAAAATCATTTCCCAATAGATTATATAACTGATCCATAACCTGTACCTGGTGATGATTCAAAAAATTTGTGAATACTGTTAATTTCATTTTGTATTCAATTGCATATATTCAACAATGCTCTTTGTCCTTATACTCCATGTACGATTCTCTAGCATAAAAGCTCGGGCTTTCTGACCAAATTCAAACAAATCGTGTTTAGAAGTTTCTGTTATCTCATACATCAGATTAGCAAGTCCTTCGCTAGAAACATCATGCAATATTTTCATGTATTGTCCATAATCTCGTTCTGCATGAGCAATAGGAGTAGAAATAACCAATTTACCCATTGAAAGGCATTCTAACAGTTTTCCAGGGAAATGGAAATCTTCTTCTTCTTCTATACGAAGATTAAGAAGAACATCAGCATCTTCATATACTTTGAACAACTGATCCTGATTTAGCATACCAAGATATTCTATACGAGAATCTAATTTGGCAGATTCTTCTATCAGCTGAACGTCAATACCTTTACCACATATCCTTACCTTTACGTTCAATTTTGGACGAGATTTAAGGGCATTAAGAACTAATCTGGTTCCATTCTGATCCCATAACATACCAGCAAGTACAAAAGTATACACTGAGGATTTAGATTCTTTAAGAGAGAATAACTTTGAAACAAGCTGATCGGTAATTCCTCCATCAATGAGAAGATAATCTTTTCCAGGGGCATAATGATCAATTATACGTTCATTAATTACAATACGACCATCCAAAAGTGGAATGTATTTTTCTGCAGCTCTTTCTGCCCATTTATATCCATACATTGATAATTTAGTCAATCCAAGCCGTTTAGGTGGAATTCCTAAATCATAAAGCATACAATAAATCTTGACACCAGCCTTTTTACACGCCTTATAAATATAATCTATTGATGGATGATAGGTATTATAAATGAATACTTTACAATCTTCTCCCTGATGTCGTTTTGCCCATTGTTTTATAATCTTTGCATATTGCAAACTCCAATGAATAGTTTTGATAATTTTAAAATTTAGAGTAGGAAGAATAGTAACAGTTGCACCATTCTCCAATGTATCTGTTTTACCATTCAGCCACATAGGACCATTTGGGAACGACTGATATGATGGCATCGAAAAAAACTCTATATTCTCGTTCCCGATTATATTTGTCATAGAAAGACCAACTCCTTGTATAGCATTAAATCCAGAACGTGCAAACCCATTCGTCCAATATTCCTGCCTATCCGGAGTTAAACTTGATATAAATAGTACTGCCATATTTAATTTATCTGTTTCTTTAGTTTACTCTTGACACAGATGATTACCCATAGGCAAACCAAAAGTATCATATATTTAATCATCGAATTACCAATCAACAAATATTATACAATATAATTACCATCTATTAAAAAGCAACAATAACAAATGTTTCTCTAGCTATACACTGAAATAATGAACTTACAAAAAGATAATGCAAATATCATAGGGGTTCTGTTATAGCTCCAATAGCCAATGTAATAACAGGTATTATATTGTTTCAAGCCATATCCTGTTTCCAAAAGTATGAGACAATGAGAGTTATCCAAAATCCCAATATCAGAACACTGCTTTTAAAAATACCAATATACATCTGAAATCTCTTGACCACCAATATCATAAGACAAGCATAAGGAACAACACTTATTAATCATAGAAGTGATTGTTATAGAATAAAATAAATAATTTTGCCTGCATATACTTACTTATAAAGTTTTATTTCATGCTTTTCTATTTGTTCTTGGGTAAAACGCATTTTCAAGATTCTTGCAGGCGCTCCTCCTACTATACTATATGGTAACGTACTCTTTGTCACGACTGCTCCTGCTGCAACAATACATCCTCTCCCTATGGTCACACCTTTAAGTATAGTAGAATTCATACCAATCCAATTATCACCTTCAAATATAACATCCGCATCATTTTCTGGAAGCTTGTCACAATCTTTAATTTCATCAATAAAACGCCCTACAATATCTGTACGATGATCTCCACCACGTATACTGACATTAGGTCCAAATATTACATGGTCATTGATTATTATTTTCCTCCTTGTTGAAATGAAATCAGCGTGATAACCAATACAAACATTATTACCCACATATAGATTTTCATAAGAAAAGACACTATCAAATGGTGAAAAATAAACATTATCCCCACAACTGCCCATACGTTTCTTATACCAAGGAACGTATATCTTATTATATATCCTCGTAAAAAGCTCTTTAATATCTATCATCTTAGAAAAATTTATTTAGCCAACAAGTCATCATAAATATTTTTCATCATTTTATAATACTTAAAATTTGGCTTGACTTTCTTTTTAGGACAATTAATGTTTACCGCTATCTTTTGCAATAAATCTTCTTCATCGCCAAATCTATATGTAATCACCCCCTCTGGTCTTTTGCAAACATCACTTGCAATAACAATTGTTCCTTCGTCCAATGCCTCCCTTATAGCAACACTATCCCCATCAGTAGAAGTAGGCCTAACATATATACTAACATTTTTCCATAATGTCCTAATATTATCTATAGCTCCAGTCTGCCAATATATGAAATCATTTACTCCACGAAATTTTGCGTATTTATGCATTTCTTCAATCCTTTTAACATCGTGATTATCCGAAATACAAAGCACAAGACCTATTTGATTACTCAGACTATTGACTATATCAGCATATACATCTATAATACTTTTAAATCCATATACATCTATTCCATTATTCTGCATAAAGCTATGACCATAGAAAGCAATACAATTCTTATGACTATCAATATATTTTTGTAAATCTGCAGGAAGAGGAGTATAATATATGTCAACTATTGGCACATAAGCCGGTATAACATGCACAGGAGAAATTGGCTGTACAGGCAAAGACATTAGTTGCTCTTTCCCTTGTTCACTTACCGTAATCCAGCAAACCCCCTTAGAACGTAACATTTTATTTAAGAAGAAACGATTTACAACATTTGTTTGGGCATAAGAATTTAATACCATAGAATTATGTACTGTTATTACTATCTTCTTTTTTGCCCAATTTTTTATTACCCAAAAATATGGCATTCCTTCCAAACTAAAATGTGAATGTACAATCTTATATGGTCTTACTATCTTTAAATATTCCCATATTTTAATAGGAAATAAGTACGTTTGCATCCATTTCCAAGAATCATATAAAGGAGATATTTTCAAAGAATGATCATTAGTTTTTAGGTAAAAACCTCCTACTTTATAATTGTCTGCATTCAATTTATTAATAAGCCTTTTCACATATACACTGACCCCTCCATAAGGAGGAGGCACAAAACAAAATTCCTTAACATCATATTTGTTTTTCATACCTCACCTGACTTAATATTAATATATATAAATAAAAATATAAACACCCCCATTGCCCTCCAGTAAAAGGTTCTATAGAAAACATACATAAAGCAATGTATACAAGCCCTGAGAACACAATTCCTTTGTTTTTTCGACAAGATATAAAAGGATTCAACAACAAGCCGATCAAGCAAAAAAAACCAATAAATCCGTATTTAACCAGTATAGACAAATAATCATTATGAAATCCTATAAATTGGTTAGTTCCCAACTTCATCGCTTCATCCGTTCCTAATCCAAAAATCCATTGTAAAGGAGTACAGTCATTAAAAAAAGCATTTATTCTTGGTATCCATATTTCTGTACGTCCACCCGCATCCCCCGCATCACTTTGGAATCTAAGAATTAGAAGATCAAGCATATGAAGTTCATACATCAAAAACAATACTATAAGGCATATAAAAATTATTCCCAAACGATATGTTTTTTTTATAGGAGCAACCCACAACAATATTAGAGAAGAACAACCCAAGGCAACCACAGCACCACGAGAGGCTGTTGTAAACAATGTAAATAAAGACAATATAATAGTAGAACAATACAGAAGCCGTAATTTCCTTGATAATTTTTCATTTGTTATCAACTCAATCAAAGAGGTTAGAATTCCCATACCGATAATTGAACCGAAATAGTTAGGATCAGTCCATCCTTTACGCGCTAAATCTCCGTCCAAGGTATTTACACTTGTAATAAAATTACCCCCTACAAATATAAACTCCAAAGAAAGCACTAAAGATATTATCGCAAATGAAAAAGCCATAAATTGGACCCGTTTATAATCTTGACAATCAAAAAGTGACTCACCTACGACTATAATAGACAACCAACTAAAAGTTACTACCAAGCTACTTGAAAAGAATAAGTCAATGAATAAAGATAGTAAACACAACATTTTAAAACTTAATGGAACTTTAAGTTTCTCAACTTTTGATTTTCCTAAAACTACCACACTCACTAACATTGTAATAAAAACATACAGACCATCAACAGGCATATAGGATACGGCAAAACTAGATGCAGATATTACAACAAAAGTGAAAAAAACTTCAGGCAACAAATGACTTTTATTGATCCACAACGGCATTAATACTGCCACCATAAAAATTAAACGAAGTGATATTGGAGGAAGATTTTCCGTATCAGTCCATGTCGTCAAAACGATCAACAATAATAAATAGTAAAATACTCCGACCTTCTTTGTATTAATATTTTTCATCCTTAGCTTTTAAATATACGAGTTATTCTAAGTAAGAAAAACATTTTATCCTTTAAGCTCAAAGGCATAAATACAACCTTTCTATTAATGCCCTTAAAACATGTCTTCCATAATTTGAAATACTCCTTCTGAGAAATCACAGGAAGCAGTAAATCTCGTTGTTTATGTTTAAAACAATCCAACGAAAGTTCCATATTTTTTCCCATAACAAAATTCTGTCTAAAGAATCTTTCTAAAATCAAAACATTATCATAAGCCTGCTCAAATCTTGAAACCACACTTTCTACAGAATTGTGTTTACTTATAGAATTTTGATTACTGAAATAATAATAAAATGGTTTCGGAATAAAACAGATCTTCTTACAAAAATAAATCAACTGTAAACATAAAGCTATATCCTCCCCCATTCCATATATTGGATAAACAATTTCATTTTGAAACAATTCTCTTTTAAAAAGTTTAGAACACAAAGAAGCCGACTCTTTCTGAAAAAGACAATTTTGAATAAAAAGTTCCTTTTCTATGGATTGGCAATTAACATAAGGAGTAAAATGCTCACCATCTGTAACTTGATAACCACATACAACAACATCAGCCTTATTCTTTATCGCCTCATTATACATAGTTTCATACATTTTCTTATCTACCCAATCATCAGAATCACATTGTATTATAAAATCACCTGTTGTATTACTAATACCACTTTTACGAGCCATAGGAAGCCCCTTATTCTCAGTATGCTGAACAATCTTTATTTGATTTTCACGATTAGGATATTGAGCTATGACCGATTTCAAAATATTTATGGAATTATCAGGAGTACAATCATCCACAAAAACAAACTCCATATCATTCAAACTCTGCTCAAATAAACTTCGTGCACATCGAGCTATATATTTTTCTACTTTATAAATTGGAACAACTACAGAAACTTTTGGCATATGTATAATTATTATTTCCTAAAAAACATTTCTTTTACGTATTGAACTGTTTTCAATCTTTCTTTTCCCGATAATACTACAAAATACATTAATATTATACCGCCTATCACATCCGTTACAAGAACAAGTAGAAACCTAAGAATAGAAAAACTCATTACATTATGTACAAAAAAAGGAATTATCGGCAAAACAACCGTCATAACACAACATGGAACTATTACTGTTTTTAAATAGTCTCTAAGTTTATATGGAAATATATATTTAAGCTGAATAAGACAAACCAATTGATTCACTACAGAAAAAATAATAGTAATAACAAAAACACTTACAGCATCATAGCCTAAATATAGAAAAAGCCATGAAACTGGTATTAATCCAAGATTCACTAGTGAAGTTGCTATTTGATACTTATTTATACGTCCCACTGCAAATGCAACTTGGGAACAAGGAGTATTTAAAGTGCAAACTAAAGAATCAATCAACACTAAAATAGCAAATATTTTAGTGTTAGCGGGTATAGCATCTCCTAACCACAAAGGTAGTAGCACGTCAAGTTCCAACATTATTGGTATAGTCAACAAACACATTAAAGCGTAGCACACTCGCGATTCCATGAACATCAAATACTTGGTCTTATCATTGTCACCTTGCGCATAGGTATTTACAATTTGAGGGCGAAACGCGGTTGCAATATTTGTAGAAAAGCCATTAATTGCACCATTCACTTGATAAGCCACTCCCCTTGCAGCATTTATAATCGGACCAAAATAAACATTTAATACCATATTCAACCCTTGACCTTTAAGTAAAAATGCAAATGTTCCAATCAAGTTCCAGCCTGAAAAAGAAAGCATTGAATTAAAGAGTTGTTTGTCAATATTCCAACCATTTTTTTTAATTAGAATTTTTCGCTTTGCATATATATAGTAGCATACGAAATCAAAAATAGAAATTATCAAAGTTATTAAAGAATATATTATAAGTTTATCAAACGGCAAATATGGAAGTATTATTACTGCTATTAACTTCATTATAACATCCAACATACTCACAACTGCATAATAGTCCATTCGCTCTTTAGCCATTATTGCTCCCATGTAAGGAATCTGCAATATAATAAAAAACATAGATACAACAGTCGATTGATAAACTATATTTGCAGCAAATAACCTATCATCAGGAACGACCATTACAGAATTTACATACCATAGTCCAAACGTCTCAAGTAGAATAAAAATTATTACATATAAAGCCAAATGTATTATTAATCCTGTAGAATAAACTCTATAATAACCATTAACTTGATCATTAATACCTTCATAATTGTAAAATCGCTGCATACTTGAAGACAGTGTTGCATTAAAAAATCCAAACAAAGTAACAAAACCAGCAACAACATTATATACTCCAAAATCTTCTACACCAAGTGTATTTAATACTACACGTGATGTATATAGAGCAACAAAAAGAACAAACAGCATTCGTATATATAAGAATGCTGTATTTTTTGCTATTCGTTTATTATTATCTGACATTTAACGCTATATAAAGTCCTATTATTAGTTCACTGATCTTTAATCTACTTTTATCACTCAATCATATCCATAAAGCTCCAATCTACACAACACATCATTTTTAAAATATAGAGATAGACTTTGTAAAAATATTAAAACAACAGTTACTTGATAATAAATAGATTACAATATGTATAATACTCAATTTAAGTTTCTCCTCCCCTTTGTAGGTACTTATTAAGGCCTACAAGGAGGGAGGGAGCAATTATTACCTTTATCAATTATTTAAATTGTTCACAATATAAAAATCTCTTAACTTTTCACTTCTATTGCTCAACAATAAAAAATTATTCTTTCACCATGAAATCTTAACTTAAATTGTGACACATGATTAATATTTTAGAACTTACGCCATACCATTTTGTTAACAATTCCCACATAACTCTGAATTATCTTCACAACCTTAGTACTTACATTTTCATCCATATAGTCAGATACAGGAATACCATGTTGACCGTCCTTACACAGTTCAACTGCAATATCTACAGCTTGTAAAAGACTCTTTTTATCAATACCAGCAATTATAAAATCACCTTTGTCAACAGCTTCGGGGCGTTCAGTGGAAGTTCGGATACAAATAGCAGGGAACGGATGACCTACACTAATGAAGAAGCTTGATTCTTCGGGAAGTGTACCAGAGTCACTGACTACAGCAAAGGCATTCATTTGAAGACAGTTGTAGTCATGAAAGCCGAGAGGTTCGTGTTGAATAACCCGTTCATCAAGTTTGAAACCACTTGTAGTAAGACGGTTACGACTACGTGGATGACAACTGTAGAGAATTGGCATATCGTATTTTTCCGCCATTTTATTAATTGCAGAAAAAAGAGACATAAAATTCTTCTCGGTATCAATATTTTCTTCTCTATGCGCTGATAGCAATATATATTTACCTTTCTCCAAGCCAAGACGCTGATGTACATCGCTTGCTTCTATTTCTGCCAAATTATTGTGAAGAACTTCTGCCATTGGGGATCCCGTTACATAAGTACGTTCCTTAGGAAGGCCGCAATCAGCAAGATAACGACGGGCATGTTCTGAATATGCCATATTCACATCACTAATGATATCAACGATACGACGATTGGTCTCTTCCGGGAGACATTCATCCTTACAACGGTTACCTGCCTCCATATGGAAAATTGGAATATGCAAACGTTTAGCACCTATAACACTCAAACATGAGTTTGTATCACCAAGTACAAGAACTCCATCAGGCTTTGTCTGTGCAAAGAGCTTGTAAGAGCAATTAATGATATTACCGCAAGTAGCTCCCAAATCATCTCCTACAGCATCCATATAAACTTCAGGTTCTGCCAATTTCAAGTCCTTAAAGAAGATTCCATTCAAGTTATAATCATAGTTCTGACCCGTATGAGCAAGAATCACATCAAAATACTGACGACATTTAGTGATAACAGCCGCCAAACGGATTATTTCGGGCCGAGTACCGACAACGATAATGAGTTTCAACTTGCCGTTGTCCTTGAATTTTATATCTGAATAATCAAATTTTGGTTGTTTTTCCATATTATTTTTCTACTTTATCAAAGTACGTATCCGGTTTATTTGGATCGAATATCTCATTGCAGTACATAACAGTTACCAAATCTTCCGTATCAGAAAGATTGGTAATGTTATGGGTATAGCCAGGAAGCATGATGACAGATTGTATTTTGTCACCGCTCACTTCATAGCTAAGAACCTCGTCAGTTCCTTCTTTCCGAAGTTGAATAAGTCCATGACCACTCACTACGATAAACTGCTCCCACTTAGTGTTGTGCCAATGTTCTCCCTTAGTTATACCAGGCTTAGAAATATTAATACTTACCTGTCCACTGTTCAAAGTATGTACAAGTTCTGTGAAACTGCCACGCTGGTCAACATTCATTTTCAAGTCAAAAATGGCTTTTTCTTTTGGCAAGTAACTCAAAAATGTACTATACAGACGTTTTGCAAAAGAATGTGACGAAATTTCCGGAATCATCAATGTCTTAGGCATTTCTGCAAACTGATGCAATAAATCAACTATTTCACCCAATGTAACCTTATGGGTAACCGGGCAATAGCAATATCTACCATCAACCTTTGGATGTACTTCAAGACCTTCAAACTCGCAACGATGCTCCTCGCTTTTCAAGGCATGAATCATTTCATCCACAAGGTCATCAATATAGAGCAGTTCAAGCTCAATATTTGGATCATTGACTTGTATAGACAAGTCATTGGCGATGTTATTACAAAATGTAGCTACAGCACTGTTATAGTTGGGGAGACACCACTTGCCATAGAGATTTGGAAAACGATATACCAACACTTTTGCTCCTGCTTCTTTACCATATTGTAGAAAAAGATCTTCACCTGCCTTTTTGCTACGACCGTATTCACTGTTACCAAAACGACCGACCAATGAGGCTTGCGTACTGGAAGAGAGCATGACGGGACAAGTATTATGATGTTTTTTCAGTGTATCAAGCAACGTACTTGCAAAGCCGAAGTTGCCTTTCATAAACTCATCATTGTTTTGGGGACGATTCACTCCGGCAAGATTGAACACAAAGTTAGCTTTTTGACACCAAACATCCAATTCTTCAGGAGTGGAATTAAGATCATATTCAAAGACTTCATCTATTTGTAAGTTGCCGTAACAATGAGCCTTACCATCTTTGATATTATTGAGTTGAGCACAAAGGTTGCGACCAACAAAACCTTTGGCACCGGTAACTAAAATTCTCATAACTCTATTATTGCACAAAGTTACCTTCACCACTCAATTCCTTCTTTATGTAGTCCAGAGCAGCAATCTTAGCTTTGGTTTCCTCTACACTCAGAATATAGGTATTATTAGAGTTAAATTCAGTCAACATATTACGCTCCGTCTCTCCTTCTTTAAAGAACTTGTCATAGTTCAATCCACGATTATCTGCCGGTACACGATAAAAATCACCCATATCCTCAGCTTTAGCGCATTCTTCATTAGTGAGCAACGTTTCATACATTTTTTCTCCGTGACGGATACCTATTACCTTAATATCCTCTTTCTTGCCACCAAAAAGTTCACAGACAGCCTCAGCCTGAGTCTGAATTGTACAAGCCGGTGCTTTCTGTACAAGGATATCACCGTTCTGTCCATGTTCAAAAGCAAAGAGCACGAGGTCAACAGCCTCCTCCAACGACATGATGAAACGGGTCATTTTAGGTTCTGTCAATGTTACTGGATTACCATTACGGATCTGCTCTATCCACAGAGGAATTACAGAACCACGAGAACACATTACATTACCATAACGCGTGCAGCAAATCTTAGTCTTACCCGAGTATCGGCTCTTGGCTACAGCAATCTTTTCTTCAACCGCTTTGGTAATACCCATAGCATTGATAGGATAAGCGGCCTTGTCGGTAGAAAGGCATATTACAGCAGCTACACCCGCTTCAATAGCAGCTGTCAGCACATTGTCAGTTCCCATTACATTCGTTTTTACAGCTTCCATTGGGAAAAATTCGCAACTTGGAACCTGCTTCAAAGCAGCGGCATGGAAAATGTAGTCAACACCAGGCATAGCGTTCTTACAAGACTGAAGACTACGCACATCACCAATAAAAAACTTTATTTTATGTGCTACATCAGGATATTTTACTTGATATTCGTGGCGCATATCATCCTGTTTCTTCTCGTCACGTGAGAAAATACGGATTTCACCGATATCAGTTCGAAGGAAACGATTCAAAACCGCATTGCCAAAGGAACCTGTTCCACCGGTAATCATAAGTGTTTTACCTGCAAAAATGCTCATAATACTTATTTTTATTCGTTATATCAATAATTAGTTGAAACCATATCTACTTTTCTTTGCCGTAGCCATAACCGTAGCCATAACGCTTGCCATAGCCATAATGCTTGCCGTATTTACCATAACCATAATAATAGCCGTACTTCTTTTTCTGAAGATCCAAGCCGTTAATGGCGATACAGAGGTTAGGCAGTTTGTTGTTTTCCATAAGCTCATTGATCAAAGTAAACTCTGCCTTACGGGTATAATCAGCACGGCATACGTATACCGACAAATCAGCTGTGCGACCTATCAGCAAGGTATCAGTTACCATACCCACGGGGGCCGTATCCAGAATCACATAGTCAAAATTAGCCTTCAATGTTTCGATGGCTTTTTCCAAGCCGTCACGGGCCAACAGTTCCGTTGGATTGGGAGGAACTGATCCGCCCGGAAGAATAAAAAGATTCCTGTTGATATCAGAAGGCTGTACCAAATCCATCAGATTAACAGCCGGATTGGTCAAAAATTGGGTGATACCTTGTTCTTTTCTCGAAAGATTGAAAACTTTATTCAATCCCGGTTTGCGAATGTCAAGACCAACTATCACAACTTTTTTACCTAACAAAGAAAGACTAATAGCCAAATTAGACGATACAAAAGACTTACCTTCACCACTGATGGTAGATGTCACCAGAATCACATTCTTGCCATTTTCAAGCATAAACTGAAGATTGGTACGGACATTACGGAATGTCTCGCTCATCAGGTTATTCTGATTCTCAAATACAGCTATAGAACCGGACTTTTCATCCGCCAACGGGATATCGCCAATAACAGGAAGAGAAGTTAGTTTTTCAACATCAGCACGGCCCTCAATCTTAAATTTGGTCAAGCCAATCAAATAAATGATACCTACCGGGATTCCCATTCCTAATACCAAGGCGGCAAGATAAACCATCATTCTTTTAGGGGAAACCGGATTGTCATCCGCTAAAGCTTCATCAATGATCTTGGCATTATTTGCAGTAGCTGCCAAAGTGATGGCATTCTCTTCACGTTTTTGAAGTAGCATCAAATAAAGGCCGGCCTTAATTTCCTGTTGGCGGGCAATGCTTACAAATTGACGTTCCTGAGTCGGGGCGTCACTGATACGACGGGAATAACGACTCGCTTCACGGTCCAAATCGGCTTTCGTGATCTGTAACCCTTTCAACGTAGCATCCAAAGTGGCCTGTACATTGCTACGCATGGCACGGATACTGGTATTAAGGTTGACAATCGCCGGGTTACTTTCCGTTGAAGTACGCAACAGACGGTTACGTTCAATCAGCATCTCATTATAACGAGAGATTGCTCCAACCAAGCCACCATCCTGCAAGCCAACATTGGCAGGTAACACTTCATATTCATTACCCTGAAGGTATTTTTGCAAATCAACAATAAGGTTGATCTGGGTCTGATTCTCCACACGTTTCTTTTCGTATTCCGCATTACCCGTCAAGGCGATCTGCGCCTCACTACTCAAATCCGTAATACCGGCTGTACGTTTGAAATTTTCCAGATCTTGCTCTGTACTACCCAACTCCTTGGAAATAATACCGATACGTTCATCTATAAACTCTGCTGTTTTCTGGGCAACTTCATTCTTGTCATTATTCGCATTGATGTTGTACATCTCGAGCAGTTTATTGATAAAATCCTTACCACGACGGGGATTGGTATTCTTCAATGAAATGACCACAACAGAAGTCGTTTTCGAAGTGGGTGCTACCAACAAGGAGTTGGCATATCCTTTTGCTACAGAAAAAGGCCTATTAATGAAAGCCGTAATATGACGTTCTTTCGTCACGTTTTCCGGACGAACAGCAGACAAAGTATCATTATTTGCGAAAAATGCGACCGTACCCTCATCGGTCGGGAATACGGCAGGTAATTTTTCAAATTGTCTCCGGTATTCTTTCTCACCCACTCTCATTTGTACATCCATCACCCCTGTCGGTTGAAGAGTCATGGCGACTTCCATCCTGCCCGGAAGCTTGTCTGCCTCCTGCGGAGTAAGGCTCACCAATACGGGAGAGGTCTGATAAAGTTCCTTTTTCGGGAACTCGTCTTCATCTATATAGGTAACAAACAATCCTAAATTGTTTACCACCTCTCCGGATAAAGACTTCGAGCGGAGCACTTCGATTTCATTATCAACATTACTGGATGAAGAGACAAACCCGTCCAAACCCATCCTCTCCAGTTCGGAAGACATACTTGTACCACCACCTTTTTTATCATCCTTAATCAAGACTGTAGCGGAAATATTATAAACGGGTGTCGTCAGTCGCAGGTAGCCCCACGCACAGGCGATACAAACAATTACTGAAAACACGAACCAAGGCCAGTGAACCAGACAACGGAAAAGGATTTCCTGAATATTAAACTGTTCTTCAGACTGTTCCATACACTTTTCCTTTTTTTCCTCAATCATACAGTAATATTATTTGAAGATTGTTACTAATAAACTTGCCAATGACACCAAGATAGAGGTGGCGGAGAACCACAAAGTAGTACTGTTACCTATATCGGAATTACGGGCTTTTGCTTTATTAGGAGTCACATAAACTATATCATTCTGCTGCAGCCAATAGTAGGGGGAAAGAATGGTTTCCGCACTGTTAAGATCCAATGTTATAATCTGCTGTTTGCCGTCAGCACCTTCACGAATCAGTTTTACATTGTCACGAAGCCCCCAGACAGTCATATCACCCGCCATGGCCAAAGCTTCCAACAGATTCACCTTCTCGTTATTGATGGTAAACGTACCCGGACGGGCAACCTCACCCAATACGGAAATTTTGTAATTGACCATGCGGACGGTTACTATCGGAGTCTCCTTGATATAAGGTTTCAACTTTTCTATAATTAATTGTTCTGCCTCTTTCTTTGTCAAACCGCCCACTTTTAATTCACCTAATACCGGAAAATTGATCTTTCCTTCATTATCCACCAGATAGGGCTGTAGGACAGGTTGGGTTGTCAACTGTGTATTCCCAGTAACCACACTGCCAGGACTCGCTACCGTCAAATTGAAAGGAACCGCCAACTCCGGACTGGTACATGAAACCACAATAGTAAGCAGGTCTTTAGGCATTATTTTGGCGTCATACAAATTTTCCTGTTGAGCTGTCTGTTCCACAATTTCCGCATCCTGCAGATAGGGTACCTTTTTATATGACTGACAGGAAACAAACAGAAGTATTGTAATCAAGCAAACAAGCACATTGCGTCCCATACCTTGTATATTCATATACATGTAAAATAGTTTATTCATAAAATTTTCCAGTTTATTATTCTTTATCCAATACTTCAAATCGCGGAGAATTCTTTGACTTGAACTCCGGAACTACTTTCTTCATCAACCGCACGGTATCCATGATCTTTACCGCACGCGACAACTTTTCAAATTCTGCATAAGTGTCAAGAATATCAGCATATTCATACCGACGAACTTTAGCGATCATGATTTTCTTATTCTCTGTCGGAATCGTATTTTCTTTATCGCTCAACACCTCTTCATAAAGCTTCTCACCCGGACGTAATCCCGTAAATTCGATCTTTATGTCTTCACCCGGACGATAGCCAGCCAATTCGATCATACGAGTCGCCAGATCAACGATCTTGACCGCCTTTCCCATCTCAAAGACAAAGATTTCATTGCCCTCACCCATGGTAGCAGCCTCCATTACCAGACGGCAAGCTTCGGGAATGGTCATAAAGAAACGGATGATATCAGGATGAGTAACAGTGACAGGACCGCCATTCTCTATCTGTTCTTTAAAACGGGGAATGACAGAACCGTTACTACCCAACACATTACCAAAACGGGTAGTGATGAATTTGGTATGACCTTTCACTTTTCCCTCACGGATAGCACATCCCAGACTTTGGACATAGATCTCCGCCAAACGCTTGGAACAGCCCATTACATTAGTAGGATTTACAGCTTTATCCGTAGACACCATAATCATCTTTTCTGCACCATATTCCACAGCCATGTCAGCCACCTGACGGGAACCGGTCACATTGACAAGTACGGCCTCACAAGGATTTTCCTCCATCAATGGTACATGCTTGTAAGCAGCGGCATGAAAGACGACTTGAGGATGATACAATTCGAAGACCATACGAACACGTTCCTTCACACGCACATCACCAATCACCGGAACAAAATCTATAGCAGGATATCTTTTCTCAAACTCAAGACGGACATTATGCAAAGGGGTTTCTGCAGAGTCGAACATGATAAGTTTCCGAATTCCCATCTGCACCAATTGACGGCAAAGCTCACTGCCAATACTACCTGCCGCACCAGTCACCAACACCACTTTTCCCCTGAATTCTTCTGCTACCTGACGGAGGTTGATGTTAATTTCGGCACGGCCCAACAAATCCTCAATCTTAATAGGACGTACCCACTGATGAAAGTTCCCGTCAGAATCCGCCTCACTGATAGTAGGGGCTATCAATGTCTTAAGTTCATTGCTTTTACAATATTCCAGAAGGCGTTTTTCTTCCAGGCGGGTATCTTCATAACGCGAAAACAGAATCCCCTTAATTCCGCGCTTCCGCATGATATAATCAACATCCGACTCATTTTCAAAGTAATAAACGGGAAGATCCGCCAATCGCCGTCGGCTGTTATTTTTACCATATACATAAAAACCGGTTACTTTATAATGTGCACTATCCCTAAGACGTAACTTCAAGGCTACACTCTCTTCATTAGTACCATAAATAAGAATACGTGTGTTCTTTTTATTCACCCAATCCAATAAAAAATCATAGACGATTATCAATGATACACGAAAGGTCGTCAAGATCACTAAAGTCAATAAACCATCAAATAGAAGATAGGATATTTTATAATTATATGGCAATTGGGTCTCATATATAACTCCAAAAGAAATAATGACCAAACAGGCTATTTTAAATAAAACGGCACACATGATACGCCAAAGTTCACGTGCCTGTGAGAAACGAATTGTATTACGATAAGTATGGAATAATAAAGAGCCCGCAACACTTGCCACCAAAGAAACGCAAGCAAATTTACAGAGCATCCAGTCGGTCATTGGAACATGCGCCATATAATGAATTACCGCATAAGCGACCAACGAACATAATACAGAAATTGCCGTGTCAATACCTAAAATAACCCAATAACTGAAATAATTTTTGCGGACATATTGCACTATGTCCTTCAATGTTTTTTCCATTATAGTATAAATGAATAAAATAATATTTCGAAATTTGATTTATCTGATTGATTATGATCAGTACAAGGACTATGACTACGATTTCCATGTTGGTGTAGCCCAACAGAGAATCCCTTCATCTTTCGATACGTACATACATTTCTACACTATATCTTTTGTAAAGATATAATTCATAATACTTTATGGATTTTTATTTTTGAGAGAGGTCATCGATAAATATATCCACTGTTTGGTTACCGATGTCAGATAGACTGCCTGCTATTTTACAGACTTTCATTACATTTTTGCAGTAAAATCCCCATACCCCTATAAAATAGATTGATTACTCAATCACGTAAATCCCCATTTTCAGATACCGGCTCTACACACCCAGCCGGTATATCTACACATGCACACCCTAACATTGTCAATCGAACAGCAACTTTCGATTTCCCATTCACATGTACTAATTCCCCTTCCAATCCTGCCAATGGTCCCTTGATTACCCGTATTTTCTCTCCCGGAGCCAATGGCGATGTACTCATGCTAATCGTCTCATCCGAGTAGTCGAGCATAAACTTAAATCGCAACATTTGTTGATCAGGAATAACAGCCGGAGTACTCTCCCCACGTAATACCATGTAACGGCTGATAGAAGATAAAGTCAGGACTTCTTTTTGTTCTTGCAGATCAACGTGAACGAAAATCATCATCGGAAGCAGTACCCGGTCGACAATTTTACGGCGGTCGCTCCATTGATGGACTTCTTGTTGAATTGGAAGAAAATTTTCGATCCCCATTTTCGTAAGCCGCTCACTTGTTTTTTTCTCGTGACAGATACGTACAATAGCTACTAACCAACGTTTTGAGCGCGCTACGCTGCTGCCAATCACATCTGTTGACAGAAGATCCCGATCGTCATTTTTCTTAATGATCATGTATTTTTACCCCTCATTTCTCCGTCACCTTTAAGGTAATGGATTGAATTCAGTGGCAAAGATAGATAAAAATATAAATAGTAAACAAGAAAAAACTTTTCTTTTTTTACAGACAGACTGAATTGTGCTTTTTCTGTATCTACTTTGATTACCACTTATAGTTAATACCGAAGCTAAGCAATTCTTTCAACTGGAAGAAGCTGTCGCCTTCAGTCGGTTTCGAGCTGTCGTCAAAACGGGTATGTATATAGAGCTTGGTAGAAAGATAACGGTTTAATACGAAATTGAACGTATTTTCCCATTCTACACGTGCCCAATGGTAGTTGGTCAGATAATTGAGACGAGACTCTAAAGTCACTGCAGAAATGATGGTCCAGTTCAATGTCGATTGCAACTGGGAACCGAAATCGTTTTTAGAACATTTTCCTTTTTCTAAGCCAAACTTAGTTTCATCCACTTCAGAATTGCCTATATAACGTAAGTTGTAAGTCAACGGCGCCATAAACACGGAAAGATTAAATTTCTTCTTACTCAATTTATAATCCATACCGACACTGACCGCCAAATCTGCCGGAGACATGAAAGATGAAACCAATTCTTCACTGTTAGCTTTATATCCGTTGAAGAACTGTGTCTTAAACTCGGAAGAAATGGTATAATACCAATTTTTGAGGGCTCTCAAACCTAATTTGTTATATAAGCGGAATTGGTCGGTATTAAAAAGATATTTATGATATTCATCTGACGGAGTGGAAGTCATACCCACTTTAGCTTCCAATTGATTCTCAAACAGGACTTTCTCATTATCATTATAGTTGGCAAAAATCTGAAAAGTCGCTAATCCGGAGAAGTTACTTTCACCTCCCTTATACCAGTTATCCGAAAGGTGGTTCTGACTGATCTGCAACGATCCGTTACCTCCGGTCACCCACCAGTTCGGCCGGCTAATCTTCATATTGGCCTTTCCTACATTATCATCCATATTTTCCGGTTGAAACAGATGAATAACGTTTGCTTTGGGAGATATTTTCGGCTTCACATCGTGACGGAATACATCACGACTCATGATGCGGTCTTCTGTAGTGACAACCAAGTTCGGACGTTCCAAATAAAGATCCATCAATGCACTGTTCACTATTTTCTCGGCACGCTGGGTTTTGGTAAATGCCAGGGTATCATAAGGCAGAAGTTCCGCTGTCAGTTGAGGAGTGGTGTCCCATTGCATAGGCTTCCATTCCAATTTCGAATATTGTGCCATCGGAGCATAATAATATGCCAATGGTGTGAACAGACGAAAATAATCGGGATCAGACGGAATATAACGTGGCGGCACAGACAGATCGTTCAAATAATCTAATTGCGCGACATACTTATTATATAAATAAGAAACGGTATCCAGTTTCGGAGTCGGCCCCGACATATTCAGTTTGAGCATCAAATATTTCTGAAGCTCCGCCGAAAGCGTATCTGCTTTCACGACTCTGGCTTTTGCCACAACTGTTGAAGATTTAACCGTTTTGGCAGGTTTAATCGCTTCAGGAGCAGGCTGCAGAGAGTCAGTCGGAAGTGGAGAGGGATCGACAGATTCCTGTGCAAAAAGCGATAACGATAAGATTGACAGAATAAACGCTGAACATAAAGTAGTAATTCTCATCATATTTGTCTATGGTTTAGAGTGCAAAGCTACATTATTTTGTTCAGAAATCATAGGATTCTTTTAAAATTGCATTTTTTAATAAAATTGTGGAGACGAAAGACTGTAATCTTCCTCTTTTTTTTATAATTTTGCGGTTTTTAAGTTCGTAAGAATACTACTAAGTAAACAATTATTAAAACAGTTATAGCTGTGGGAGAAACAAAGTATATTTTCGTCACCGGTGGTGTTGCCTCTTCTTTAGGAAAAGGGATCATCTCATCATCCATCGGTAAGTTGCTGCAAGCAAGAGGTTATAATGTAACCATCCAGAAGTTTGACCCGTATATCAACATCGACCCGGGAACATTGAATCCTTATGAGCACGGAGAGTGCTATGTAACCGTAGACGGACACGAAGCCGACCTCGACTTGGGACACTATGAGCGATTCCTGGGTATACAAACGACAAAGGCGAACAACATTACTACGGGACGTATCTACAAGAGCGTCATTGACAAGGAACGTCGTGGAGATTATCTGGGTAAAACGATCCAGGTGATTCCTCACATCACAGACGAGATCAAACGGAATGTAAAACTGCTTGGTAATAAATACAAGTTTGATTTTGTGATTACTGAAATCGGTGGTACGGTAGGTGACATCGAATCACTCCCCTACCTCGAAAGTATCCGTCAGTTGAAATGGGAACTCGGTAAGAACGCTCTTTGCGTACACTTGACCTATGTTCCTTATCTTGCTGCTGCCGGAGAATTGAAAACAAAACCGACGCAACATTCTGTAAAGGAACTCCAAAGTGTGGGTATTCAGCCGGATGTACTGGTACTGCGTGCCGAGCATCCGCTAAGTGACGGACTGCGTAAGAAAGTGGCACAATTCTGTAATGTAGACGATAAAGCCGTTGTGCAATCTATTGATGCGGAAACAATTTACGAAGTACCTATCCTGATGCAAGCGCAAGGGCTGGACAGCACTATCCTCGAAAAGATGGGACTGCCGGTAGGAGAAACTCCGGGACTCGGTCCATGGCGTAAATTCCTGGAACGTCGTCACGCTGCAGAGACTAAAGAACCGATCAATATTGCACTGGTTGGAAAATACGATTTGCAGGATGCTTATAAGTCTATCCGCGAAGCTTTATCGCAGGCAGGTACTTACAATGACCGCAAAGTGGAAGTTCATTTCGTAAACAGTGAGAAACTGACAGACGAAAATGTAGGTGAAGCTTTGAAAGGTATGGCAGGTGTTATGATCGGTCCGGGATTCGGCCAACGGGGTATTGACGGCAAGTTTGTCGCTATCAAATATACACGTACGCATGACATTCCGACTTTCGGTATTTGTCTGGGTATGCAATGCATCGCCATCGAATTTGCACGCAACGTACTGGGATACGCTGATGCCAACTCACGTGAAATGGATGAAAAGACTCCGCACAACGTGATTGATATCATGGAAGAACAGAAAGCAATCACCAACATGGGTGGTACGATGCGTCTGGGTGCTTACGAATGTGTATTGCAGAAAGGTTCGAAAGCATATCAGGCTTACGGACAAGAACATATTCAGGAACGTCACCGTCATCGCTATGAGTTCAACAATGATTATAAAGACCGATATGAAGCTGCCGGCATGAAATGTGTAGGTATCAACCCGGAATCGGATTTGGTAGAAATCGTTGAAATCCCGGCTTTGAAATGGTTTGTCGGTACACAGTTCCATCCGGAATATGGCAGTACGGTACTGAATCCTCATCCGTTGTTCGTGGCATTTGTGAAAGCTGCCATCGAAAACGAAAAAACAACGGCAAAAGGCTAACGATACGCGATAAACGACTGGTAGTTTGTAATTTTATAATTTGTAATTAAAATAAGAATGGATAAAAACACCATCACAGGTCTCGTTCTAATAGGCATATTATTGGTAGGATTCAGCTTTTTGAGTCGTCCAAGCGAGGAACAGATAGCTGCACAAAAAAGATACTATGACTCTATTGCCGTAGTACAGCAGCAGGAGGAAGCGCTGAAGGCAAAAACGGAAGCTGCGCTGGCTAACAGCCAAAAAGAGGTTGCATCGGCCGCCGATTCTTCTGCTTTATTTTTCAATGCCTTGCATGGGACCGATTCTAAAATCAGCATCCAGAATAATGTAGCGGAAATTACTTTCGCAACAAAAGGCGGACGTGTCTATTCAGCCATGTTGAAGAATTATATGGCACAGGACAAAAAGACGCCGATTATGTTGTTCGACGGCGATGATGCTTCGATGAACTTCAACTTCTACAACAAAGCAGGAGCCATCCAGACCAAAGATTATTTCTTTGAAGCTGTAAACAAGACGGATAGTAGTGTTACCATGCGTCTGGCTGCGGATAGCGCAAGCTATATCGATTTCATCTATACGCTGAAACCGGATAGCTACCTGATGAACTTTGAAATCAAAGCGACAGGCATGGAAAACAAGTTGGCAAGCACCAAGTATGTGGACATCGACTGGTCACAACGCGCCCGCCAACTGGAAAAAGGATTCACCTATGAAAATCGTCTGTCGGAACTGACTTATAAAGTAACAGGCGACAATGTAGACAACCTGTCTGCTGCCAAAGATGACAGTCAGAATTTACCGGGACGTATCGACTGGGTAGCTTTCAAAAATCAGTTCTTCTCTTCTGTATTTATTGCTGAACAGGATTTCGACAAGGTTTCCGTAAAGTCAAAAATGGAGCAGCAAGGAAGCGGATATATCAAAGATTATTCTGCTGAAATGAATACTTTCTTTGATCCGACAGGCAAAGAACCGACAGAGATGTATTTCTATTTCGGTCCGAACCACTTTAAGACGCTGAAAGCGCTGGATAAAGGCCGCGACGAGAAATGGGAACTTCACAGACTGGTTTACTTGGGCTGGCCGTTGATTCGCTGGATTAACCAGTTTATCACAATCAACGTATTCGACTGGTTATCCGGTTGGGGATTGAGCATGGGTATCGTACTGTTGATTCTGACCATCATGGTGAAAGTCGTGGTTTATCCGGCTACCTGGAAAACGTACATGTCTTCTGCCAAGATGCGTGTATTGAAACCGAAAATTGACGAAATCAGCAAGAAATATCCGAAGCAGGAAGATGCAATGAAGAAACAGCAGGAGGTGATGGGTCTTTACAGCCAGTACGGGGTAAGCCCGATGGGCGGCTGTCTGCCGATGTTATTGCAGTTCCCTATCTTGATGGCTTTGTTTATGTTCGTGCCGAGTGCTATCGAGCTGCGTCAACAGAGTTTCTTGTGGGCGGACGACCTTTCTACTTATGACGCTATCATCACATTCCCATTCCATATTCCGTTCCTGGGCAACCACCTTAGCTTGTTCTGCTTGCTGATGACGGTGACAAACATCTTGAACACGAAGTACACGATGTCTATGCAGGATACCGGAGCGCAATCACAAATGGCGGCAATGAAATGGATGATGTATCTGATGCCGATTATGTTCTTGTTTGTCTTGAACGACTATCCGTCAGGTTTGAACTATTACTACTTCGTGTCAACGCTGATTAGTGTGGGTACTATGATTCTGCTTCGTAGAACGACTGACGAAACTAAATTGTTGGCTATTCTTGAAGCGAAAAAGAAAGACCCGAAACAAATGAAAAAGACCGGATTTGCTGCTCGCCTGGAGGCGATGCAAAAGCAACAAGAGCAATTGCAGCAGCAAAGACAGAATAAAAAATAAGGAGTAATTCCTGAATCATATTCTAAGAAAGCCGGACATCCTATTTTGGTTGCCCGGCTTTCTTTCTCTAAAAAATAAAATAAGATGAAAACTAAATATTCTTATAAACAAATCTGGACAATCTCCTACCCTATCCTAATCAGTCTGATTATGGAACAGATGATTGGTATGACGGACACTGCTTTTCTGGGACGTGTCGGAGAAATCGAATTAGGTGCTTCCGCCATTGCAGGTGTATATTACCTTGCCATTTTCATGATGGCATTCGGTTTCAGCATCGGTGCCCAGATATTAATTGCGCGTCGCAATGGAGAAGGGAACTACAAGGAAATCGGACCCATTTTTTATCAGGGCATATATTTCCTGCTTGCCATGGCAGTGATTTTATTCACGTTCTCCATCGTATTCTCACCATATATCCTCAAGAATATCATTTCGTCTCCTCACATTTACGATGCAGCCGAGAGTTATATTCACTGGCGTGTGTACGGGTTCTTCTTCTCTTTTATCATGGTCATGTTCCGCGCCTTCTTTGTAGGTACGACACAAACCAAGACGCTGACTTTGAACTCTATTGTGATGGTACTTTCGAATGTGGTATTCAATTATATCCTGATTTTCGGTAAATTCGGTTTCCCGCAATTGGGAATTGCCGGTGCTGCTATCGGCTCTTCGCTGGCTGAAATGGTATCGGTGATTTTCTTTATCATCTATACCTGGAAGCGGATTGACTGCAGGAAGTATGCATTGAATATACTGCCTAAGTTCCAAGGGAAAACACTGAAACGAATACTGAATATTTCTGTGTGGACAATGATTCAGAACTTTGTTTCTTTGTCTACCTGGTTTATGTTCTTTCTATTTGTGGAACATTTGGGAGAGCGCTCTTTGGCAATCGCGAACATTATCCGAAACGTGTCGGGAATCCCGTTTATGATTGCAATGGCATTTGCATCCACCTGTGGTTCATTGGTCAGCAATCTGATCGGTGCAGGTGAACAGGATTGTGTACGGGGTACTATCAGGCAGCACATTCGCATTGGATATATATTTGTATTGCCAATTCTGATATTCTTCTGTCTATTTCCGGATCTGATCCTACGTATTTATACAGATATGCCGGATTTGAGAGCAGCATCCGTGCCTTCACTGTGGGTATTGTGTTCTGCCTATCTGGTGCTGGTGCCTGCCAATGTTTATTTCCAATCGGTATCAGGTACAGGGAATACGCGGACTGCACTGGCTATGGAACTTTGTGTATTGGCTATCTACGTCACATACTCTGCATATTTCATCATGTACCTGCGGATGGACGTCGCATTTGCCTGGACAACGGAATGCGTATATGGTATTTTCACGCTGATGTTCTGCTACTGGTATATGAAGAAAGGAAACTGGCAGAAAAAGAAGATTTAAATCCTTTTTTCACTATCTTCGCAAGAAAATAAACATTTTATAAAATATATGAGACAAGCTAATTTAATTATGATGTCGGCAGCAATGTTGTTAGCTGCCTGCGGAGGAACCAAAGACGCAGGCAAGACAGATCAGGTGCTTATCGAGAAATCGGATATTAAGATCGAAGGGAAGCGCATGACTCCCGAAGCACTTTGGGCTATGGGACGTATCGGCGGATTCGCCGTATCGCCCGACGGAAAGAAAATTGCGTATACGGTAGCGTATTACAGCGTACCGGAAAACAAGAGTAACCGCGAAGTTTTCGTGATGAACGCAGATGGAAGCGAAAATCAACAAATCACTCATACCCCGTATCAGGAAAATGAGGTGACTTGGATTAAGGGAGGCACTAAACTGGCATTCTTAAGTAATGACAACGGAAGCAGCCAGCTTTATGAAATGAATCCGGATGGTAGCGGGCGCAAGCAGCTGACCAACTACGACGGAGATATTGAAGGATATTCCATCTCACCGGATGGCAAAAAACTGCTGTTTATTTCACAAGTAAAGACGAAAGAAAGCACTGTTGATAAGTATCCGGACCTGCCGAAAGCTACCGGTATCATCGTTACCGACCTGATGTACAAACATTGGGATGAATGGGTGACGACCGCTCCGCATCCTTTTGTTGCCGACTTTGATGGTAACGGCATTTCCAATATCGTGGATATTCTGAACGACGAACCGTATGAAAGTCCGATGAAGCCTTGGGGTGGCATTGAGCAACTTGCCTGGAATATGACTTCGGACAAAGTGGCTTACACTTGCCGTAAAAAGACAGGACTGGAATATGCGATTTCTACCAACTCTGATATTTATATCTATGACTTGAATACTAAGAAAACAGAAAATATTACTGAAGAGAACAAAGGATATGATACCAACCCACAATACTCACCGGACGGCAAGTATATTGCCTGGCAGAGCATGGAACGTGACGGATACGAAGCTGATCTGAACCGTCTGTTCATCATGAACCTGGAAACTGGCGAGAAGCGTTTTGTGAGTAAGGCATTCGAATCGAATGTGGATGCTTTTGTCTGGGGAGCAGATGCTAAAGTGATCTATTTCACAGGTGTATGGCATGGAGAATCACAAATTTATGCGCTTGACCTGGCAAATGATTCGGTAAAGGCTATTACTTCAGGAATGTATGATTACGAAGGGGTAGCTCTTTTCGGAGATAAGCTGATTGCGAAACGTCATTCAATGAGTATGGGGGATGAGATTTACTCTGTGGCACTAGATGGTTCTACCACTCAACTGACACAGGAGAACAAACAAATCTATGACCAGTTGGAAATGGGTAAAGTGGAAGGTCGCTGGATGAAAACAACAGATGGTAAACAGATGTTGACATGGGTGATTTATCCTCCACAGTTTGATCCGAACAAGAAATATCCGACTTTACTGTTCTGCGAAGGAGGTCCGCAGAGTCCGGTAAGCCAGTTCTGGTCTTATCGCTGGAACTTCCAGATTATGGCAGCTAATGATTATATCATCGTTGCTCCGAACCGTCGCGGTTTGCCGGGATTCGGTGTGGAATGGAACGAACAGATTAGCGGCGATTACGGTGGCCAGTGTATGAAGGATTACTTCACTGCTATCGATGAAATGGCAAAAGAGCCGTATGTGGACAAAGATCGTCTGGGATGCGTAGGTGCCAGCTTCGGAGGATTCTCCGTATATTGGTTGGCCGGACATCACGACAAACGGTTCAAAGCGTTCATTGCTCATGATGGTATCTTCAACATGGAAATGCAATATCTGGAAACTGAAGAAAAATGGTTTGCCAACTGGGATATGGGAGGCGCATACTGGGAAAAACAGAATCCGGTGGCACAGCGTACGTTTGCCAACTCTCCTCACCTATTCGTAGAGAAATGGGATACTCCTATTCTCTGTATCCATGGAGAAAAAGACTACCGTATCCTGGCTAATCAGGCTATGGCTGCTTTTGATGCTGCCGTGATGCGTGGTGTTCCTGCAGAGCTGCTAATTTATCCGGATGAAAACCACTGGGTATTGAAGCCACAGAATGGGGTTCTATGGCAACGCACATTCTTTGAATGGTTGGACAAATGGGTGAAAAAAGCTCCGTCTAAATAAAATTTTACGTTAATTACATAGTAGAATAAACATAATAAACTAAAAGAAGCCCCTGTTCTCAATCTTTTGAGTTCAGGGGTTTCTCCATTGCATTCATCAAAATCGGCTAAAATTATAAAAAAGTTCGCTAAATTTACTCCGAATAAATATTTTCAATTTCTACAATATACATCTTATGGAAACCTCCATGAGCACCACCGTACCACTTCTCTATTGATTCTTTATCCAGAAAACATTCCGGTTTGATAGTGTCAGCATAAAGTTTCTTACATTCCAGACTCAAACGTGCCTGCTCGAACAGGACATTTCCTTTTTCTGTAAATACAGGTTTCAATCCGGTTTCTTTTACTTTATCCATATTACGTCCCGACTTGGAACCACAAACAGCGTGAATTTTCTTATTTTCTTCTCCTAAGAAAGAAAGTGTCAGGTAATCGTTCTTCTCTACAAACTCGTATGTATACCGTTCGGGACGGATAAAAACGAAAGCAACCGGTTTATTCCACAACCAGCCGATGCCACCCCAACTTGCTGTCATCGTGTTAAACTTCTCTTTTGTTCCGGCTGTAACCAGCATCCACTCTTTTCCAATCGCTTCGAAAAAGTTTTCTTTCAAATCTTTTACTTCTAATTTCTTCATCTCTTTATTCGTAAATATGTATTCATAATTAGTTTATATAATAATTTAGGCACGGATTACACAGATTAACACGGTTACTTTGCAACAATAACAACACTAAAAACCGTGAAATCCGTACCTAGAAAAATAACGATTAATTCATGGCAGGTACTTATCTAATTATTTCTGTTTATTCAATTTCACAATCTCTCCCAAATAGGGAATCTTCACCGGAACCTTCCGTTTCTTAGCCTCTGTTGCGAAGACTTTCGGGGGATCATGCAAAGGCTCGTCAGACAAATCGAATGTGCCATAATGCATGGGAATGGTAAGACCAGCATGCATTTCCTCGGCGGCAGTCAATGATTCGTAAGGCGATATATGATTGGGACGCATAAACCAGCGAGGTTTGTATGCCCCGATGCCTAACAAAGCATAATCCGGTGCTCCGAACAGATCGGGAATCTCACGGAAGTGACTGGAATAACCTGTATCACCGCTATAATAAAGAGAAATTCCATTTCCTTGCAGCATGAAAGCTCCCCACAGTCGCTGGCCACCATCACGTACAGAACGTTTGCTCCAGTGTTGTGCCGGTAGAAAAGTAATCTTCAATCCCTCATCTTCCATTTGTTGATACCATCCGGCTTCAATCACTTTCATTTCGGGAAACCATCCCTGAATCAGCTCACCGGTTCCCAAGCCGCAAAAGAGTTTCATTTGCGGGTTATTCTTCAGTAAACGGGCTATACTCTGTTTATCCAAATGATCGAAATGGTCATGGCTGACAAGTAGATAATCAATCCCCGTAAATATGTCAGGATTAGCGGGAAACTCGCTCTGTCTCTTCACAAAAGGAATACTGCCGAACACAGGATCGAACATGATTCGTTTACCTGCTAACTGGAGAAAGAAAGAATTATGTCCGAGCCATATCAGGGAATCTCCCACCACTGCATCCAATGAACGGAGATAACAAACCTTTGGATCCCATTTCACCGTTTTCTTCTCTTTGCGTTGGGGATTGGACGAAAGACGCCATTTCAGTACACTCCCCATCCCCGGACGGAAGCGATGCTGCCGATTAAAAAAACGCCCGCGCACCATCGGATTTCCTCTCCAATAAGGGTTGACTGTCGCTAAACGTTCGTTTCTCCTAAAACATATATGTTCACCCATTTTTATTTCCTGAATACGTATTTACAAACTTACTAAAAATTTCTCGATTTACGATGAATTAGAGTAAACAAAAAATGTACCCCGGACACACTATCGGGGTACATTTACTTATAAAGGAATAAATATTATCCTTTTTTAATAGAATGAGACTTCGTTAAGAGCAGTGCAAGCCATACAAAGGCAGTTGCCAGCCAAGAGCTGAAAGATTAATAATCATTATGACTGCACCCAATATCCATAGAATCAATAGCGACCATTTCAAACCCGTTCCCATCGGTGACCAATGGAATAATTGCCGCAAGATAGTATACAAGAAAGCTCCTAACGGAATGCCGATGAGGGCAACTCCGGCAATCGTACCTAGCAGTGTCATCATTGGAGATACGGAAGCAACCGGCATCCAGTCGATGGCAGGCAGCATCTCGTAAAGCAGTGCTCCTCCGCTAACTGCCACGGCAATTGCTGCAAACACCAGTGCTACCAGTACAACGGCCAGTACGAACAAGACAGGGCAGCAGAGAATGACAAGAGCTACCAGAAATATTTTAAAGAGAACAGCAGCAATGGAAACAAATACATCGCCTATCTTTTGAAGAAAGGTACGAGGTTTGCCGGAGTTCATATAGTTGTTAACTCCGTCCGCTACACGTTCGAAACCGTCTGTCACTGTTTTGCCAATATTCTCAATGGTCACTGCTTCTCCACGCATACTCAATTTTTCCGCGGCAGTACGGGCTTCCGGAATAACGATCCATCCGATAATATAAAGTATAATCATCGGGCAATAAGGTACAAATACAAGGATAATCATCAATATACGCACTAATGTGATGTCCCAACCGAAGTAAGCTGCCAATCCTGCCGCTACGCCTCCCAACAATTTATTATCCGGATCACGAAACCAGCGGCGTTGAGCAGCGGTTTGCGTACTGCCTTGATTAGCGGACGATGTTTGTTCCGTTCTTTTCTGTGAGTCCATATCCTCATCAGCAATTCCAAAGTCTTCCGGTTTGCCGACACGAGCGATAATTTCTTCTACATCCGAAACTGTGATGACCTGTTTTCCTTCAGTTACTTTCTCTGCAAACAGTTCGGCAATACGCATCTCAATATCGTTTACGATCTCTTCCGCACCCTCCTGTTTACGAAAGTAATGCTTCAAATTAGACAGATAATTATCTAACAGTCGGTAGGCATCGTCATCTATATGATAGACAATTCCTCCTAAATTTATGGTCAATGTCTTTTTCATTTTTATTTCTTCTTTTTCGGATTATCTATTGGCTATATGATTCACTGTATCGTTAAGTTCTTTCCAGGAAATTTCCAGCTCTCCCAAAAAGACTTCTCCTTGTTCAGTGAGTTTATAGTATTTGCGGGGAGGTCCCTGGGTAGATTCTACCCACTCATAACTTAACAGGTCATCATTTTTCAGACGGGTAAGCAATGGATACAAGGTGCCTTCCACTACAATCAGTTGGGCTTCTTTCAATTTCTGAATAATATCAGAAGCATAAGCGGGCTCCTTGTGCAACAAAAGCATGATACAATATTCAAGCATGCCTTTCCTCATCTGTGATTTTACATTGTCTACTTTCATTATTCACTTCTTTTAGATGCACAAATATATGCATTACTTTAGTACCTTGCATTACAAAGTACTATAAATTAATAATAATTAAAACATTAGAGACTCTCCACCTTATTATAAAAAGAAATAATGGCTATATTTGTGCCCGTTAAACCAAGAAATAGAAAATACATATGTTTACAATTCGAAAAGCAACGGTAGCCGATTGCGAGCTTATTCATAAGATGGCAAAGGAGGTATTCCCCGCCACCTACAAGGAAATTTTATCTCCCGAACAACTGGATTATATGATGGACTGGATGTATGCACCTTCCAATGTGCGCAAACAAATGGAGGAAGAGGGACATGTGTACTCCATTGCTTATAAAGAGAATGAACCATGCGGATACGTTTCCATTCAACAACAGGAAAAGGATGTATTCCATCTTCAGAAGATATATGTCCTCCCCCGTTTTCAGGGCACGCATTGCGGCAGTTTTTTATTCAAGGAAGCAATCAAGTGTATCAAAGAAATACACCCGGAACCTTGTTTGATGGAGCTCAACGTAAATCGTAATAATAAAGCTTTGCAGTTTTACGAGCACATGGGAATGAGAAAGTTGCGGGAAGGTGATTTCCCGATTGGTAACGGGTATTATATGAATGATTATATTATGGGACTAGATATTTGATATACAAAAATGCCCCGGAACAAATATTATAAATGTTCCGGGGCATTTTGGTTATTTAGTTAATGACAGGATTTTATTTCGCTACACGTTCCAACCATTTTACCATTGAAAGCATTACAATCATGGAAGCACCAGTTGCTCCTACAAATACCAACCAACAAGCCCAAATAGGCACAGTTGTATAAAGAATACCACCGATAAACAACAGTGAGTTACCCACAGCTGTTGCAGCCAACCAGCAACCTTGCATCAGCCCCTGCAAATGAGGAGGAGCTACTTTAGATACAAATGATAATCCCAGAGGAGAGATGAACAGTTCGGCAACCGTAAGAATGAAATACAGGCCGATCATAATCCACGGAGTCACACGAATAGCATTGATTTCAGCAGCACTCATAGTACCCAACACCTCTTTCGAAGGCAATGTAAATGAGAATACCATTAAGAATACATACGCTAACGCGGCAATACCCATACCAATGGCAATCTTCATCGGAGTAGAAGGTTCTTTACCATTCTTTTTCATTGAACCGAACATCCACATGATAAAGGGAGTCAGGAATACAACGAAGAACGGATTAACGCTCTGGAATATTTCAGCTCCCTTGATCTGCGTAAAACCTAAGTCAATATTAATCACACTCAAGTCCACATAGTCACGGGCGAAATAGGTCAAAGAATAACCATTCTGATGGAAAGATAACCAGAAGAAAATAACAACACCGAATACTGCAAACAAAGCATAGATGCGCTGTTTTATTTCAGTAGCGCTCATTTGGATTTCTTCCTTGTTCACAGTCGCAGTCCCTTTACCAGTTTCCATTTTAGTCGCAGGATCCGGGAAACGTTTCTTATTTGCCATATAAATAATCAGCGAAACAAGCATAGCACCAATAGCAGCCATAAAAGCATACTGGAAACCACGGTTAAACACGTCAAGATAGCTATTCACAAACATACCCATATCGGTTACAGGAGTTCCATCGAGAACAGCAGTCTTAGCCAAAGTTGTCAGATTCTCCATTGCCTGTGGAGCCATATCATTTCCTTTTTCTAAATATTGATGGCACAATTCAGGTAAAGTAGCATCATAATCGAAGTTGTTCACCTTCAACCACCAGTTGCGCACACCAATAGCAATAAACGGTGCAAAAACAGCTCCAATATTGATAAACATATAAAATATCTGGAAACCGGCATCACGAAGATTGGAATATTTGGGATCATCGTACATCTGACCGACCAAAGCCTGAAGATTTCCTTTAAATAAACCATTACCAAAAGCAATCACCAAAAGCCCGAAACAGGTTAATCCCAAGTAAAGAGCCATACTAGGAACAGGAGTCGGAGTTGGAATGGCAATAATCAAATAACCGACAGCCATTAATATCAGCCCTACTAAAATAGTGCCTTTGAAATTTTTCGTCTTATCAGCAATAACACCTCCCGCCAAAGCTAAAATATAAATGGAAGCATAAAACGCGGAATAAATGTATCCGGTAGTTGTCTCGGACAATCCAAATTTCGCTGAAATAAACAATGTCAAAATCGCCATCATAATATAGAAGCCAAAACGCTCTCCCATATTAGCTAAAGCTGCAGCAATCAGACCTTTAGGGTGTTTACTGAACATAGATATAAGTTTTTAGAATTAATAATTGATTGATTTAAATAAATATTTCTTGCAAATATATACTTTTTCTCGAGTTTTTGCACAATGATTTGTTAAACTACTCCTCAAATAAACGACAAATTTCCGCCCTGGATTCACGAATCAAATCTTCCGGAGCTATTTTTATCTGAAGTCCCCGTACACCGGCACTTACATAAATATACGGAAATTGCTGGCTGGTTTCATGAATATAAGTAGGAAAATGCTTTTTCATACCGATCGGCGAACAACCTCCCCGGATATATCCGGTAAGTGGCAGAAGTTCTTTTACGGGAATCAACTCGCACTTCTTGTTACCCGAGGCTTTAGCTGCCAGTTTCAAATCAACTTCATGTTCTCCCGGAATGACACAGACAAAATATCCGCTTTTATCGCCGTGCAGAACAAGCGTTTTAAAGACCTGCTCGATATTCTCTCCTAAACTTGCTGCCACATGAACAGCACTTAAGTCGTTTTCATCTACTTCGTAGGGAATTAATTCATAGGCTATCTTAGCCTTATCTAACAGCCGTGCGGCATTTGTTTTATTGATTTTCATTTTCGTTGTATTTATAAGTTCTGTATCTGATAAATAAAGAATATGATATGATAAGTGCCAACTCATCGAAGATTGTCCGATAAGTTGGCACTCTATGATTTAAATTAGAGACCCAGCTCTTCGCGAAGAAACTTAGGTGTATATCCTTTAGGGCTCTTCGCAACTTCTTCCGGTGTTCCGTAACTAAGGAGTTCTCCCCCGCCCTTACCACCTTCAGGGCCCATATCGATAATATAATCCGCCATTTTAATCACATCCAGATTGTGCTCGATGACGATAACAGTATTACCTTTATCTACAAGCTTATTCAATACTCCCATCAATACACGGATATCTTCAAAATGAAGTCCGGTAGTCGGTTCGTCAAGGATATAAAGAGTTTTGCCCGTATCTCTTTTCGATAGCTCCGTTGCCAGTTTCACACGCTGGCTTTCTCCACCGGAAAGAGTGGTAGAAGATTGTCCCAGTTTTATATATCCGAGTCCGACATCCTGCAAGACTTTAATCTTATTCAAGATTTGCGGCACATTTTCAAAGAATTCCACAGCACGGTTGATCGTCATATCAAGTACATCGGCAATTGATTTTCCCTTGAAACGTACTTCCAGTGTTTCCCGGTTATAACGTTTACCGTGACAAACCTCACAAGGCACATATACATCAGGAAGGAAATTCATTTCAATCGTCTTATAACCATTTCCCGTACATGCTTCACAACGCCCACCTGCAACATTAAAGGAGAAACGTCCCGGTTTATAACCGCGAATCTTAGCTTCCGGCAGACCTACAAACAGGTTACGGATATCAGAAAACACACCGGTATAAGTCGCAGGATTGGAGCGTGGCGTACGTCCCAAAGGTGATTGATCCACATCTACTACCTTATCTATATTTTCCAACCCTTCAATCGAATCATATTCCAAAGGATCTTGTAAAGAACGATAGAACTTCTGTGAAAGAATCGGTTGCAAAGTTTCATTAATCAAGGTAGATTTTCCACTTCCTGATACACCAGTTACGCAAATCAGTTTACCTAACGGAAATTCAACATCTACATTCTTCAGGTTATTCCCCTTCGCTCCTTTCAGCCAGATAGATTTCCCATTTCCTTTTCTACGCTTGGCAGGGATTTCTATCTTCATCTTGCCGTTCAGATATTGCGAAGTCATCGTATCTGTATTCAGCATTTCCTGCGGGGTTCCGGCGAAAACGACTTCGCCTCCGAGACGTCCGGCTTTCGGACCCATATCGATGACATAATCGGCAGCCAGCATCATATCCTTATCATGTTCCACTACAATCACGGAGTTCCCCATGTCGCGGAGTTCTTTCAACGAGTTGATAAGACGCAGATTATCACGCTGATGCAGACCGATACTCGGCTCGTCGAGAATATAAAGTACATTCACTAATTGCGAACCAATCTGTGTAGCCAAGCGGATACGCTGACTCTCACCACCGGAAAGACTAACAGAGCTACGATTCAATGCCAGATAATCCAGCCCCACGTCCAGCAAGAACTTCAAACGTGTGCGAATCTCTTTCAGAATCTCCACTGATATTTTCTTCTGCTTATCGGACAGGAACTCATCCACCTTCATCAACCAGTCGTACAACTCGTTGATATCCATATTCGCCAACTCATTGATATTCTTATCATGGATACGAAAATGCAAAGCTTCTTTATTCAAACGAGCCCCTTTACATTCGGGACAAACCGTTGTTTTGGCAAATTGTTCCGCCCATTTCTGTGCTGTTGCAGAAGCATCCTTTTCCTGCAACATCTGAATATACTTCACCACTCCTTCGTAAGTAACAAAGTAATCGGAGGAAGTACCGATCAGCGAACTCTTGATTTTAATCCGTTCATCAGAACCGTACAATACTTCATCAATCGCATCGTCCGGCAACTCCTTTATCGGAGTTTTCAGTGTTGCGTCGTACTTCTCGAGCAAAGCACCGATTTGCCAAAAAATCATCGCATTCTTATATTTTCCCAAAGGTGCTATCGCTCCTTCATAAATGGAAAGTTCACGATCGGGAATCACTTTGTCCACATCAATCTGATTGACTACTCCCAATCCCTTACACTTCGGACATGCTCCTTGCGGTGAATTGAATGAGAAGTTATGCGGAGCCGGTTCACGATAAGACAATCCGGTGACAGGACACATGAGCCGCTTACTATAATGACGGATGCTTTCAGACTGGGCATCCAGAATCATCATCAACCCATCTCCCTGGCGCATAGCGGTTGCCACACTCTGTTTCAAGCGCCGGTCATCTTTCTCCGCTACCACTAATTTATCAATAACCACTTCTACATCGTGATTTTTATAGCGGTCGAGTTTCATGCCATGCGTTATTTCACGCACTTCACCGTCCACCCGTACATACAGGTATCCTTTTTTACGTATTTGTTCGAAAAGTTCCCTGTAATGTCCCTTACGTGAACGAACTAGCGGAGCTAGCAGATATATTTTCTTTCCTTTATAATCTTTCAGAATCAAGTCCAGAATCTGCTCTTCGGTATATTTCACCATCTCCTCACCCGACAGATACGAATAAGCCACTCCCGCACGGGCATACAGCAAACGGAGATAATCATATATCTCCGTAGTCGTTCCTACGGTAGAACGGGGATTTTTATTCGTTGTTTTCTGTTCAATGGAGATAACCGGACTCAAACCAGTTATCTTATCGACATCCGGACGTTCCAGATTACCCAAGAAGTTACGGGCATACGCTGAAAAAGTTTCGATATAACGACGCTGTCCTTCGGCAAAAATCGTATCGAAGGCTAAAGAAGATTTTCCACTACCGCTCAATCCGGTGATAACAGTCAAACTGTTACGGGGAATTTCGGCATCAATATCCTTTAAATTGTGCACGCGCGCACCGTACACATTAATATATTCTGTTTCCTGCATATTCATATCCTTCCATAAATGTTGCAAAATTAATGTTTCCGCCCGAAATATGCTCCTAAAAAAGCACAATATTATTTTCTTAACTCAAATCTTATGAAGATATAGGGCATTATTTGTACCTTTGTTCCTTGATTTCAAGAACCAATAGTTATAATTTGATGAAACCGATAAACCGTATATTCTTATTTTTGCTTTTTATAAGCGTTTCATATGCTATCAGTTATGCACAAGAAAACCAATCATATTTCTTGCATACCATCGAAAAAGGACAAAGTTTATACTCCATCTCCAAGATGTATAATGTCACTACATCAGACATCATACGTCTGAATCCGGGCTGTGACGAAAAGATCTATGCCGGACAGACAATCAAAATTCCTACGGGAAAAGAGAGTCAGAAGGGAGAAACATTCCATACGATTCAGGCCGGAGAAACACTATACAAACTGACAACCATGTATAATGTATCCGCCAAAGATATTTGTGAAGCAAACCCCGGTTTGAGTGCCGAAAATTTCCGTATCGGACAGGTTATCCTGATTCCACAGAAAAAAGAAGAGCAAACTGCTACTGCAACTCAAACGCCTACCGAACAGACCACCATTCAAGGTCCTGTTGTTCCGAAATGCAAGGATATGCATAAGGTAAAACGCAAAGAGACTATTTTTAGCGTGAGCCGTGAATATGGAATCAGCGAGCAGGAGTTAATTGCAGCTAACCCGGAACTGAAAAAAGGCATGAAAAAGGGACAATTCCTTTGCATCCCTTACCCGGCAGCAACGACCGTGCAACCTATACAGAAGGAAGATCCTTACGCTATTCCTCCCAGCAATAGCGAGCTTTTCCGCAAAAGTAAAGAGACTCCCCAAAAGCTGTCTACCATTAAAGCAGCTTTATTGTTGCCTTTCCAGGAAGACAAACGCATGGTGGAATATTACGAAGGTTTCCTGATGGCAGTAGACAGTCTAAAGCGTACAGGTATTTCTCTTGATCTATATGTATATGATTGTGGAAAAGACGTTTCTACATTAAATACGATTCTTGCCAAGAACGAGATGAAAAGTATGAATATCATCTTCGGTCCGATGCACCAGAATCAAATAAAGCCATTGTCCGACTTCGCAGAGAAGAACGACATACGCCTGGTGATTCCTTTCTCTCAAAAAGGAGAAGAGGTATTCAACAACCCGGCTGTTTATCAGATCAATACGCCTCAATCTTACTTATATTCAGAGGTTTACGAGCACTTCACCCGTCAATTTCCCAATGCAAACGTTATCTTCATAGAACCGGCGAGCGTTGATAAGGAGAAAGCGGAATTTATCAGCGGCTTGAAACAAGAGTTGAAAAGTAAAGGAATTCCAATGAGAACCGTCAGTGAAAGCGCAACGAAAGAAACGTTGAAAGCAGCGCTCCGCAGTGATAAAGAAAACATCTTTATTCCGACATCAGGCAACAACGTCTTACTAATTAAGATACTTCCTCAACTGACGCTGTTAGTCAGAGAGAATCCTGCAGAGAATATTCATCTGTTCGGCTATCCGGAATGGCAGACCTATACCAGAGATCATCTGGAAAACTTCTTTGAATTGGATGTATATTTCTATTCTTCATTCTATACGAATACGTTGTTCCCGGCAGCTGTGCAGTTTACCAATGCTTACCATAAATGGTATAGCAAAGATTTGGCAAGCAAATACCCTAATTACGCAATGCTGGGTTTTGACACCGGCTTCTTCTTCCTGAAAGGATTATCGCTTTATGGCTCGGAACTGGAAAACAATCTGCCTAAAATGAACCTGACTCCTATCCAGACCGGATTCAAATTCGAGCGTGTAAACAACTGGGGAGGATTTATTAATAAAAAGGTGTTCTTCATACGTTTCACTAAGAATTTTGAATTAGTAAAACTTGACTTCGAATAATACGAAAATGATAAAGATAAAACCATTTTTGATCGCAACACTCCTACTTACAGGATTTGCCCTTCCTGCTGTCGCTCAAATCGGAGAAGCACGAAACAATTTATCGGTAGGTATCAATGGAGGTGTCAATTTAAACAGTGCTTCTTTTACTCCCACCATCAAGCAAAATAGCCTGATGGGAATTACCGGAGGTTTGACAGCACGTTATATATCCGAGAAGTATTTTGCCATGATTTGTGGCGCACAGGTCGAGTTGAATGTCTCGCAACGAGGCTGGGACCAATTATTTGAAACAATATCACTGGACGCCAACGGATATGAAGTCACTTCGAAGGACCCTACTAAAACTTACACCCGCAAAATGACTTATATAGATATTCCTTTCCTCGCTCACCTCGCTTTCGGACGAGACAGAGGATTGCAATTCTTTGTCCATGCAGGTCCTCAAATCAGCTTTCTAATCAGTGAATCGGAAACAATAAAAGGTATTGATATGAATAGCTTATCTGATACACAGAAAGCCCTGTACGGAGTTAAGATTCAAAATAAATTTGACTATGGTATTGCCGGTGGTGGTGGTGTAGAACTTAGAACAAAGAAAGCTGGTAGCTTCATCGTTGAAGGCCGTTATTACTTTGCCCTGTCTGATTTCTACAGCACTACTAAGAAAGATTATTTCGCCCGTGCAGCGCATGGAACCATTACCATAAAGCTCACATATTTATTTGATTTGAAGAAATAACCCCTCTTTCAAGGAGGAAGAGATTAAAACCTCTTATTTAAAGATCTCATTCACAACGAACTAAAAAAAAATCCCCACTAACTCTAAACGAATTAGCGGGGATTTCTATTTCTGGGGGCTTTAGCCCTTTTTATCGCAATCTATCCGCAGCTTTTACCATCACCTCATCCCGTCCGATAGCACGGATAACCAGTATGTTCAGGATGATAGAAACAAGCGGCAAACACAATGCCCAGCCTATACGGAACATATTTTCATCATTCTTCAATGCAAAATAAAAAGCAAGGGCAGCAATGTAATAACCTACCAATAATAAGCTATTGAAAATTGTCATACGAATCTGCAGCATACGGTTCTTATACAAAAAGATAGTAGCCACAGCCACGATGGTGCTAACCATCAGAATTCCGAATAAGCCCCATGTAGACTGAATAGCACCGTTTACTTCCAATCCTAATGCCTTAAAAGGATGTTCTCCCATCGCATCAATGAAGTAGCCCATCGGCAAACACATGGCTGTAATCAGCAATCCTACAACAATCAATAAATAAACAGTTTGAATTCGTTGAATCATAAGTATTCTAAATAGTAGTTGAGTTAAACAATAATAGCCAAGCAATAAGGAGCAGGGATCATCATCCCACTTACTACTTGACTATCAAATTCTTCGTCAGAAAATAAATTACTGAAGTTTTTCTTTCTCCTTAGCCGGATTTCTATAATATATTTTCCCTTCGATGTATTCTTGCGTAGCAATCAAGTCCGGTTTCGGCAATTTCTCATAATAACGAGAAATTTCGATTTGCTCTCTATTTTCAAACACTTCTTCCAAATTGTCATTGTAAGAAGCAAACTCTGCCAGTTTCTTAGAAAGATCGTTTTTGATTTCTACACTGATCTGATTAGCACGCTTACCAATAATGGCAACTGTTTCATAAACATTACCTGTATCAGCACAGAGTTCCATCATGTCACGGGTTACTGTTGTAGCAGGAGCATTCGTTTTTTTGTAGTCCATAAATCTATTTAAATTTAGTCTTTAATTACTTTCTGTGATTCATTGAATATCTTCTCGGCTTCTTTCAAATATTTACTTTCAGGAAATTCATTCTTAAAAGCGTAATATTCATCAATCGTTTCGCGGTAACGATCCATCTTCTTGTCTTCAACGCTATAGATAGCCATTTCGTGTCTTGCACGCAGAACCAAAATGGAAAGTTCTTCACGATAATCAGTATAAGGATAATCCTTCAATGCATTTTGAGCTGTGATTACACAAGACTCATAGTTATTGCCTAAATAATTACCCAGATTATAATATAACCTTGCTGAATAAAGCTCTTTCAAAACCAGCTTATCCTGTAAAGCAAAAATCATATCCTGTGCTTCCTGCTTTTTTGTGCTGTTCGGGAAATACTCCATGAACATCTGCAACTGCTGGATAGCCTGATAAGTGCTTGACTGATCCAAACGTGGTTCCGGAGTATCCAGGAATAAAGCCTTACCTGCATGGAAACGTGCCAGTTCAGTAAAAGTACCACGAGGATATGTATTGAAATAGGTGATAAATGTCTGGGCAGCTGTCTGATAATCTTTCTGATTATAGTAGCTCATTCCCAACATATACAAAGATTCTTCCGCTTTATCGGTTCCTTTCAGAATGGTTATCAACTCATTCAGCAACGTAGCTGAACGATTATACTGCCCCTTCGCAAAATAGTTTTTGGCGGCTTCGTACTTGTATTCGTAATCGGTGCTTTTCAGCAATTTATTATACTCCCCACATGATGTAAGAGTAGCCGCTGCAAGCAAAGTTATAATGATATTTTTCTTCATCCTATTTAAAAATAATGCGCAAAGTTACTTATTCGCTGGGAATTTAGCAATTAATCTGTGTTTTTTAATACATAAAAGGCGTTAAACATCGACAAAAGGAGAGAAAATGACGTCGAATTACAAACGACAAACTATAAACAGCAGATTATAAACGAATCACAATAGTGACGGTATGTGTTCGGGATAGTGACGGTATCGTTGGCATATACCGTCGCTATCTTCACCGGATAGCGTCACTATATTTATAGTAAAAACGGTAAGCAATTGCGTTGTCCTTGAATTGGATAACACAACTGTTTACCGTTCATTATTTATTGCTCACTGTTATATTTACAGTTTATACAAATCACTTGCAGCCAGTAAATCGACTTTCTTTTCTTTCAATACCTCGATACATTTATCCAGGTTGCTGGGGCGAATCACTACATTTGCAATATGGTTATTGGCAAACGAATACATATATTCAATAAATACACCCTCTTCTGATAAATATCCCAGCACTTTTGCCAAAGCACCCGGCACATTGGGACAGCTTATACCTACTACATCAGTCACATTCACTGCAAAATGATTATCTTTTAAAGCTTTGTATGCTCTATCCGGATCGGATACAATTCCACGCAAAATACCAAAATCAGCATTTTCGGCAATGCACAAGGCAGAAAGATTGATATTTTCTTTCGCCAGCACTTCAGTCACTTCCGTCAAACGGCCTGACTTATTTTCCAAAAAAATAGAAAGTTGTTTTGCTACCATATTTATTAAAGTATTAAGTAATAAGTATTAAGTATTAGGTAACAAGCATTAGGTATTAGGTAACAAGTATTACCGTAGTTCCAAGATCACCCGCATGGTCAATACTTAATACTTAATACCTAATACTTATTTACATTTTTCTGTTATCAATTACACGTTTCGCTTTACCTACGCTGCGTTCAATGCTGCGAGGCTCTACCAGTTTCACGTTGACTCCCAGTCCGAGTACGCTTTGCAAACGTCCTCCCAGTTTCTTCTTCAAAGCCAGCATTTTGTTGATCTCATCCGAATAGAATTCCGGACGTACTTCAACCTGGAGTTCCATTGTATCGGTATTGTTTTCACGACCTACTATCAACAAATAATGCGGTTCAAACTCTTCCATTTCAAGAATGACTGATTCAATCTGCGTCGGGAATACATTCACACCGCGGATAATCAACATATCATCACTACGTCCCAAAATACGATCCATACGTACCAATGTACGGCCACAGGAACATTTATCATGATGCAAGGCCGTCAAATCACGCGTACGGTAACGGAGCAACGGCATACCCTCTTTGGTCAGATGGGTAAATACCAGTTCGCCCGTTTGACCGGGCTCAACCGGTTGCAACGTATTCGGATCGATGATTTCCGGAAAGTAATGGTCTTCATTCAAGTGAGTCCCGTGCTGACATTCGCACTCGTACCCGACACCCGGTCCGGCAATCTCACTCAAGCCATAAATATCGTATGCTTTGATTCCCAACTTTTCTTCTATCTCATGACGCATATTTTCCGTCCAGGGTTCTGCACCGAAAGCACCGACTTTCAGTTGGAATTCTTCACGCGGCAAACCGGAATCTTTGATTGCATCTGCCAGATAAAGCGCATAGGAAGGAGTACAACAAAGCACTGTCGATCCGAAATCATGCATCAAGGTTATCTGTTTTTCCGTGTTACCACTGGACATCGGAATAACAGAAGCACCGATATTTTCGGCTCCTGCATGTGCTCCCAATCCGCCCGTGAACAGTCCGTATCCATAAGATACCTGAAAAATATCAGAACGCCCCGCTCCATAAGCGGTAAAAGCACGTGATATACATTCCGCCCATGTAGACAAGTCCTTACGGGTATATCCGACAACCGTCGGTTTTCCGGTTGTTCCGGAAGAAGCATGAATACGTACAATTTGGCTCATCGGCACGGCACAAAGTCCGAACGGATAATTATCTCTTAAATCATGTTTCGTGGTAAACGGCAGTTTTACAATATCATCAATACTATTGATGTCATCGGGAGTAATCCCCATTTCCTGCATCTTCTTTCGATAGAAAGGCGTGTTGTGATAAACGTAATCTACAATTTTCTTGAGTCGTATGCTTTGAATCTTGCGAAGACTTTCGCGGTCCATACACTCAATGCTCTCATTCCAAATCATGTGTTTCTGGTATTACTAGTTGTATGAATCTGTTTTTTGATATTAATATGTTGCAAAGTAAAGGATTTATTTGGAAAAATGATTTGTTATCTCGATTATTTTACCGAATATTGCTCCACTTTTTAGGATTTAACTATGAATTATGAACTAACATCAGCTTATAAACCTACCGGAGATCAGCCGGAAGCTATAGCACAACTTACTGAAGGGGTCCTTCAGGGAGTTCCCGCACAGACTTTATTGGGAGTGACCGGGTCGGGAAAAACATTTACCATTGCCAATGTGATCGCCAATATCAATAAACCCACCTTGATTTTGAGCCATAACAAAACACTGGCTGCCCAGCTCTACAGTGAGTTTAAAGGTTTTTTCCCAAACAATGCGGTAGAATATTACGTTTCTTACTATGATTATTACCAGCCGGAAGCTTATCTGCCGAACAGTGATACATATATAGAGAAAGATCTCGCCATCAATGACGAAATCGACAAGCTCCGGCTCTCTGCCACTTCCGCCCTACTCTCCGGGCGAAAAGATGTGGTAGTGGTTTCTTCCGTATCTTGTATCTACGGTATGGGAAATCCTTCGGACTTCTACAAAAATGTCATCGAAATAGAACGGGGACGGATGATGGACCGCAATGTGTTTCTACGTCGTTTGGTAGACAGTTTGTATGTTCGCAATGATATCGACTTGAACCGTGGCAATTTCCGGGTCAAGGGCGACACGGTGGATATTTATCTGGCTTATACCGACAACCTGCTCCGCGTCACCTTCTGGGGGGATGAAATTGACGGCATCGAAGAGGTAGACCCTATCACAGGAGTCACTATCGCACCATTTGACGCCTATAAGATTTATCCGGCCAACCTGTTCATGACTACCAAAGAGGCTACTCTCCGTGCTATTCATGAAATAGAGGATGATTTGACCAAGCAAGTAGCTTTCTTCGAATCTATCGGCAAGGAATACGAGGCCAAACGATTGTATGAGCGAGTAACTTACGATATGGAAATGATTCGGGAATTGGGACATTGTTCCGGAATTGAGAATTATTCCCGTTATTTCGACGGCCGTGCTGCCGGTACCCGCCCCTATTGTTTGCTCGATTTCTTTCCGGATGATTTCCTGATCGTTATCGACGAAAGCCACGTAAGCGTACCCCAAATCCGTGCAATGTACGGAGGAGACCGTGCGCGAAAAATCAATCTTGTGGAATATGGTTTCCGATTGCCTGCCGCTATGGACAACCGCCCGTTGAAATTTGAAGAGTTTCAGGAGATGGCAAAACAAGTAATCTACGTCAGTGCTACACCGGCGGATTATGAATTGATTCAGTCGGAAGGAATCGTCGTGGAACAGGTGATTCGTCCTACCGGTCTGCTTGATCCTATCATCGAAGTACGTCCGAGTCTCAATCAGATTGACGATTTAATGGAAGAAATCCAGCTCCGTATTGAAAAGGAAGAACGCGTACTCGTCACTACACTAACCAAACGAATGGCAGAAGAACTGGCAGAATATCTTCTTAATAATAATGTGAGATGTACCTATATCCATAGTGATGTCGACACACTGGAACGTGTGAAGATTATGGATGATCTCCGGCAAGGAGTTTATGACGTACTTATCGGGGTCAACCTGCTTCGTGAGGGTCTCGACCTTCCGGAAGTGTCTCTCGTCGCTATTCTCGATGCAGACAAAGAAGGATTCCTCCGCTCCCACCGTTCGTTGACACAAACTGCGGGACGTGCCGCGCGTAATGTGAACGGTAAGGTAATCATGTATGCTGATAAGATGACGGATAGCATGAAACTGACGATTGATGAAACGAACCGTCGTCGCGAAAAGCAGTTGGCATATAATGAGGCAAACGGAATTACCCCGCAACAGATTAAAAAGGCCAGAAACTTGTCTGTATTCGGTAATGCAAAAGAGGCAGATGAGCTGTTGAAAGAAAGACATGCTTATGTAGAACCTTCTACTCCGAATATCGCAGCAGATCCGATAGTGCAGTATATGAGTAAAGCGCAGATGGAAAAGAGTATCGAGCGTACCCGCAAACTGATGCAGGAAGCAGCCAAGAAACTTGAATTTATCGAAGCCGCACAATATCGTGACGAATTATTGAAACTGGAGGACTTGATGAAAGAGAAATGGGGATAAAATTTCCCCATTGTTCACCTATTATAGCCTGATTGTTAAGGGCTGAAACTCTTAACAAACCTGTAACTTCGCATTTAGTCTATTAATTAGTGTTATAAAAACACCAATTAAGGGCTGATAATTTGCAAAGTTACCGGAATCCCGTATCTTTGCACTGTGTTTTTCATAGTATTAGATTTAAGGTTAACAAAGGTTGGAGCAAGGCGTTGCTCCTTTTTTTATGTCTATACGTCACCTTCAATGAAAAATATAAAATTGAAAAGACATAATGTACCACTCTCTAAAGCATAAATTAAGGAGGATTGCAGATATAGACTGATCGTTCATTACGACTGAATCTATTCATGCAATCCTCCCATTTCTTATAGTTGGATTATTCCTACTTCAAGCGATGATAAATCAAAGAGCCTTCTCTATGGCATTTTTAATCAACGGTTCCATAATATCATACCCTTCGCTCGTTGGATGAACTCCATCTTTAGTATATTGAGGATTCAAGGCCTGATTTTCGTCAACCACCATTGCCTTGTAATAATTAACAAACGGAATTTTATTTGCTTTTGCATAAGCCTCTATCCGATCATTTAAAGATTTAATTTTCTGCGGAACATCTTTTATTTCCATTCTCCACTTAAATGCAGCAGCAGGCAATACGGAAGTCAAAATTACTTTTATTTTATTTGCTTTTGCCAGTTCCGCCATAGAAACAATGTTTCCGAATGTATAATCTTCATTATACGCTTGTGTATTTTCAGCGACATCATTTGTTCCAGCATTAATCACCACTAAAGCAGGAGAAAGATTAATCACATCTTCCCGAAACCGTAACAAGAATTGATAGGAAGTCTGCCCACTGATTCCACGGCCAATGTAACCATTTGATTTGAAAAAATCCGGATGAGTCCTTACCCATCCTTCCGTAATGGAATTTCCCATAAAAATAACCCGTTTGTCTTTCTTTGTCGCTTGTGGAAGTGCAGCATTTTCTTTTGAATAACGACGTAGATTAGCAAAATCATTTTTCTGTGCATAGCTTTCTCCTATCGAGAAACTCAAGCAAACAACAGCCAATAATATCCATTGGCCCCATCTTCTTTTATTCATGTTTATATTAAGTATTAGTAATATTATATTTCATGCAAATATAAAAAGAAAAGCGATGCACTATACTTTGTATGGCCATTTTTTGTGCATTTCCATGCCATAATGTGCTGATAAATGTCAGACGGGAGAGATTTTTTCTGCATATTTGTTATTGTTTTCAGTTTTCCTGCAAAAATACGCCATACGCGGGGAGCTTCTAAACTCATCGGTTCTTTTCAGTTGGTTTCGGTTCTAAATAGTCATATACGTTCGCATATTAATAACCTTTCTTTGGGGAAGCAAAAGTTAGAGGCTCCATTTACTTGAAACAAAGCCTCTGAATGTATCAAACGGAGGCTCTGCCGCATGAGTTTAGAGCCTCCATTTGGGGGATAAAAAAGCGCCTTTTTGCCGAACGCATAGTGGAACGCTCTCCAAAGGCAGATAACTCGCTATATGGCAGCCGGTTACACCTACCTAAAAAAGTCCCCCTTGAACACTTACCGGTATTATTATAAATATATAAATAATAAACTATATATTAAAATATATAGTTCGATTTTTCTATTTTTTGAATCTTTATAACGCAAATCGCATGTGCTAAAATTTATTTGTAGCTTTGCTTTTTTCGAATAAATTCAGCTGTTAAATCAGTTCATAGTAATTATTAAAAAAGTTGATGAAGAAAGAAGAATGGAGCATCCACATTTGTCTATCGCCCAAAACATCGAATAACCGTTAAGGCGAAGGTACTTTTTCTTAATCAATGTTATATAACATACGTTTTTTCTTGGATTATTTGCTAATTTCACGATAGTCCGTATCTTTGCACTGTGTTTTTCATAGTATTAGATTTAAGGTTAACAAAGGTTGGAGCAAGGCGTTGCTCCTTTTTTTATGTCTATATGCTTGATTTCCTAAAAAAGAATGGTATTTTTGTGAAGTCACAATTATTATCCGAAACATGAAACGCAAACTGCTTTATACCACTCTAATAATTGCTATCCTGTGTGTAATCAGCATAGTTGTATGTAACAGGACGATCAAGAAACACACAGTCTCCAAACTATATACGGAAGTAAATACCATCCCTTCCAACAATGTAGGATTACTTCTCGGAACTTCTCCCAAGTTGAAAAGTGGAAATAACAATTTATACTTCGATTATCGGATTCTTGCAACAGTGGAGTTATATAAAGCCGGAAAAATTAAATATATCCTCATCAGCGGCGATAACCGTAAAGAGGATTACAATGAACCGGAAGAAATGAAGAAAGCACTCATGCAAAAAGGTATTCCTGAAAAATCCATTTATTTAGATTATGCCGGATTCCGGACTCTCGACTCTGTTGTACGTGCCAAAGAAGTGTTTGGACAAAATCGTCTGACCATCATCTCCCAACGTTTCCATAACGAACGAGCGATCTATCTTGCAGAGAAAAATGGAATAGACGCCATCGGGTACAACGCCCCAAATGTAAATGCCTATGCCGGACTGAAAACTAACATCCGGGAATTACTCGCAAGAGTCAAAATGTTTATAGATTTAGGTATGGATAAACAACCTCATTTCTTGGGGGAGAAAATCATTATTGGAAACAATAAATGACTAAATACAAAATGCCATGAATAAACACAAAAGATAAAACCTATGAGACATCAACAAAATAAGAAAAAAACAGCCTGGAAGAAAAGTCGCACCTTTGGTGACATTAAAGGAGGAAGAATGCGAATCAAATTAAAGGATAATATAGTGAAAAGAGAACACTCTTTATTAAAACCAACTGAATTTGATAAATGCCCCATTTATATAATGGAAAATCCGTCCAGGGATTTCTATTTTCCAATAACAATAGACCATATTGAAAGTGTATTGAATCAATTACCCGAAAAAGATGTATCATGTATAACACACATATGGCTACGCAAGCCTAATTCTAAAGTAAATTGCCAAAGTTATTTTACTACGGGTAGTGGAGTATATGCCATCATACTGTATCCATTTCCCAAAAACAACAAAATATCCATAGGAAAGAGCAAACCCAGTCACAAACTACTAACATGGTATAAAGGCTATGCATCTGAACCTGTAAAAGAACGAGATAACTGGTATATTGAATTCACAGAAGAAAATGCAAGAAGATATTATCTTGAACGTTTATTAATGCATGAAATCGGACATTGTGTCAATGTATGGTTAGTTTATAATAAAGCAGCAAACTACAAATCAGAAAATAGTGCAGATAATTATGCTTTGAATAATAAACTTGAAATAACTTATTAAATTATGGAACAACAAATTCAACTCAACGATCACAATAAGCAGGAATACCCTCCTATGCATACAGCAGAGCATTTACTCAATGCCACCATGGTGAAAACCTTTGGCTGCCCACGTTCTCGCAATGCCCACATCGAAAGAAAAAAAAGCAAATGTGACTATATACTTTCGTCATGTCCGACAGCGGAACAAATCCAGTCTATTGAAGATAGAGTGAACGAGGTAATCAGTCAGAACCTACCTGTGACTGTTGAGTTTATGACTCATGAACAGGCCAAAGATATTGTAGATTTAAGTAAGCTACCTGCCGATGCAAGCGAAACTCTTCGCATTGTCCGCATTGGAGATTATGATGCCTGCGCCTGCATCGGATTGCATGTATCCCATACTTCTGAAGTGGGTACCTTCAAAATCATTAGTTATGATTATGACGAAGAAAGGCAAACACTAAGAATAAGGTTCAAACTGATCGAGAAGAAGTAAACAGGTTATCAAATTAATATCTATCTTATATAAAATAAATAAAAACAGGATACATTTTGTCATTTATATTGCAAAAATGACATTATAAAAATGACAAATAGACAATTTTAGTCTCTAAAATCTCTTGGCATAAGGTTTGCATTTATAGAAGCGAACAACGGTTCGAGAGCGGACGATGGAAGGCGGGATAACCGATACCATCGGAAGTGAAAATGCCGAAGTTCTAAATTTATTAATTGAATGTTTAACTTAAAGATAGGAGACTAAAATTATGATGCCTGTTAGAAGAACTCAAAGTTGGTTACCAAGTATCTTTAATGATTTCTTTGATAACGATTGGATGGTAAAAGCAAATGCTACTGCACCTGCAATTAATGTTTTGGAAACAGAAAAAGAGTACAAAGTGGAATTGGCTGCTCCTGGTATGACGAAGGATGATTTCAATGTTCGCATTGATGAAGACAACAACCTCGTTATCAGCATGGAGAAGAAGACTGAAAACAAGGAGGAAAAGAAAGACGGTCGCTATCTGCGTCGCGAATTCTCATACTCTAAGTTCCAGCAAACAATGATTCTACCGGACAATGTGGACAAAGAAAAAATTGCTGCATCCGTAGAACATGGCGTTTTAAACATCGAACTTCCGAAACTCTCTGAAGAAGAAGTGAAGAAGCCAAATCGGCAAATCGAAATAAAGTAATACGGTAACCACTTGCTGTTCACCGGAAACGGTGATGAGAAGTAATCAAACAGCTCTTTCCCTGAAAGGGGGAACGAGCTGTTTTTATATTATTATCCTTAGTTATTCTTCCGATAACTAATCACTGCCCAACTATTAAACACTACTGCAAAAAACAACAATACTCCAAACTGTGGCAGTAAATCAAAGAAACCACTCCCCTTTAAATACACCATTCGCATCACTTCCATAAAATACCTCAAAGGATTGAGCCTGGTAATTAGTTGAGCCCATTCCGGCATACTGCTAATGGGAGTAAACAAACCACTCATCAAAATTACAACCAACAAACAGAACCACATAACAAACATAGACTGTTGCATCGTTGCCGAGTAGTTGGAAATAACAAGTCCGAAACCGGACATTACCAGAACGAAAAGAGCTGCGAAAAAGTAAATTAATAGAAAATGACCGACCGGCACTATGCCATAAATTAACCAAGCTAATATGAAACATACAGTCAGCACCACAAAACCAATCAACCAGTAAGGCAAGAGCTTTGCCAAAATAAAGATAAACTTCGGAACCGGCGTCACATTGATTTGCTCAATCGTTCCTACTTCCTTCTCGCTAACTATATTCAATGCAGGCAAGAAACCACAAATCAAAGTTAATAACATGACCATCAATGCCGGAATCATATAGAGTTTATAGTTCAGATTCGGATTAAACAACCCCTGTGTATCAATGTCTATCGAAGGGAAAGCACCGGAGACTGTAGCAGTTGTAGGATATTCCGAACGCAGCTCGGCTGCATAATCATTAATAATAGAAGATAGATAAGAACTCCCCAGCCCTCCTTTTGTCCCATTCACAGCATTGGCTGCTATCAGTATGTGGGTATCTTCTCCATTCATCCAATCCCGTTCCAGATGCCGCGGAATTTCCATCACAATATCCGCCGTTCCAATTTCAATATTCCGTAGGCCTTCTTCATACGAAGCCGGCACTTCCACCAGACGGAAATAGGTAGAGGCGGCAATCTTATTGACTAAACGTTGTGAAATAGCCGAATGGTCATTATCCACAATATTCAGCTGTATATTCTTGATTTCCAGATTTACCGCCCAAGGCATCAGCAGCATAATCATGCATGGAAATACAAGAATCAATTTCGGAAGAAACGAATTGCGAAGCAATTGTTTAAACTCTTTTTCTATCAGGAACTTTATCATAAATAATTCTTCCATTTATCAATCTGCCCATTAGCACACTGTATAGTATTCATACAGCCAATTGGCATATCGACATATTATTCCAATCTATACTTAAATTTCTTGATACTGATCGTAATAAGTACCGTCGCCATCAATAACAAGATACCAATCTCTTTATACACCAATGCAACTGATACTCCTTCAATCATCAGTTTACGCACAGCCTGTATATACCAACGTGCCGGAAGTATATCCGAGATCCATTGAAGTATCACCGGCATACTCTCTATAGGGAAAATCATGCCCGATAAAAGCATTGTGGGCATCATCAGCATCAATCCGGAAACCAGCATGGCCGCAACCTGTGTACGTGTGACTGATGAAATCAATAAGCCCAATGCCAACGATACGAAGATAAACAGCAAAGATACCGTGATTAACCAGAACAAACTTCCTACCACCGGAACATCCAACACAAAGACCGAAAGCAAAAGGATCGTTATCAGATTGACGAACGACAGCACAAAATAAGGTACAGCCTTTGCCAAAATAATAAATAGCGGCTTCACAGGTGAAACCAATAATACTTCCATCGTGCCTGTTTCTTTCTCACGAACAATGGAAATCGAGGTCATCATGGCGCAAATCAGCATCAGGATCAAGCCCATCACTCCCGGAACAAAGTTATAAGCACTCTTCATCTGCGGGTTGTAGAGCAATTTGATATCAGGAGTCAGGCGGGCAGCCGACATATTCGGGGGAATCATCTCCTGGCCTACCATAGAAACGATTCCTGTCGCATAATTAACTTGCGAAGTCGACATATTGGGATCTGTTGCATCTACTATCAGCTGTACACGAGCATCACCCGTATAGAGATCATCCGCAAACCGTTCGCTAAAGACAATCGCCATATCAACTTCATTCTTTAGGAAAGCAGCTTCCATTTCCTGGGGCGAATGAAAACGTGCAGTAACGGTGAAATACTCACTGGCATCCAAACGATCAATTATTTTTCGCGTTACCACATCATTAGAAGGATCGAGCACCGCCAACCGAACATTCTTCACTTCCGTGCTGATAGCAAAACCGAATAGAATAATTTGCACAACAGGCATCCCCAACAAAATCAGCATGGTTCGCCGGTCACGGAAAATATGATAAAACTCTTTCTTTATAAAAGCTATAAACTGTCTCATAATCAATCTGCTTTGCGCACCGCACCGCGGGCTAATTTCTGAAAAACGTCATCCATCGTTTCCGCACCGAATTGTTGTTTCAGACGGGCAGGTGTATCAAGTGCTTTTATCTGACCGTCCACCATGATAGATATCCGGTTGCAATATTCTGCTTCATCCATATAATGGGTAGTGACAAACACGGTAATACCCTGATCGGCTGCCTGATAGATCAATTCCCAGAACTGTCTTCTCGTAGCAGGATCTACTCCACCGGTCGGCTCATCCAGAAAAACGATTCTCGGTTCATGGAATATTGATACTGAAAAAGCCAATTTCTGTTTCCATCCCACCGGAAGGCTCTTCACCAGAGTATCCCGTTCGGCAGTAAGCCCCAAACGATCCAACAATTCTTCTGTCTTCCGTTCTATCTCTTGTTCCTTCATGCCATAAATTCCGGCAAACAGACGGATATTCTCCCACACTTTCAGGTCTTCATATAGCGAAAACTTTTGGCTCATATATCCGATATGTTTCTTAACTTGTTCGGCCTCCCGGTAAATATCATATCCTGCCACCTTCCCGATGCCTGATGTCGGTTTACTTAATCCGCAAAGCATACGCATAGCTGTCGTCTTTCCTGCTCCATTAGCACCCAGAAAGCCAAATATCTCGCCCCGGTTCACCAGAAAGGAGATATGATCTACTGCGGTAAAATCTCCAAAACACTTTGTCAACTGTTCCACTTCAATGACCGGAGCTACTTCATGCTTCACTTCCTCCCGCTCCAAAGAAGGAGGGCAAAGGATAGACGCAAATTGATGAAGAATACGTTCGGGAGTATCAATGCCATGAATCTGTCCATGATTGATGAAAGCAATCCGGTCACATTGCCGGGCCTCATCCATGATGGGAGTAGAAACAACAATGGTAATCCCCTGTTCCCGTAAGTTTCGGAGCATTTGCCAGAATTCCTTACGCGACACGGGGTCTACTCCGGTAGTGGGTTCATCCAGAAATAAAATATCCGGTTTATGAATCAAAGCGCAGCTCAATGCCAGTTTCTGCTTCATACCACCTGACAAAGCCCCTGCCCTTCTTTTCCTGAACGGTTCTATCTGTTGGTAGATATCTTTAATTAAATCATAATTCTCCTGAACTGTCGTATGGAACACGGTAGCAAAAAACTCCAGATTCTCTTCTACCGAAAGATCCTGGTAAAGTGAAAAACGACCGGGCATATATCCCACTTTCGTACGAATCTGTTTATAATCCGTTACCACATCCAGCCCGGCAACCATGGCCGTTCCTTTATCCGCCAGCAACAAAGTAGTCAGAATACGGAATAAGGAACTCTTACCGGCACCATCAGGCCCTATCAGACCAAAGATTTCTCCCCGTTCCACAACGAAAGAAACTTCTTTCAGCGCCTCCACTGTTCCATAGTTCTTGCCGACTTCTTTCACAACCACTATGGGTTCTCCCTTTTCCATCTCCTCTCCTTTAATTTTTAATCATTAATTTTTCAATGTCACTCCTCCGTACATACCAATCTTCAATGCTCCGTCATTCTTCACGGCAATTTTCACTGCATATACCAGATTAGCACGTTCGTTTTTCGTCAAAATCGTTTTGGGAGTGAACTCCGAACGGTCGGAAATCCAGGTCACTACCCCCGGATAAGCTTTCTGCTCCGAGTTTCCATAATCAGCATACACAGTTACCTCATCTCCCAGTTTCACTTGCGACAACTGTTCGGAGGTAATGTAAGCCCTCAAATACATGCGATCCACTTCAGCCACTTTAAACAGCGGTTTACCTATCGCCGCCAATTCACCGGCTTCTGCATATTTTGCCAATACGGTACCTTCAATAGGCGACTGGACATGACATTTAGCTAATTGATCCTCCATCTGTGCAACTTGTATGGCAACCGAATTTCCTTGTTCTATCAGGCTGTTCGTACTATTCTGCAATGACGATTCCTGTGCGACAAGCTGCCTTTCAAGCAATTTGACTTGTGCGTCCCAGTCGTCCAACTGTTTCTGATTCGCCGCTCCAGCGGCAAGCAGGTTTTCCACGCGTTTCTTTTCACGTTCTGCTGTTGCTATTTGCTGTTTGGTAGCAGCTATCTGTTTAGCAAGATCCGGACGTTGGCTTTCCACTGATTTCATACTGGCCTCCAGTTGTAATTTCTTCAAATACAATTGCACCGTATCCACCAATCCAATCTCCTCACCTGCTTTCAGTCTTGTTCCCTCTTCTACCTCCAGTCGCAACAGCTTTCCGGCAGCTTCGGCAGAGACTATCACTTCCGTGGCTTCAAACGTGCCGGTTGCATCATAGCCGGGTATTCCCTTACCACAAGCAGCCAACATAATCAATGCCACTCCATACATTCCTATCTTTGTCATTCGTTCCATATCTAAAGAAGTTATATTAATCATTCGTAGTATATTTCAATTGATAAATTCCCATTAACCG
>OODH01000087.1_pt1 | contig 75783 bp, 74 predicted proteins | sample 1671391 | NCBI WGS metagenome assembly OODH01 (sample SAMN06348152, study PRJEB24527) | human gut metagenome | biome: human gut; feature: ankylosing spondylitis patient; material: feces | host: Homo sapiens | place: China | collected 2015-10 | reverse complement strand
ATTCCTATAATCGGGATATTTTACGGGTGGAACTGGATAAAGAATTCTTGACGTACAAGACGAAATGGGCCGGAGGAGCCGCGTACAGTCGGGTATATTCCTCGAAAACATTGGTTGACCGGGACATCAACAAGCCCGTGGAATTGTTTAATTACCGGTTGTGGGACTTCTGGGGAGGAACTTCTTTTTATTTGCCGGAGAAGTATAGTTATAACCGAATATTTTACCTGACGGGACGTTACACGGGTACTAGTTTTGTCGATCGTCCGGAAGTGTCGAGTGATTCCAATCATTTCTATTACGACCGTGACCGGATCATGGGAGCTTTGACGTTTACCAAAATCAAGTATTTCAAGGCGAACTTGATCTATGATTTCGGGCGAACAGAGGATATTCCCTCGGGATTATCGGGGACGTTGCTTTTCGGGTATGAGAAGAGTGATTTCACGGAGTACGGGTACTTGGGAACAGAATGGCATTATTCCTGGTTTAATAAATACACGGAGAGGTACTATGCTTGGTATGCGGCTTTTGGCACTTTTCTAAATGGTTACACGGCCGAGAGTGGCGTGTTTAAGGTCGGTAGTCAGTATATCAGTCGTTTGTACGATCTGTCCCGGCACCGGTTACGTTTTTATAGTAACGTGGATTACGTATTAGGAATCAAGAGGAATCCGGATGATAATATTTATTTCGAGGATGCTAACATCCGGGGATTTGATTCCGATACCACTCGGGGGACACAACGACTTTCTGCCTCCATGTCCGCAACGTTGTTCCTGCCTTACATTAAGAGGGGATTTCGGGCATCGGTTACCGGGTTCGTGGATTGGGGAGTGTTGGCCCGGGATGAGAAGAATTTGTTGAATAGTCAATCGTACTGGGGAATCGGTTTTAGTCTGAATCTACGAAATGATAACTTGATTCTCAAGAATGTAAGTATTCGTTTTGCTTTTTACCCCAAAGGACCACCCGATATTCATAGTATAGAGGTGAACGTGTCGAGTCGTCGGAAAAGTGGATTTTATGATTACCGTGTTTATAAACCTGATGCGATTAAATACGAGTAGATCAAAGCTTTTGATATACATTTTTTAACTAGATTCGTTTTAAATAGCGATCGAAAATTGCTTGAAAATCCCTATCTTTGTGGCAAATTAATTTTGATGGGGATGAAGAAAGTTTTTTTATTTTCTATTTTCTTACTTTGTGGCTTATTTTTTTCTCAAATACTTCCTTCGGCGTTAGGAAGTGTGTATGGAACGTTGGCATCGATAAGTAAATGGCTGATGTTTATTTGTCTTGCTTTTATCATGATTAATGTAGGGAGGGAATTCGAGCTGGATAAGGCAAAATGGCGTTCGTACACGACGGATTATTTTATTGCCATGGCTACGGCTGCTTTACCGTGGTTTATGATTGCCATTTATTATGTGTTTATTTTGCTTCCGCCCGAGTTTTGGAATAGTTGGGAAGCGTGGAAGGAGAATTTATTGTTAAGCCGTTTTGCTGCACCTACATCAGCCGGTATTCTGTTTACGATGTTGGCGGCTATCGGACTGAAGTCCAGTTGGATTTATAAGAAGATACAGGTATTGGCAATTTTCGATGACTTGGATACGATTCTTTTAATGATTCCTCTTCAGATTATGATGATCGGGCTGCGCTGGCAGTTGATTATTGTGGTGGTGATTGTGTTCTTGTTATTGTCGATCGGCTGGCAAAGATTGAATAAGTATGATTGGCGTCAGGATTGGAAGGCTATCCTCTTTTATTCAGTGATTATATTTCTGGCTACTCAAATACTGTATCTGGGGAGTAAAGAATTGTATGGGGACGAGGGAAGTATTCATATTGAAGTCCTGTTGCCGGCATTTGTTCTGGGTATGATTATGAAACATAAGGAACATGACACACCTGTGGAACGAAAGGTGGCTACCGGGATTTCATTTTTCTTCATGTTCCTGGTGGGAATGAGTATGCCGCATTTTATCGGAGTGAACTTTGCGGAGACTCATGCAGGTTCTTATTCTGTAACGGGATCACAGGAGATGATGTCGTGGGGAATGATTATGTTTCATGTGGTGATTGTCTCTTTATTGTCGAATATAGGAAAGCTTTGTCCGATGTTCTTCTATCGTGACCGGAAATTAAGTGAGCGACTGGCTCTTTCCATCGGTATGTTTACCCGTGGTGAGGTAGGGGCCGGAATCATTTTCATTGCATTGGGATATAACTTGGGTGGTCCGGCATTGGTTATTTCAGTGCTTACTCTGGTATTGAATCTGATTCTGACGGGTATCTTCGTTCTTTGGGTGAAGAATTTGGCTTTGCGGAGTTATGCGGATTGATGTGATATGGAAATGTTATAGAGCATTTTCTGTTTAGTGTCGAGGTGTGTCGAAACACTCTCTCTAATTTTTTAGGCACGGATTATACGAATTGCACGGATAAGTTTATTTTCTTTCCGTGTTTATCGTGTAATCCGTGCCTAAATAATATCAGTTAGTAATCTGTCAAATCGTCTTCTACGTCAATAGGGAGAATCTTTTGACTTTCTTCGTGTGGCAACTGTTCCACTTGCCGCAGTTTGCGTTCGATGGCACGTGTTCGTTTTCCCATGACTTCTTCGAGTTGGTCACCGGCGCTTTGCAGGTTCTTTTGTACTTTTTCAAGTAATCCTCCGAATTTACTGAATTCTGTTTTGACAGCTCCCAATACGGTCCAGACTTCTCCGGTACGTTTTTGGATAGCAAGCGTGCGGAATCCCATCTGAAGACTATTGAGGATGGCGCCTAATGTTGTCGGACCTGTAACTACAATCTTATACTCCTTTTGGAGTGTTTCGATGAGACTGGTACGTCGGATTACTTCGGCATATATGCTTTCAAACGGGAGGAACATGATGGCAAAATCTGTGGTAAAAGGCGGGTCCACATACTTATCATGAATGTCTTTTGCCATCTTTTTGATTGTATTTTCCAATTGTTTGCCGGACGATTCCATCAATGCTGCGTCTCCCGCTTCGAATGCATCGTAATATTGTTCGTATACATCTTTCGGAAATTTGGCGTCGATGGGGAGGTAGACGGTGCTGTTGGCGTCATCTTTTCCCGGAAGTTTGATGGCAAATTCTACAAATTCGGTTCCGCTCTTTTTGGTTTTGACATTGGCGTCGTACTGTTCGGGGCTCATCATTTGTTCTAAGAGTGCACCCAGTTGGACTTCGCCGAACGTTCCTCTCATCTTTACGTTGCTCAATACCTTTTTTAGTCCGCCGACATCTTGAGCAAGAGATTTCATTTCTCCCAGTCCTTTTTGCACGTTCTCAAGTTGCGAACGGACGATTTCGAATGATTGACCGATACGTTCATTCAGGGTTTTCTGGAGCTTTTCTTCCACCATCAGGCGCATGTCATCCAGTCGTTTCTCGGTGGATTTCAGTAATGCTTCCTGCTGGCGGGCCATCATGTCGAATTTCTGTCGTTGCAGTTCTCCGGTAGTCATCATATTCTTGTGCAGAACATCTTGGAGCTGTTGCATATTCTGGTTCAGCGTTTGCGTCATTTCCATGCGAAGTTCCCGGATGCTGCGGTTCAGTTCTTCCCGGTTTTCCTGCATTTGCTGACGCAAGGCTATTTGTAATTGTTCTGCTTGAGTTTGATTGTTGCCTTTGGTTAGTGATAATACAAGTAGGACTATCATTAACACGGCAATAACAATAAGTAGAATCAGTTCCATTAATATGTCAGAATTTCGTTTCCGGTTTCAGTAATCAGAATCATATTTTCCCATTGGGCGGAAGGCAGTCCATCGTCGGTGCAGACGGTCCATCCGTCGGCATCGTCTACAAACACTTCGTAGGTTCCCATATTAATCATGGGTTCGATGGTGAAGGTCATGCCCGGCACGATCATCATGCCTGTGCCCCGGCGTCCGAAATGTTCTACGTCCGGTTCCTCATGGAATTGCATCCCTACGCCATGTCCGCAGAGATCACGGACTACGCTGAATCCGTTCTTTTCTGCATGTTCCTGGATGGCGGCGCCTACATCACCCAGCTGTTTCCAGGGTTGTGCGGCAGCAATTCCTATTTCCATACATTCTTTGGTTACCTGTACTAACTTTTGCATATCAAGGTTGACGTCTCCAATCATAAACATACGGGATGCATCGGAAAAATATCCTTTGTAAATGGTGGAAACATCTACATTGATAATATCTCCGCTTTTCAGAATCTCATTTTTATTGGGTATTCCGTGACACACTACATCGTTGATGCTGGTGCAAACACTTTTGGGAAATCCTTCGTAGTTGAGTGGGGCAGGGATGGCACCGTGACTGGTGGTGAAATCATACACTAGCACATCAATTTCTTCGGTGGACATGCCTTCCCGGATATTCTCTGAAATATAGTCCAGCAGTGCAGTATTGATCTTGGCACTTTCCCGGATACCTTCCAGTTGCTCGGGAGTACGGAGTACTTTGCGCGGTGGAAGTTTATAACCTTGCTTTCTGTATTTCTGTATTTTTGCTTCTACTTCTGCCGGATAATTAGAGGGGGTAAACCGGAATCCCTTGATAAAGTTCTTCATTATGATAGCATATTTAATCGTATGACAAAGGTACGAGAATAAATGGAAAATATGCTTTCTTGTTTTCTAAAACTTTTCGATTCCTGATTGTCGGCACGGGTTACCATTCGTATGAAACACTAATTTGAGGTATCCATTCCCATCTTTTGCGGAGGACATTGTATTGGTATTGTACCCCTGTTTTTATTTTCCAGTTTTTATTTATTTTGAGAACAACATTACTACCCAATTGGGTGGGTTCCACTTCGGAAGGGAGGCCCCGGTGTTTTCGGGTATCAAGGTTTTGTACGCCATATATGTTGAGAGACCATTTGGGAGATAAATTATATTCTATTTGGCTTTGGATATGAAAGCAACTGGAATTTTCTGCAAAATTACTTTTACTGTGCAGCACAAGATTCTTGTTTATTCTTAACCAGGAGTAAGTGGGTAAAAAGGTGGAACCCGGTTTTAGGAATGTCTGATAAGTGCGAATGGAAGGTTTCGAAAAAATCATGGAAGATTTTAAAGTCGGTAGTGTGGGATCAAAATCTACGAACGGTTTTCGAGAGTACATGTTTTGCTCTACTTTTTCGATAAATTTTCTATTTATCTTGATCTCCTGACCGGATTCCAGCATTTGCTGAAGTCTCAATGAATCCTGTTTGTTCCATTCTTGTCCTGTTACGGATAAGGGAAACAATAATAGGCAAAAAATATTGAATTGATATTTTCGAATGTCCATACACTGTGCTAGTAGAGTTTATTGTATGGACGGTGGAAAACAGGAAATGCTGCTCTAAACGATTAGCGACTAATAATAATTTCACATAATATGAGAATACTTTTCTTTTATTTATGATAGTTTTTTAGCCTTGAAAACCGGTTGTATCTTCTGAATCTCCGACTCAAAACCAAACCAGTAACCATGTTCTTCTTCATCGGTGGGAAGGAAACATAATCGTAGATTCTCGCGATATGCTCCGTATTCTATTTCCCAGCTTTCAGGTGGTAGCTGTCTTTTTGTTCTTACTTTTTCTGCCGGAGCTTTTTTTAATGACATACCCGCTTCTATCCATGCAATGCTGACTTGTGTCAGGTAGTCGGGATAATGATTCTTGCAGAAGTCATAGAGGATTAATCCTCTTTTTTCCAGGCTAAGAGGGGTGTCAATCACATCTGTTTGAACTAAATGATCGAGTAACTCATGTATAAAATGAGGGTTTTCGAGAATGAGTATCCGTGTGATGCTTCGCCAAGTTGGGGTATTGTAGAAACCGTCTAACAGGCGGGACAGATAATGTGCTGTCTGTAGTTCATCTACGGTGATTTCACGAGTTTGAAGAACTTCGTATGGAGGGAGTGGAGAGTACTGTATACCTAATTCGTCCGCTCTTCTTTTCATTTCGGTGCCCGGAAGTAATTTGAGGGATTCCAGTTGAATTTCTCCTGCGCCATATTCTGCTAAAGTACGGACATCATCGAAAATTTCTGATAGATGGTAGAGTGGGAGCCCTGCTATTAAGTCGGCATGAGTTTCCATGTTTTCAAGGGAACATAGATACTTGAGTCCGGCCAAAGCATCGGAGAGTTTTCCTATTCTCCGGCTTTGTTCAAGCACGTTTTCCCGAAGGCTTTGGATTCCGGCTTCCAGGTGCAGCAGTCCTTTAGGAAGGGTGGCTAATTCCTGTTTGAGTTCATCGGAAAGGAGTGCAGGATGAATTTCCAGATGAAAACAGATATCCGGGTATTCGCGGAATAGATTTAATAGCTCTTTTGCCCGTTTGTTATTGTAATTGAACGTGCGGTCCAGTACCCTCACGTTCTTGATTCCGTGCTGGTGTATCACGTCAAGACGTTTCCGGGTTGCTTCAAGAGATAGGGTGCGAACCGGTTTTTCACCTCCACTGACACAAAAGGCACAGGTGTTAAAACATCCGCGGGTAGTTTCTAATTGCACAAAGGGCTTGCTCCAATTGAAGAAACGACTCTCTTCAGGAGGGACTAATTCGGAAAAGTTCATGACACGGGCGAGCCCGTTGTCCTGGTATTCTTCCGATTCATCCAGATAGCAGAGTCCTGTAATTGATTTCCATTCTTTTCTTGGCTGATTCCACACTTTTAACCATAAAGGAAATACTTCTTCGCCTTCTCCGCGAAACACTCCGCTTACAAATTTGTTCTTATATAAGAAAGCTTCATTATCTCCTAAAAACTCGGGACCTCCGAGTATAACACAGCAGTGAGGTAGTAACGCTTTTGCGCGTGAAACGATGTGCAGGAGTTGCTCGTGATTAAATAGCCAGTTGGTAGCTGCAATGATGTCCGGTTGATGGCGGTAGATTTGATTGACGACACTACCGGTATTTTCATTGATAGTGGCGGAGACCGTACACCATTCAATGTCTGTATTATTTGCTATCTGGGCATGTAAGGCTGGCAATGCCAGCGAAGAATGAGCGTACGAACTATTTAAATCAAGCCAAAGAAGTTTCATGTGGAAAATTTAATATTATCTTTGCAAAGGTACAAAAAACTTGTGGCTTGTGATGTATAGTAAATATAAAATGCTAATTTTGTATTAATAAACGCAATAAACTAGAGAATTATGAAAATGATAAAAAGATATGCAGGTATCTTAATGATGCTGACTTTATTGGTTGGCTTTACTTCGTGTGAGAGTGAAGAAGAAACAGAATTTAATCTGCCTGGCGAGTGGTATACTAATGAAGAAATTGATTTTGGGGTACATACTTGGGGAAGGGGTACTCTTATGACATTTAATACAAGAAATCAAGGAACGATTGGCTCTGCTGGTGATCCAGATTACTTGATGTTTGAATGGAGATGGATTGATGGAGGATATAATTCAATGGAATTGTATTTTTATGGTGATGGCACTTACGCTTATATTTGGGGCGCAGAAGCTACCGGCAGGACATTTAGTGGAACATGGTATAATAATTGGCAGGATTTTAGAGATAGAATAGATGGACAGCCATTTTATATGAGGCGTCAATAAAATAATAATGAAGATTAAAAATAAAGCCAGAGTCGATTATGATTCTGGCTTTATTTTTGAATATAGGAATTTATTTTTTCAGAAACAACTTCTTAAACTCCGCCGGATAAGGCGTCTCGAACTCCATCAAATCTCCCGTTACCGGATGATAGAAACAAAGTTTGAAAGCATGGAGTGCCAGTCGTCCGATAGGGTTAGGAGCATTTTCTCTTCCATATCTTCCGTCACCGATAATAGGATGACCTAAATCCTGCATGTGTACACGAATCTGATTTTTCCGGCCGGTTTCCAGATCGAGTTCCAAAAGGGAATATCCGTTGGCACGTTTGATCGTCTTATAGTGGGTAATAGACTTTGAGCCACCGTCATCGTATTCACTGGAGCTTACATAAAGTGTTTTATCAGTCAGCCAGGAAACAACCGTATCATAATCTTTTTCCATATTTCCTTCCACCACAGCTACATATCGGCGGTCAGTCACTATATTATGCCAGTTATCGCGCAGAGTTCGCTGTGTTTTTTCGTCTTTGGCAAACATCATTAGGCCGGAAGTATCCCTGTCCAGGCGGTGAACGATAAACACACGGAATTGACGTCCAGAGCGTTGTACATATTCGTTAAGTATCGTGTAGGCCGTGCGCTCTTTCTGGCGATCCGTATTGACTGATAAAAGTCCTTGCATCTTCTCGACAACAATGATATAGGCATCCTCATACACGATTTTCAGCAGTCTGTTATTAAATTCTTTCTTTCCTTTCTCTTTGCTGATTTGTACCTTCATGCCTGGTTCCAGCGGGAAGTTGAATTGTGTAGTGATTACATTGTCAACAAATACAACCCGTTTGCTTAGCAATGATTTTAATTTCGTACGACTTGCGTCCGGCATCTTGGCAGCCAGGAATTCCATTAGTTCCATGGGTTCTTTCACTGCATAATTGGTATATTGAGCACGTGCTTTTTCAGCAGGAGTTTTTCTAGGTCTTTTTTCCATTTCTTTTTTCTTTTGAAATTCTATTATCACCACGGATTATCGAAGTTCCAGCAACACTACATTTTCTACGTGGTGGGTGTGAGGGAACATATCTATCGGTTGAATGGCTTTCACCTTGTATTTCTCATCGAGTAATTGCAAATCCCGTGCTTGAGTAGCAGGATTACAACTTACATACACAATCCGTTTCGGTTCCGCAAACAAGATGACATCAACTACATCCTGGTGCATACCGGCACGGGGAGGGTCAGTGATGATTACATCCGGACGTCCATGCTGATTGATGAAATCCTGCGTTAGCATATCCTTCATATCACCGGCATAAAACAATGCATTCTTGATATCATTGATTTCTGCATTTACCTTTGCGTCTTCGATAGCTTCCGGCACATATTCGATACCGATTACCTGGCGAGCCTGGCGTGATACGAAGTTGGCGATTGTTCCCGTTCCTGTATAGAGGTCATATACCAGTTCGTTGCCTGTTAATCCGGCAAATTCACGGGCTACTTTATATAAATTATAAGCCTGTTCCGAGTTGGTCTGATAGAATGATTTTGGTCCTACCTTGAAACGCAGTCCCTCCATTTCTTCAAAGATGTGATCTTTCCCTTTAAATACATGCACATCCAAATCATTGATTGTGTCATTGCACTTATTATTGATAATGTATAGAAGAGAAGTGATTTCTGGGAAAGAGTCCGCTACGAATTGGAGTAACTGCTTGAACAGTTCCATTTCGTGATCTTCCGTAATCTTGCAAATAACGATCACCATCAGTTCGCCAGTTGAAGAGGTGCGTACAATCATATTCCGCAGCATACCTTCCTGTGTGCGCAGATTGATGAAAGAGTAATCGTGTTCGTAAGCGTAGTCACGTACAGCGTTGCGGATACGGTTGGATATATCATCCTGTAACCAGCATTTCTCAATAGCCAGCACCTTGTCGAAAGCTCCCGGAATGTGGAAACCCACCGCATTCATCTGGTCATACTTCACATCCTGACGAACTTCTTCGTTTGTCAACCAGCGTTTATTTGAGAAGGTGAATTCCAGTTTGTTCCTGTAGAATTCCGTCTTGTCAGAACCGAGAATCGGAGAAATTTCGGGAAGTTCGATTTTCCCGATACGTCTCAAATTATCTTCCACTTGCTTTTGCTTATATCTTATCTGCTCCGAATAGGGGAGCACTTGCCACTTGCAGCCACCGCATACGCCATAGTGTTGGCAGAAAGGAACAGCGCGATTGGGCGACAGCTCGTGAAACTTCACCGCTTCAGCTTCGGCATATTTATTCTTTTTACGCTTGATTTGCAGGTCTACGACATCACCCGGCACTACATAGGGAACAAAAATCACCAGGTCGTTTACTTTTGCGATGGCTTTTCCTTCGGCAGCCACATCCATGATTGTTACCTTCTCCAATAAGGGAAGCTCTTTTTTCTTTCTTGCCACTTTTACACCAGTCTAATAATTACTTTGCAAAAGTAGGTATTTTTTTTGGAAAAAATTCGGGTATACAGAAATATTCCGGATTGTAATGTCGAAATTGCATTTTGATAGAAAGTTTTTTCGCAAAAAGTTTTCAAGTTTGCGAAATATCCTTAGATTTGCGAAGAGAAAAAAATCATAATGTAACTTTAAACACAATATTATGGATAAAAAAAGAGTTTATACCTTTGGTAATGGTCAGGCAGAAGGAAAGGCTGACATGAAGAATTTGCTCGGTGGTAAGGGAGCCAACCTTGCAGAAATGAATTTAATCGGAATTCCTGTCCCTCCCGGATTCACAATAACTACAGATGTTTGTACGGAATACAATACGTTAGGACGTGATAAAGTGGTTGAGCTGCTGAAAGATGAAGTGGTAAAAGCGATCACTCACGTGGAAGGATTGATGAAATCTAAATTCGGTGACGTTGAAAATCCTTTGTTGGTGTCTGTACGTTCCGGTGCACGCGCATCTATGCCGGGTATGATGGATACGATTCTGAACCTGGGATTGAATGACGAAGTGGTAGAAGGTATTATCCGTAAGACAGGTAATGCACGTTTTGCATGGGACTCTTACCGCCGTTTTGTACAGATGTACGGTGACGTAGTGTTGGGTATGAAGCCTACCAATAAAGAAGATATCGACCCGTTCGAAGCTATCATCGAAGAGGTGAAGAAAGCGAAAGGGGTAGAACTGGATAACGAGTTGAAAGTGGAAGACTTGCAGGAACTCGTAAAGAAATTTAAAGCTGCTGTAAAAGAACAGACCGGAAAAGATTTCCCGACTTGTGCATACGAACAACTTTGGGGAGCTATCTGTGCCGTATTTGATTCATGGATGAATGAACGTGCCATCCTTTACCGTAAGATGGAAAGTATACCTGATGAATGGGGTACAGCTGTCAATGTACAGGCTATGGTGTTCGGTAATATGGGTGAAACTTCGGCTACTGGTGTTTGTTTCTCACGTGATGCCGGTACGGGTGAAGACCTTTTCAATGGTGAATACCTGATTAACGCACAAGGTGAAGACGTAGTGGCAGGCATCCGTACTCCGCAGCAGATCACTAAGATCGGTTCTCAACGCTGGGCTGTATTGGCTGGTGTGACTGAAGATGTCCGTGCAGCTAAATTCCCTTCCATGGAAGAGGCAATGCCGGAAATCTACAAAGAACTGGATGCACTCCAGACAAAATTGGAAAATCATTATAAAGATATGCAGGACATGGAGTTCACCGTACAAGAAGGTAAACTCTGGTTCCTTCAGACACGTAACGGTAAGCGTACAGGTGCTGCTATGGTGAAGATCGCTATGGATTTGCTCCGTCAGGGCATGATTGACGAAAAGACTGCTTTGATGCGCGTGGAACCGAATAAACTCGATGAATTGCTTCACCCTGTATTCGATAAGGATGCTTTGAAGAAAGCCAAAGTGTTGACTCGTGGTCTTCCGGCTTCTCCGGGTGCTGCAACCGGTCAGGTTGTGTTCTTTGCTGACGACGCTGCTGAATGGCATGCTGCCGGTAAACGTGTGGTAATGGTTCGTATCGAAACTTCTCCAGAAGACTTGGCCGGTATGGCAGTTGCCGAAGGTATTCTTACGGCTCGTGGCGGTATGACTTCTCATGCTGCTGTTGTGGCTCGTGGTATGGGTAAATGTTGTGTATCAGGTGCAGGTGCATTGAATATCGATTATAAAAACCGTACCGTAGAAATTGACGGTGTTGTGTTGAAAGAAGGCGATTATATCTCTCTGAACGGAAGTACAGGTGTGGTATATAATGGTAAGGTAGAAACACAGGCTGCAGAACTTTCCGGTGACTTTGCCGAATTAATGACGCTGGCTGATAAGTATACTCGTCTGCAGGTACGTACGAATGCGGATACTCCTCATGATGCGGAAGTGGCTCGTAACTTCGGTGCAGTAGGTATTGGTCTTTGCCGTACGGAACACATGTTCTTCGAAGGTGAAAAGATCAAGGCAATGCGTGAAATGATTCTGGCCGAAAATGCAGAAGGACGTCGTAAAGCATTGGCTAAGATTCTTCCATACCAACAGGAAGACTTTAAGGGTATCTTTAAAGCAATGGCTGGTTGCCCGGTAACTGTTCGTTTGCTCGATCCTCCTTTGCATGAGTTCGTTCCTCACGATTTGAAGGGACAGCAGGAAATGGCAGATACTATGGGTGTGAGCCTGCAATATATCCAGCAACGTGTAGAATCATTGTGTGAGCATAACCCGATGTTGGGTCACCGTGGTTGCCGTCTGGGAAATACTTATCCTGAAATTACGCAGATGCAGACACGTGCCATCTTGGGTGCTGCACTCGAATTGAAGAAAGAAGGAGTGGAAACTCATCCGGAAATCATGGTTCCATTAACTGGTATCTTGTATGAATTCAAGGAGCAGGAAAATGTAATCCGTGCGGAAGCTAAGAAGTTGTTTGAGGAAGTAGGAGATAGCATTGACTTCAAAGTGGGTACAATGATCGAAATTCCGCGTGCCGCTTTGACTGCCGACCGTATCGCTTCTTCTGCCGAGTTCTTCTCATTCGGTACAAATGACTTAACGCAGATGACCTTCGGTTATTCTCGTGATGATATAGCTTCTTTCCTTCCTGTTTATCTGGAAAAGAAGATTTTGAAAGTAGACCCGTTCCAGGTTCTCGACCAGAATGGCGTGGGACAGTTGGTACGTATGGCTACAGAAAAGGGACGTGCTATCCGTCCGGATCTGAAATGTGGTATTTGTGGTGAACATGGTGGTGAGCCTTCTTCAGTGAAGTTCTGTCACCGGGTAGGTTTGAACTACGTTAGTTGTTCTCCATTCAGAGTGCCGATTGCCAGATTGGCGGCGGCGCAGGCTGCTATTGAGGAAGCATAAGCAATATAGGATAATATTTGATTTAGGCTGTAACGAACTGTTTATCAGGCGTTACAGCCTAAGTTGTTTTTAGGCGGTTCGTGCATTTGTCCGCAAAAAATGAGCCAAATAAACGGTACTTGCATACACCACGCATACACTTTTGAACAGTGGCGCATACACCAACGCATACACCATTTAATAACTTATAAATCAATCTGATATGGCAACATTTAAAGTAGTCGTAAGAAAAAAAAGAGCTGACGGATTTTATCCAGTGTACATTCGTGTTGTCCACCGTTCAAGAATGGGTTATATTAAAACCGATAAACTCATTACGGACAAGCAAATCACCAAGAATGGCGAAATCAAGGATATTGTAGTCAACGAATATTGTTCACGAGAAATCCTACGTTATAGCGATATGATAAACCGTAAGGATGTCTCAAATTATTCTGTTGCTGAACTAATTGAATTCCTTATCCATTCAGATGAAGAAATATGTTTTAGTGACTATGCAACAAAGTTCATTAACCGTATGGCCTCTGAAGGACATGAACGTAATGCTAAGAACTACCGTCTGGCTGTAAACCACCTCGAAAGATATTTGGGAACAACCAGAGTTATGTTTACTCACTTGTCATCTTCTGTTTTGACAAGATGGATTAATAGCCTTTCGTTGACGAACAGGGCGAAAGAAATGTACCCGACCTGTTTAAGACAGATATTCAAAAGGGCACTTATAGAGCTGAACGATGAAGAACGTGGTATCGTGCGAATCAAATACAATCCTTGGTTAAAAGTATCCATTCCAAAATCTGACAGTACAGTCCAAAGAGCCATCAGTGCAGAGGCATGTAGGGAGTTTTTCAATCGTCCCTTACCGGAAACCAAAATGATTTCCTCTCTTCCTGAACTGGGCAGAGACGTGGCACTCCTATCCTTGTGTCTGGGTGGAATAAACACTGTAGATATATTTGAGCTCAAAAAAGAAAACTATAAAGATGGAATTATCGGATATAAAAGAGCTAAGACAAAGCATAGCCGGAAAGATGAAGCTTATATTGAAATGCGTGTGGAACCGTTCATTCAGCCTACATTTGACAAATATCTTTCAGACGAGAATGATGAATATCTTTTCAATTTCCATAAGCGTTATAGCAATCCGGACAGTTTCAATGCCAATGTAAATATTGGAATCAGAAAGATATGTGCCGATATGGGAATGAAGAAGGAAGATTACTACTGTTATTATACTTTCCGCCATACGTGGGCTACAATTGCCCAAAATGACTGTGATGCCAACCTGTATGAGGTTGCCTTCGGTATGAACCACAGTCATGGACTGAATATAACAAGAGGCTATGTAAAGATAGATTTTACTCCAGCCTGGGAACTAAATGCAAAAGTGATTGACTTCATTTTCTTCAGTAGCAAGAAGAGCAAGCAAGGTAAGGCACGTGACTTCGAGACACCGGCAGACAAGATGTTCCGTATAACCAAAAAGATGATGATCTATGGCCGTGCATATTTCAAAGGTGACGTTATCGGTGAAATAACAGATATTGGTTTCAGTAATGTGGACCAGGTTATTGACAGACTGGTTGGACAGTTACCCAAGGATATCCCTACCGGATGTATGGTTCAGTTCCGTCTTATGAACTGTGATTCCAAGAAGGAAGTTGTATATGAAAGAAGTAAGGGAAAAGGTTTCATGTAATCGGCAAAACTGAACAAGCCATTAACACAAAGGGAGGATTCTACTTATCTTTATCAGAACCGCACCATTTCTTATATTGGTGCGGTTTTTTCTATTTGTCCGGTTGATTCCAGGGCATAATTTCACGGCCTATAATTATAGCAAAGACAAGTACGATAAGCTTCCATATAAGGATGAAGGTTTTCTTAACCAGCCATACAGCCAGACGTATGGCAATCCTCAAAAGCCAGAATACCAGTTTCAGGAGTAGCATACCGATAATAAGTACCGGCAGCAGATATATAATCAACAGCAATTCAAACATAGCGTGTGATATTTAGTGTATATAAAACCTGTTATAGCATATAAATATACTAAAAATCAATGAGATACAGAAATATATACAACACTATTTTCTTATTATTTGAGTAGATTTTCTATTGATTATCAATGTTATATCACCATGATAACGAGGTCTCTCCAGACTCTGATTACAGGGTTATTCTACCTGAATGTTTCTGCAATACAGTTCAGATAAAATAAGATTTCCCGATAGACATTTCATCAGCAGAATAAGCTACAAGATTATATTTTCCCTTTTATTGGGATTCCAATAACTTAGATAAGCAGGTTACTTTTACCATGCTATCATGGTATCGGGACTACATATTATATTGGATATAGGTTTTATGAGAACAATATCCATCTATCCCATATAACTATATCTTATGTGTTTTTGAAACTTTGGTTTATCCAACCATAGATAACGGAACATTGTTTACTGATTACTGCGATTTGTATGGTTCTATGATTGAATAATGCTTGTAATATCTATTTCAGAACACACTGATATTGGCTTGATAAGTTCTAGGACTCTATACAACAATATTCCGCTATATGGATATTCCAAGATAACCGGATGCTACAGCACATGGTTAACAGGAATATGCCTCCAAAGAATTGTGTTGCAGATTTCGGTTTGCAACGGCTTTCTCCGGTAAATTTGGGTGTAATAATCATTTCCGGAAGGCATCGTTCTGCCGTGCAGAGTTTTCCAAGCAAGTTGTACTTTTGTGGCCACAAAACTCCGTTTCGTACTCACAAAAGTAACTTGCCGAATGCTAGCGCATCGGAGCGGCTGGCCGCTGTTTCGCATGGCGAAAGATGGTCCGGAAAACCTAACCACCAATGTATCCAAGCATGAAGAATCAGAGAACCAAGTACATTAAGGTCAGAATGACACCGGAGGAAGTACAACAGTTTAAGGAGAAATCTGCCTCCTATTCATCTGTGAGCCATTATATACGCTCGGCACTGGCAGAATATTCAAATATCGGTACCAGAAGGCAGCTCGAACTGATGAATGATTTGGGTTTGTTTTACCAGAAATATCAGAATGAACTTTCCTGGGCTGGAGGTAACCTTAATCAGTCGGTTAAACGTGCCAATGAGCTTGCGGTAGCCGGATTACTCGCACCCAGCTATATTCAGGAAGTTCTGTTACCTATTATCCTTGAAACGCAGGATACATTAAACCGAATAAAGAAAGACCTTGATTCTCTGACACAGAAAGCTGTCAGAATCTGAATTGCAGATTACACGGTATTCAATCATTTCAGATATTATTATTGTGTAACCGTAGACTCATGAGCTTGAAGTATTTCGGTTACTCAGTCACTTAAACCTTGATAAATAAAGATTCAATATGATAGCAACCATATTACCGGGAAGTACGAACTTCCATGCTGTCGGTTACAATGAACATAAAGTCTCGAAAGGTGTTGCACGGCTTATCGAGATTCAGAATTTCAGTTCACTCGGAACATTCCACAAACCTACCCCAAGTGAACTGATCGGTTATCTCCAAAAGTACAGTTCACAAAACAACAGAATCAGGAAACCACAGTTTCATGTGGCAATATCATGTAAGGGACACGAAATGTCGGAAGATGAGTTGCTGGATTTTGCTCACCAGTATCTCAAGGAAATGGGATACGGAGAATCCGGTCAGCCGTTACTTGTTTACTCCCATTATGACACGGAGAATACCCATCTTCATATTGTCACTTCAAGAGTGGCACCTGATGGAAGAAAGATTCAGCACAGCCATGAACGCAGACGTTCTCAGGAAGTCATTGACCATATTCTTGGGAATAACAGAAAAAAGAAAACAGAAGATGATATTGATGCTGCCAAACAATATACATTCTCTTCATTTGCCCAATTCAAGGCAATAATGGTTTCCATGGGATATGAGGTCTATCAGAAAGATGGGAATGTATTCGTCAAGCAAGGTGGAAAGGTTCAGAAGGAAATTCCTTTTACTGAAATAGAAAGTCTTTTCAAGAGTGGTTATCTGGAAAGGACACGTTGCCGTCAGTTAAGAAGTATATTAAAGAAATACCGTGATGTAAGTTCCAACAAGGAAGAACTGCAGAAGGAAGTGAAAACAAAGTTCGGTATTGACATTGTATTCTTCGGCAAGAAGGATACACCATACGGATATATGCTCGTTGATCATGCAAACAAGACTGTCATTCATGGTGCAAGAGCGCTGGCTGTAGAGGAGCTTCTGGACTTTACTACTCCTGAAGAGCGGTTCAATCGGATTGAGGACTATATTGACCGATTACTGACACTTAACCCAAAAATTACCCAGAGTGAAATATACAGTAAAATAAGGAAGCAGCGTGCCTATGTCAAGAAAGGCATCATCTATTTTGATGGCCAAAGTCGTCCGTTGAAACCATTTATAGCAGAGGCTATTGACCGTAATAACCGCATAGCCATGGTAGAAATGTTCAGTCCAGCTACTAAGGCAGAACGGAATTTACTTTGTAAGATATTCAAGGTTTCCCGGACAGATCTGGTGGATATATCTCCGGAAAGGACACACTACTACACTGATGCTGTAAACCGTTTGCATGAGATATTCAATGATGAAACAGTTTCATCCGTCAGAGGCAGATTGCATGAAGAAAGCTTTACTGTCCGTCAGGAAGAAGATGCAACTTATGCCATCAATTTCAAGCAACATATCATTATAAATCTTACAGAAGAGGACTTCAATCTTCAACGGTTAAAAAAAACAATGAAACAGCCCGTCAAGCTATTGAAACAATATATACATCTGCAAAATAGGAAACAAACTACACTTTTCTCCGGTAAAGTTAAATTGTGTGATTATGGCGGTGGCAGCCATAGCGAAAATCGTGAATGGGAGGTTGGGCAGAAAGACAACTATGATAACATCGATAATGGATGCTCAATGAGGAAATAATGATTTTTCATTAATAGTGCCAATTAGGAATATGGGGAGATTAATACAGACACCATTATTCCTAATCCTTCTCTCCACGAATCCATTATTCGTAAAGGCACTATTAATATGAGTAAAATGAGAACTATGTCTCAATAAAATTATTTATGAATACTCACATTCAGATATCCTACTTTTCCAGGATTATATGACTCTCCAAATTCCACCTCAATATTACCATCTTGTCTTGTTGTCAAACAAGACCTTTCTTGGAACTTCCTAGTTAATTCGTTATAGACATTCCAACCTCTACTTTTTGCAGAATATTTAGAAGAAACACTAGTTTCTACATTGCTTGTATCAGATATTATTGTTAGATATGGATTTACTAATGTTACAAAATCATCGTAATAACCAGATTCGCGTCCATGATGCGGTGCTATCAAAATCCAAGCACCACTTACTGCTTCTCTAAAAGAAAAATCTCTCATAAGATATTCAAATGATTCTTTTTCATTATCCCCACAAACTACAATTTTGGCATTGCCTAACCTTATAACGACTATAGCACTAAAGTTATTTTTATTACTCTTGTTACATAAATTCGTAGAAAAACACTGAGCTGTAAGACCATCAAAAGCAAAATCTGAACGAGGACTTTCTAATGGAGTAATATCTGTATTGTATGAATCTACAAAATCACAATATTGGATTATCTTATTTCTATCGCAATATCTAGCTTCTTCCAAGAGTTCATTCCTTGTATAACTTTTACATCTCCAAAGGACTTTCGGAAGGGCAAATTTAATATTCTCTATATCACTAAAGTGATCAAGGTGAGGGTGTGTTATTACCATATATCCAATATCATTTCCTCTTAAAGATTGAAGTGGTGATACTGAACTAGTTGATCCTAAATCTATAACAATATACTTCCCATTGGGGGCTTTTATGTGAACTGCTAATCCCAGTTCTACATTCCAAATTTTCATTGTAGCTCTTTTTGCCATGATATTTATTTTTTAGTCGTTAAGTATGCAGTAAATAACTGTCTTGCGTAAGCTCTTCCTCTATATTTCAAGAAAATATAGGCTAATATAAATACTATAATTTCAATTATCATGAAGATTGTTTGCATATCGCATGGTATCCCTTGAACAATACTTGATATAATCAACAAAATAGTAAATATCAATGATACCGCAAGCCCTCCCATCAGATTCCTGCAGAAACCAAATTCAATATTGTATTGTAAAAGAATTTTATCTCCACGGGTCTTGTTTCTTATAAGTTGAACAGCATTGGCTATCTCTTTTCTTGTTTCAATTTCATTCAAGCTTTGTTCTTCCTTCCTTTTAAGCTTAAGGCCTAAATCCTTTTCAATATGGTCCATTATCTTATCAATATATGTACTACTGTAGGATGATTTTTTATAAATCAACAAGTCTGTTGTAGGCATATAGGTTTCATCTTCTTTAAATAAAGGATATTGAAATAAGATTTTCGAGATACTTCTGAAAAAATCTCGTGCCAAATATCCAATAGAGGAAAATATAAGTGCAGACGGGATAAATAATATTACAAATTCCCAAGAATCAGATATCTGCTTAAATAATTCTTTGAATATCTCCAGATTATAGAGATAATGTGTCAATGCCATACTTGGTAACAGCATTGCAACTACCGCCGGATATATTCTTGCGTATTTTGTGTACTTGTCATTCTTTTTTGTATTAATATTCATATAAAGAAGAGTTTAATAGTTATGTTAATGAATAGAATTAGTTTGCAAATTAGAATCGGTCGATTAAATCTTTTATATCTTCATATATAGTGATTTTCCCATTTTCGTCAATAAAGATATGACCGTTAGACGTTTTACGTTGGCATACAGTTTCAGAATCAGTTGATAGGTTATTATCGCCTTCACAATAATCAGTACTACTATAACGCGTATCTACCTGTCTCTTATCCTCCTTTCCATGTGTAGTTTTCTCTGATACAATATTTAGCTTCTTTGTTTTCCCATTTTTCATATTTGAGAATAAATATGTGCTAAAAGATGATTTCAAACCATGATGAGGGCAAACCAGAAAATCAACACCTTGTTTTATATGTTTTAGTATTTCGCTATTTGTATCCAACATGTATTGCATACCCTCTTTTTGAAGGTCTGCCGCAAAAAATATTCGATAGTTAGAGTGTATAAAGACAGCAATACTGATATTGTTTGTATAACTTTCTGAAGCAAGAGTTTTATTTTCCTCTACATCTAATGGATAAATATAACCGATTGTCATTGAATTATCGCATACCCTTAATGGTAATTGTCTCCCTTTATATAACTCTCTCAATTTTTTCACTTCGTCACTTTGAGAATCATCTACCATACTCCAGTTTACATTCTTTCTTTTTTCTGATTCTTTTGATAAATCATTAGGAGTTGTATAAAGATTCATAAAAAAAATGCTTATCAAATTCAGCCAAGTCCGAAATATGGTCTTTGTGTGGATGTGATAATATAACTTGATCTATCAGATATTTATTATTTCGTTTTTCGTAACTCTTCTTTTTGAATAAAGGAACCAAGAAGTCATTAACTGGAGAAAAGTCATTTCCACTACCAAGATCTATAACCACTTTTTTCCCTGACACCTCAATGTAAGAACTTAATGCTCCACCAACATTTAAAATTGCAACTTTCATAATTCTATTATTATTAATTTTACGTGATTAAACATACAAATCGTATGCCAAACATAGTGATTAAGCAGATATAACACGTATTTTTCCGTGAATAAACCACCGAATATGACATAATTTCGCAAATACTGACAATTCCACAAATATGGTTTATATTACGACTGACATAATGGCATGATTCCGTGGAAAATTCACGGAATGACAGCTTAGACAATAATATACTATTGCAAAAGTTATTTATTTATTGTATTTTTGCACTCAGTTCATAAGAAGATATCATACAAAATATAAAGACTTAAATCCATGATAGAATATTTTAAATTAAAAAATTTCATGTCTTATAGAGATGAAACAGAGTTATCTTTCGTTGCATCCAATAAGAGTGGAGGGAAAAATGAAGTTCCTGTATCATGGTACAAGATTATTGATGGTAAAAGAATTTTAAAATTACTATTAGGTATAGGACTAAATGGTACAGGTAAAACAAAAATGATAAGAGGTTTAAGCTATCTTAGACGTCTTGCTACTTTGAAACCAGAAAAGCCTACAGAAAAGCCTGATTACAGACCATTTTTGTTAGACGAGTATTCTGCAAAGGAACCTACAGAGATGTGGCTTTCTTATTATATTAACGAAGAAAATTTCTTATATTATATAAAGGTTAATCGTGATAGAATAGAAGAAGAAGAACTACGAATTCAAACTAATGGTCGAAGTTCAAGAATATATAGACGTGTATATAATTATGAAAAAGAGACAATAGAAATTTCTTTTGGACAATCTTCTGATTTGAATAAGAATGACCAACGAGATTTAGAAGTAAACATAGTCAATAATGCCACAGTTTTAAGCCAATTTGGTTCTATGAATTTAGAAAGTAGGATCTTACGACTGAATTATGATTACTTTGAAAATAGAATAAGTAGAGTTCATCAAGGTGATAAAACTTTGGCTGACAAGCTCAATACAGGGAACAAAGAACATGATGAACGTATGAAAGAGTTGTTGCTTAAACTTCTAAGTGACATTGGATCTAATATTGTCGATTATCATGTAGATATATCCTCTGTCTCTGTTGATGAGATAATAAATGGAGTTCCAGATTTTATGGCAGATGCTTTACGAAAACAATATCCAAGTGGCTTTATTGAGAATAAAACTCTTAGATTTGAACATTCTACATCAACAAGCCGTAAAAGTTTAGATTCCTCATTCGAATCTTTAGGTACCATTAATATAATACGGCTAATGATTGTATTATACGATGTAGTTTTAGGAAAAAAATGTACATGCATAGATGAATTGGGTACTGGCATACATAATATAGCCCTAGAGTTTATCTTGAAAATGTATCTTAGTATGTCTGAAGAAAGCCAAGTTCTTGTAGCAACACACGATCTAGCATTATTAGATCCAAGATATTTAAATTTAAGACGAGACGCTGTTCGTAAATTCACAAAAGATAAAGATGGAGTAACACATGTTGAACGGCCAGATTATTTGCACAAAACTTTAAACATGTACAAGAAATATTTGGAAGAGCTTGAAGAAGATTTGCCAGATGTGCTGTATGATAATTCTATTTTGGACGAGTATAAGAATATTGTTAGAAACAAGAAATAGTAAAGTTATTTACTTTCATTATAGAGAACCGAAATCGGTTCTCTTTTTTTATATAGTATGGACTATTATTCGTAACTTTTTTAGCTTTGAAAATTAAGAAATCCAAGTTATTCTTATCTGAGTATTCTAGTTTATCTAACTAAAATCACTATTGTGTTGTACATTTCTTATCTGAAAACTTTGGTTAGTACATTTGTCACAAAATCAATCAGTACTTGAAATGATACAAACTCCGGTTATAGTGACATTTGCCAATCAGAAGGGAGGCGTTGGAAAGACTACTCTTTGCGTCACCTTTGCTAACTATCTGGTGACAAAGGGTGCTAGAGTTGTGGTGATAGACTGCGACTTCCAGCACTCCATCATGAAATGTCGAAAGGCCGACATCAGGAAATACGGCGAACAGGAAATGCCCTACGAGGTATGGGCATATGAAGCCAATGACAAGGCAATGATGACTTCCCTTATGGAGAAACTGCACAACGATCCTGAAATTGACGTTGTGCTTATGGACTCTCCCGGCAGTCTGAAAGCGGAAGGGCTGATACCCATGTTCGTCAACTCGGATATCATTATTGTTCCATTTCATTATGACCTGGTAACCGTTCCGTCCACAGCCAGTTTCCTTATGTTTGTTGACCGACTGAAAAAGGCTGTCGGTGAAAGGATGAAAGCCAGACTCTTCATCATTCCCAATCTGAATGACGGAAGAATCGGCAAGCGTTCCGAACTGCTTATCTGGGACAATGCAAGGGATACTTTCTCCAACTACGGATACGTCACTGCAAAGATTCCCAAACGTGCGGACATGGAACGGTTCAGCACCATGGCGGCACTGGATATGCAGGCTGCTATCGTTACACCGGTATTTGACAAGGTCTATCAGGGTATCTTCGATACACTTGAACCGATAAGGGAAAAAGAACTCAAAGGCATACAGCTGACGGAAAATCTGAATTCCAAACCTAAGAAGAAAAAGAAGGCACAGCCGTCTAATGAAGCTTCACAGGACAGTAACGAAAATCAGAATAAAGAACCAGAATAATCAGTAAACTTCAATAACCATAGCACTATGAGTAAGGATATACCGGAAATAGATGACCTGACAAAAGGCATCAATGATTCAGAACTTATATTGACGCATGATTCCGTAGAAACCAAGGTTGAGCAAAAGGAAAATAATGATGAAACACAGAAAAAGGATACTGCTGTTTCCCTTTCTGATACAGGATGCTGGCATGACTTCATGGAATTCCTTCAATCGAACGGTTCGGGAACGGACAAAACAGAAAGGCTAGTCTGCAAACTCGACCGTGACCTTGCGGATTCACTTGATGACTGCGATATACATGGCAGATGCCGCTCTGACCTGGTGAATGCCATCGTAAGGGCATTCTTCAAGTCCTACCTGCCACGTCTGGCAGAATACAGAAGGGAAAAGAAATCATTGTTTAACAGTTATAATCTGTAGGATATGAAAAAGACAGACTGGACCGACAGGATGCTGGCCGCTTTGGTCGAGCTGTATCCGGTAGAGACCACGGCCTATACAGCTGCCGTTCTCAATCTGAGCGAATCGACCGTCAAGCTGAAAGCCCGTGAGCTTGGACTTGTAAAAATGGCCAAATCCAGATGGATGGAGCGTGCCGACTATATCAGAAACCACTTTCAGGAGTGTTCCTTCTCTGAGATAGGGAAAGCTCTCGGAATTACCCGGATGAGTGTCGGACGCATAGCCGCTACAATCGGACTCAAACGCACAGGTGAAGAGAAACACCTCATTTCATCACGTATCCGTACTCAGATGGTAAAGAGGGAAAGACGGCGTATCGTCTTCGGACTGGAACCCATAACCGGTATCCGTGTCATTTCAAACAGGGCGAAGGTAAGGGTGCGCTCAAACATGAAATCAAACGGATACATCATCAGTGAGGAACACAACGTGATTTATTATACCGGCAGTACGGAACGCAGGGAACGTCTGGAAAGCCGGGGCATCAGACTGGGACTGCATATCCTTCCGCTTCCGCAGGACAGTTCCGCTTTTTCATCTAACATTATATTACAACAGCCATGCAGTACGGACAGATAGTATTCTTTCTCTTCGTGGCAATGGTATTCTACTATGCGGCAATGATTTTCATGGACTTCCAAAGGGCAAAGGCTGCACAGAATGCCGAGCAGGACAGCCATAAAGAAGAGGACATAGACATATCGGAAGAGGCACGAAGCTTCAGGCCGATAAGGATAAACCGAGATGAGCCTGAATCAAAAGAAGAAAGTTCAGAACAGAATAATACTGAAAATCCCGAATCAAATAATGAAAGCAATAATTCTGATGGTACAGAGAAATCTGCATCCCAATCAGAATCTTCTAGACACGTTTACCGGGAGGCCATCATGACTGACGGCATTCTGGTAGAGAATATCATTCAGGAAATAAATCGGCTGGCAGAGACCGGTACCAGTGATCTCGGTGCCGTTATCTTCAGCTGTGAGAATGCCTGATATTATATATACCGTTCCTTTAGTGACATCTGTTTCTTTGGCGATGAAATCCTTTAACATTATTCAGAAATGCAGTTAATAAAGAAAAATGCCCGGAATCTTACGGAGCGTTTCATCGGTTCAAGTTTTGGGCAGAAGTGTGTAGTAGCGGCCATTGCACTGATTATTTCCACATCAAACGTAATGGCAGGAAGCAAGGGTGCAGCAGGTTTTACCAAGGCCACTCAGGAAGTCAGTTCCTACCAGACTCCGGTATCGAACCTGATGAAGGCCATTGCTGCCGTTATCGTCCTGGTCGGTGCCTTCAACGTCTATTTCAAGATGCAGAACGGAGACCAGGACGTGAAGAAGACCATCATGCTTACCATCGGAGGCTGTATCGCATTCATCGCACTCTCGGAAGCTCTCCCGCTGTTCTTCCAGTAATCCTTTCCCGGCATGACAATGAATCAGGAAGGATACCCTGTGTTCAAGGGATTGCAGAAACCGCTGGAGTTTATGGGCATACGCGGCCGTTTCCTCACTTTGGCAGCGGCAGCCATAGGCGTATCATTCGTAGGCTTCATCGGTTTCTCAATCGCTTTGGGAAAGGTTGCAGGATTCATAGCCATGATGGTCATGGCACTGGTGGGACTGATAACCATCTACATCAAGCAGCGTGGCGGACTCCACAACAAGAAAAGGGCAAGAGGCATCTATATCTACAGAAGCCTGAGAAAAGAACAGTAAATCACTTTATACAGTATGGCACACAAAAGGAAAAGAATTTTTGACGGACTTTATGCGCAGCTGGAGGAGACGGACGGCAATGTTGTGCTGTTCTCGGCCAGAGGCGAGCCGTCCGTTATCTTCGAGATTACCAATCCGGTCCAACAGCTCTGTACGGATGCGCAGCAGTACATGCTGTTTCATGACGTGCTATCCAATATCCTTCAGACCATCGGTGAGGGATATGCACTGCAGAAGCAGGATATTATGTGCAGACAGGCATATCACCATGACGTGCCTGATGATGCAGAGTTCCTGACAAGGAGCTATTTCAGATACTTCGAGGGAAGGGAGTTCACAGAGATACGGACTTTTCTTATCCTCACCCAGGAGGCACAGAAGAACCAGTTCATCCAGTATGACCCGAAGAGATGGGGCGATTTCCATTCCAAGGTATCAAAGACGGATGATATTCTGACGGAAAAGCATATCCGGCACAGAAAGCTCGGCAAGGAGGAAGTCAGCGAGTACTGTCACCGTTTCATGGCATTCCAGTTCCGGCACGGAGCGTTCTCGATGACCAACTTCAAGGCTTCAGATGAATATCTCAGGACAGGTGACCGGATTATCCGTTCCTATCCGCTGGTGGACATTGACGAGATTAATCTTCCTTCCATAGTAAAGCCGTACACGCAGGTAAACATCAACGGCTACGGAATTGCAACCGACCTGCTTTCTTTTCTTACTGGCGTCCCCTACTCGGACTGTGTGGTGTTCAACCAGGTCATTCAGATACCGGGACAGAGGAAGCTGCTGCGCAAGCTACAGGCCAAGGCGAAGCGTCACGGTTCCATGCCGGACCCGAGCAACCGTATTGCAAAGGCCGACATTGAGGAAGTGCTGGACAGGCTGGCCGTTGACAGTACCATGCTTGTGTACTGTAACTTCAACATTCTGGTGAGCTGTCCGCCTGACAAGGTTACTCCGGTAACTTCCTTTCTGGAGACAAAACTATACGAGTGCGGCATCATGCCGTCAAGAACGGCCTACAACCAGCTGGAGCTTTTCATGGATTGTTTTCCCGGTAACGGCTATGCCTTCAACCCGGACTATGACCTGTTCCTGACGCTTTCGGATGCTGCCCTGTGCTTTTTCTTCAAGGAGCATCTGAAGGAGTCTGAGGATACACCGCTGACCACATATTACACCGACCGTCAGGGACTGCCTGTCTGTATCGACATTACAGGCAAGGAAGGCAAAAAGAAGATGACGGACAATGCCAATTTCTTCTGTATCGGTCCTTCAGGTTCCGGCAAGTCCTTCCACATGAACAGTGTGGTACGCCAGCTGCTGGAACAGAATACGGATGTGGTCATGGTGGATACGGGTGATTCCTACGAAGGCATATGCGGATATTACAAGGGTACATACATAGCCTACTCGAAGGAGAAGCCCATTTCCATGAATCCGTTCAAGGTCACGAAGGAGGAGTATGAGCTTAATTTCGGTGAGAAGAAGAATTTTCTCAAATCGCTGATATTCCTGATATTCAAGGGAAACGCATTTCCGACAAAGATTGAGGACATGCTGATAAACCAGACCATCGTGGAATATTACGAGGCCTATTTCAATCCGTTTGAAGGATTCAGCGACAGTGAGCGTGAGGCATTGAGGCAGAAACTGCTGGTCGCCGCCAAGATGGAGGATGACTATGAACAGTACACGCACAGCATGGAGGACATCGACAGGCAGATAAATACGGAAGAGGTTCAGGAAAAGGCTGAAAGCCGTGCCCTGCTGCTGCCTTCCGAAGTACGCCGTCTGAAGCTGATCCGACAGTGCCGCTCACTGACTGCTCTGATAAATGATGAAGCGGCCACAGAATCGGAAAAGGAACGTGCACTTGCCATCATAGAAAAATATAAAAGGGAACTTTATAACAATTCCATGCTGATTAAGATAGACAGGCAGATTGACCACATGGAGGAACAGAAGCGCAGGCTGAAGGTTCAGGAACTCTCATTCAATTCCTATTATGAGTTTGCTCTTGAACGCATTCCGCAGATTACACAGCTGGAGAAAATCAGTTTCAATATACATGACTTTGCGGCCATACTGAAACAGTTCTACCGTGGCGGCGAGCTGGAGATGACGCTGAACTCCGACCTGGACATTAACCTGTTTGACGAGCGTTTCATTGTATTCGAGATTGACAAGATAAAGGATGATCCGGTGCTTTTCCCGATTGTGGTGCTGATTATCATGGACGTGTTCCTGCAGAAGATGCGTATCAAGAAGGGACGGAAGGCTCTTATCATCGAAGAGGCATGGAAGGCAATCGCTTCACCTACCATGGCGGAATATATAAAGTATTTGTATAAGACCGTCCGGAAGTTCCACGGAATAGCCGGTGTGGTTACTCAGGAGCTTAATGACGTGATTGATTCCCCTATTGTGAAGGAGGCCATCATCAACAACTCGGATGTGAAGATTCTGCTTGACCAGACCAAGTTCAAGGACAGGTATGAGGATATTGCAGCCATTCTGGGACTCACAGACATACAGCGTCAGCAGATATTCACCATCAATGCGCTGAACAACCATGAGGGAAGAAGCTACTTCAAGGAGGTGTGGATTTGCCGGGGACAGCACTCGGATGTGTATGGTGTGGAGGAAGCACCGGAATGTTACTGGGCATACACTACAGAACGTACCGAAAAGGAGGCACTGAAGATTTATCTTGCCCGGTACGGTACGCTGCAGGAGGCCATCACCCGTATCGAGGAAGACCGCAAGGCGGATGGAGGGCTTCTGTATCTGGAGTTTGCAAGAAAAGTCAACCAACATCAAAAAGTTATGTCACTATGGTAAGAACAGTATTAAGAATCATATCGGTTATAATGCTTTCTGCATTCGTCTGCATTAATGCACATGCTGCCTGGAGAATCGTATTCGACCGCAACTGTCTGAAGATTGTCATGGCCAATACCGCTTCACAGAAGCTTATCGAGGAACAGCACAACCAGCGTGTGGATACCATCGCTGCCAAGAAACAGAAAGTGGAACTCTATACGGTAAGCATGGCTACCATGAAGGAATTATATAAGCTGAGTATGGAGAACATATCCGGTTTCGGGACTGAAAGTCTTTATTATAAGGAAATAGGCCTGTGCGCTCTGGATATTCTGCGAAATGTTCCGGTACTTGTAAGCACGGTAAACAGGGCCAAATTTTCAAACAGGCTGCTCTGTCTGAACGAACTCGGCAATCTTGTAGCGGAAACCCAGCAGCTGGTCGACAACTTTGTCAATATCGTGAACAATGCCAGGATTCCCAATCCGTTGCAGGGACAGGCCACTGCCGAGAAAAAGGATGACGGCTACAACCTGCTGGACAGGTATGAAAGGCTGACACTGGCCAACAGCATATATACTGACCTGAACAGGATACGCTACAAGGTGGAAGGGATGGTTCTGATGGCACAGTATGCCACTGCAAACGATCTCTTCTTTGCCATTGACCCGGAAGGATGGGCAAATGTGGTGACCATGAAGAATCATGTGGGAAATCTTGTACAGGACTGGAACGGACTGGTTGCTTCAAATTATTAACCTTTCATATATATCTGTCATGAAACTCAGGAATATAAGTATCATATCAGCCGGTATTATAATGCTGTTGCTGCCTGTAAAGGCTTCGGCTTTCATAATACCCAAAGACCTGCCGACCATCGAAGCACTCATAGCCCTGCACAAGGCCATAAAGAAGGACGAGGACAAGGCTCTTACAAGAGTGGCCACAAGCTATGGCGAGCAGTCGCTCATTGAGAAAGGTGCGGAAAAGTTCAATGATGTCCGGACCACTCTGGATACAAGGCTGAACAATGCCTATTCGTACCTGGTACTGGCCGGTGCCATTTCTTCAACGGCCAACTCACTGTATCAGCTGGTAACGGAATACAAGGACTTTACCGGTAATACTTTCAGCCATGTATCGAAGAAGCCTTTCGTGGCCTGGTATTATGCCGATGCCAACGTGGCAATATCAAGGGAGATACAGCACTGCTACAGACTGTATGCATCCGTGGCCGCTTCGGGTATAAACCTGATGAAGGCTTCCATGGATGAGAAGCTGAATCTGGTAATGACACTGAAGGCTTCCATCGACAGGGCAAGGTACATCATAGACAATGCCAATCTGTACTGTTTCCTTGTTACGGACTGCGGATGGAAGCCGGACTATATCTGGGAGATACTGAACTCCAATGTGAAGAATGAGATAGCTGAGCGTGTAATCAATAAATGGAATCAGGGATATGCAGGTTAGAAGAATATTTATAATAATCATGTGTCTGGCCGTATCATGTATCATATTTACATCCAATGCCCAAAGCATAGTCAGCGACGGTGAAAAGCAGAAGCAGTGGAAGTCAATGGAGAACGGTCCATGGGATTTTGCTCCGGACTGGTATTACTTTTTCCTGCATAAGAAATATTCCGGTGCGGAAATGTACTGGAAATGGGACTGGTTCAATTCCGGATTCCGTGTCCGTTTCAAGGAACCAAAGTCTGATGTGAAGCGTATCATGCCGGTGCGTGTGACTGCCGAAGAGACGCAGAGGCAGAAAATCAAGAAAGTGGAGAGTGAGCGCAAATATATCGAGGAACTGTATAAGGAAGAACTGGCAAGGGAGGCTGACAGAAATGTTGACCTGATGTATGCCACTTACAAGGACGAGTTCAACCGTATGCAGGACTGTATCACGGACGGACTGCTCTATTGTATGCATAAGAGTGACGGCAAGCTCCGCTATCAGGTGGACGAGCTGAGCCGCCAGAATGAAATACTCTGTGCGGATATAGCCTATATACACAAAACTGGTGTCGGCTATGGACTGGAGAACGCCAAGCGGCAGAAGGCATATGAGGAAGCCAAATCCAGGATGGCAGAACTGGTCAACAGGACTGCACACCTTTGTGCCGTTGCCGCTACACACTATTAGACATTCTCTATAATTGATAACAATTCAGGTAATAATATTAAACAAATAATATAGTCAATCATGAATTTACTGTTTATTCCACTGACAATAGGACTTCCGGCCATTGACGAAAGTCTGGAAAAGCTGCTGACGGCCATGGAGACATTTCCCAATGTGGCCGTTCTCGGTGATGCCGTTTCAATGGCAAAGGCTCTCGGTCTGTGTCTGGCCCTGTGTGTCGGTTCATACGAATGCTGGATGATGATGCTCGGAAGGCGTGGTATGGATGTCATGAAGTTGTTGCGTATCATTGGCATTTCCCTGTGTATTTCATCCTCTTCATGGATATGCTCGGCTCTGCAGGTTCCGGGAAAGAGTCTGGAGTCCGCTACATGGGCTATGGCCAAGGCAAAGAACAAGGAAGTGGCGGCCTTCGAGCTGAAGGTGGCACAGAAACAGAGTGAATATCTCGACAGGCTGAGAACCGTGCAGGACTCCATAGCAACGGCAAAGCAGGTGGCCGAAATCGGTCAGGATGCAGCCTGGTGGGACAAGCTGATATATAATGTGGAGAATCTGGGCTCGACCATCAACAACTACGCACAGAGGGCTGCCGTGGCAGCTGAGACGAAGGTCAGTGAATGGATAAACGATGTAATACGCTTTGTCGGGGAACTGATTTTCCAGATGTCGTATTACGGGATGCTCGTGGCACAGAGGATTTTCATGGCCATCATGATGATATTCTGTCCGATCATGTTTGCCCTCTCGCTGGCACCGCCATGGAACTCGGCCTGGAGCCAGTGGATGTCAAAGTTCCTTTCCCTTTCGTTATGGGGATTCGTGACCTATATGTGTATCTATTATATAGACTTCATCCTTCTTTATAACCTACAGCAGGATCTGGTGGCGTACGACCATCTGCTTCATGGCTCGGTAAACTCCTGGGAACAGATTGGCGCACTGGGACTGCAGGGAATAGGCTCCAACTGTATGTATGCCATGGGTATGCTCGTGGGTGCCTATATCATACGCTTCGTTCCTGAAGTGGCTTCATGGCTGATTCCGGGAGGTGTAAGCTCGGGTACGGGTTCTGTTGCCGGTTCGGCTGCAATGGGCATCACTTCGGCTGCAGGTGCTATGGCCGGAGGTGCGGCAGGTTCAACCATGAAGGGAGCCGGTTCGGCTGTCAAATCATTAGTCAAATAACTTCAAATCTTTTTACAATATGCTTATTGAATCCCTTGCACAGAAAACCAGACTGGCCATGATGACAGTATTTGCGGTAATCGGAGGCTGCACCGTCATCTGTGCCTTTACGGTCTGGTGCTGCATTTCCCTGGTCAATGAGGAAAGGCAGCAGATTTATGTACTTGACGGAGACATTCCGTTTCTTGCCGAGCGTGCACGGCTGGAAGCCAACTTCACCATGGAGGCCAAGGCGCACATACAGCTGTTCCACCAGTATTTCTTCAACCTGCCGCCCGACAACGACTATATCAAATGGACGGTAGGGAAAGCAATGTATATGGCTGACGGGACTGCACTGAAACAGAAACAGGCCATGGACGAGAACGGTTTCTACTCGGACATCATTTCCTCTTCGGCTGTCTGCACCATCATGTGTGACTCCATTCAGTTTGACGAACATGAACGGAAGTTTACCTATTACGGTACGCAGCTTATCAAGCGCAGGACCAGGGACATCAGACGCTCGATGGTGACAACCGGTTACATCGAGTCCGTACCGAGGACAAGGAACAATCCGCACGGTCTGCTCATTACCGGCTGGAGGACTCTTGAAAACAGGGATTTGGACTATTGATATACTGATATTATGAAATCATTCAGAAAAAAGATACAGGAAAGCCGTCTGAAAACGCATCTGCTTGTCAGGTCGTGGTTGCAACCCAAACTGGGTATCATCGGAGCAAGATACCGTCTGGCTGCAAGGATAAGACTGGCCAACAGATGGGCGGCAAAGCATCCGAAAGCAACATTCGCAGGTGTGGCAGGGACACTGCTTCTGCTACTTGTCAGTACCGTTGCCATAGATTCCGGCAACGGAAAACAGAGTGAGCCGGATGTCAGTTCGATAGCCGCAATGGAACCGGTGTTTCAGGGATTCCGTACCATCCAGGCAAACAAGGACATTCACCGCAGTGTATTGACGAACATGACGGTGAAGGGACAGTTACTGCGTCATGAACTGGACTCCATGATTGCCATACCTGTAAAGAGCCGTGAGGATTCCTTGCGGATCATCCTCAAATACCGGCAGCTGGAAAATATAGTCAAATCCATTAAAAACAATGATAACCCATGATTAAGATTAATTTCAAACAGCCCAAGTATATCTTTCCGCTGGTCATATTCGTTCCGCTGTGCGCACTGGTATACTTTGTGATGCAGACTTTCTCCGGCGGTGAGGAGACTGCCGGAACGGTAGCTACAGACCGTATCAACATGGAGCTTCCCCAGGCCAATGCCGAGGAAGCCGGAGACAAGATGTATGAGATGTCCAGACGTTTCGGTGACGAGGATGCCTTCACAGCCGTAAGCGGTATCGGGGAGGAAGAACAGAAGAAGGAGGAACTGGAACACGGCTACAGCGAGGAAGAACTGAACCGTCTGGATGCAGCTGAAGCTGAAAGACAGCGACAGCAGAGGGAACTTGAAGAACTGGAGCGTTCCCTTGCCGAATCAAGAAAGCATATCAATGCATATGCTTACGGAAACGGTCCTTCGGAAAACAGTGAAACGGGTTACGGAGGTATGGGATATTCCTCACAGGATGAGTTTGCACGTGACCTTGAAGAGATTCAGCGAAGGAGCTATGAACGGCAGAAGGCCATTGAAAGCGGACTAGGTATCAAAGACCCGGAAGCAGAGGAAGCAGAAAGAAAGCACAGGGCTGATTCCATAGCCAGAGTACGTCAGGAGGAAAGGGAACGCAACCGTCCGAGTCTGGTAATCAAGTCTGATGACACCAATGCCGACAGGTTCAATACGGTTACTGCTCCGGATGAATTTGCCGAGAACAAGCTGATACGTGCCATGATTGACCAGACTACAAAGGCGCATGAAGGCACACGTCTGCGGTTCAAGCTTCTGGACGATGTGACGGTAAGCGGTACAAAGCTGAAAAAGGGTACTTACCTCTATGGAACGGTAACAGGTTTCGGACAGCAGCGTGTCAGGGCTTCCATAACCAGTATTCTTGTCGGCGACAGATTCATAAAGGTTAAACTTTCGGTTTTTGACAATGACGGTATGGAAGGCTTCTATGTTCCTGAATCGGCTTTCAGGGATTTCATGAAGGATGCAGGTTCCAATACGGTACAGCAGAATATAAATTTTGAATCCAGTGACGGTTACGGTACAGGTATTTCTACGGAGGCCATTGCACTCCAGTCGCTGCAGAACATGTATAACTCTGCAACTTCTGCCATATCTTCCAATATCAGAAAGAACAAGGCGAAAATCAAGTACAATACCATCGTTTATCTGATAAACTCGGAGGATGCAAGATAAGTGCAGTTTTTCAATATAAATCTTAATGTCATCATCAAAATATAATAGTAGAATATGAAAACCAGAATTTTTCTGATAATATGCCTTATCACAGGCATAGCCGTACATCTGTCGGCTAACGAGAAGATATACATCAACCGGGAAGTGACCACGCACATTGTCATGCCGGAAAACATCAAAATGGTGGATATTTCCACTACTAAAATTATAGGCAACCAGTGTACGGACAATATCGTCCGCATCAAGCCTTATCTGGAGAATGATTCCATATCATCTGAAGGTTACAGCGAAAACGAACTACTGGGTACACTCACCATTATCGGTGAGCGTCATATCGCACAGTATGACATCCTCTATACCGAATCACCCAAATATGCTTCTACCATCTACAATGTATCCTACAATGAGACGCAGTCCTATATCAATCCGGAGGTTTCCATGCCGATGGCCGAGATTGCACGATATGCCTGGGCTGTCTATGGAAGCAGGAGAAAGTTCAACCAGATTGTATCCAATAAAAACGGAATCAGGGCACACATCAACAATATCTATTCCATCGGTGACTATTTCTTTCTGGACTATACGTTGAAGAACAGGACCAGAATTGCATACGACATTGAGGAGATAAGAGTAAAACTTACTGACAAAAAGGAAACAAAGGCAACTAACTCACAGACCATAGAGCTTACTCCGGTATTCTCCATGAACAACACCCGTAAGGTCAAGAAAGACTACAGGAACGTGCTTGTGATTCCGAAGCTGACTTTCCCTGAAGAGAAGGTGCTCCGTCTGGAGATTTCCGAAAACCAGATAAGCGGACGTGTAGTGGTACTCACCATTGAGTATGAGGACATTCTCAATGCGGACGGCTTCGACTCGGATATTTTGGACGGTGCCGACTATTACCCCTACTATTATATTGATCATTCCATAAAAAGATAGGCCATGAAGAAGATTCTGTTCATTCTGTTTTGCTCGGTTGCATCCATCGGTGCATCGGCACAGACCGGAAAGGTTTCCGTCAATGCCGGATTCCTTTTTCCAAGTACGCTGAATGCCACTTTGGGTTATGAGTATCCGCTTTCATACGGAAATACGGTTGAAGTATATGGTGAGTTCGGGAATCATTGGCAGAAGCCGGTATGTCACAATTTCTGGAAAGGATATTTCTGGGATGGCGGTATAGTTTACAAGCACCGTCTGGCACGGTACAAGAACGGCATGATGTGCCTTCGTCTGGGGCCTCAGTTCGGTGCGGTACAGAAGAAGTTCTTCTTCGGACTAGAGGCCGGATTTGAATACAGCTATGTGTTCCGCAGCGGACTGGAGTTTTCAATAATCCAGAAGAACAATGTGAACTTCCTACATGGGGATACATTCCGTAACGGTCTGCTGTTGGGTATAAAGGTTCCATTTTAGTAAATTCATATACAGTTAGAGCGTATGGCATTTGAAGAAACGAGGGAACAGCAGCAAATGTACAACTACTTCAGGAGCTGCATCTATATATTTCTGATTATTGAAATCATCATGAACCTGCCTGTTGCAGCAGACAACAGGGTTACGCAGTTCGTACTCGACCTGCTGGCACGGTTCAGGGTATTCAATTCCGTATCGGGATGCAAGGTGGCTGAACTGATATGCATCTGTATTGTCTGTATCGGCACAAAGGCTGAAAAGTCCCTGAAGTTCAATGTAAGAACAATGGTCATCTATCCTGTGCTGGCCGGTCTGACACTTGTAGGGCTTTGTTTTGTATTCCACGGCATGAGTTTCGGGTTCAGCTGGCTGGGATTTCCAGCCAACCGTCTTCTGTATGCAGTATGTTCGGTGGTGGGTACCATGCTGGTGCATCAGGGACTGGACGGTATTGCCAAGTATTACAACTACAAGGTTGGTGAGGACCGTTTCAATTTTGAGAACGAATCGTTCCAGCAGTCGGAAACACTGGTCAGTAATGATTATTCGGTGAACATTCCGATGATATACTACTGGAAGAAAAAGATGCACAGGGGCTGGATCAATATCATCAATCCGTTCCGTGGTACGATTGTACTGGGTACACCTGGTTCGGGTAAGTCTTTCGGTATCATTGATCCGTTCATCAGGCAACATTCAGCAAAGGGTTTTGCCATGATGGTATATGATTTCAAGTACCCAACGCTGGCCAAAACGCTTTTCTACCAGTACTGCAAGAACAGGAAAGCAGGCAAACTGCCCCAGAACTGCGGTTTCCGTACCATCAACTTTACCGATGTGGAATACTCCAACCGTATCAATCCGATTCAGCGGAAATATATCCCTGATCTGGCTGCCGCTTCTGAAACGGCGGCTACCCTGCTGGCCTCACTCAACAAGGGAGGTGGAGACAAGAAGGGCGGTTCGGAAGCATTCTTCACCAACTCTGCGGAAAACTTTCTGGCTGCCATCATCTATTTCTTTGTGAACTTCCATCCGGTCGGATTCAGGAACGGCAGGAAACTGAAGCGTTTCATATCACTGGAGGGAAAGAAGCTGGAGATTGTCATACGCAACTGGGATGACTTCAATGCCATCGACAAGGACGGCAACGTGGTGCTTGACTTCGTGGATGAGAACGGCAATGACGTATCGACTGACGAGGACCGTATGTTTGTTGACCTGAACGGATACAGTTATAAGGACAGGACAGGCAGGAAGATTCTGATTCAGAGGTGCTGGTATGAGGACGAGCATGGCAATGAGGTAGAACCGGATACCGTAACCGGCGAGTTCTCGGACATGCCGCATGTGCTTTCATTCCTCGGAAGGCCATACGACCAGGTATTCAATATCCTGATGCAGGATGACAGGATTGCTTCACTGATGGCTCCTTTCAAGAGTGCTTATGAGAACAAGGCGAATGACCAGCTGGAAGGTATGGTCGGTACGCTTCGTGTGAACGCCGCACGCCTTGTATCTCCGGAAGCCTACTGGGTATTCACCGGGGATGATTTCGACCTGAAGATTTCTGACAAGGCTAATCCGAGCTATCTGGTGATAGCCAATGACCCGGAAAAGGAACAGGTTATCGGCTCGCTCAATGCTCTGGTTCTGAACCGACTGATTACAAGGGTAAACTCAAAGGGCAATATCCCGGTGAGCATCATCGTGGACGAACTTCCGACACTGTACTTTCACAAGATAGACCGTCTTATCGGTACGGCTCGTTCCAACAAGGTTGCCGTAACTTTAGGTTTCCAGGAGCTTCCGCAGCTGGAAGCTGACTACGGCAAGGTCGGTATGCAGAAGATTATCACTACCTGCGGTAATATCTTCATGGGTGCGGCACGTAACAAGGAGACGCTGGAGTGGGCACAGAATGATGTGTTCGGAAAGGCAAAGCAGACCTCTCGTTCCATTTCCATCAACGACCACAAGGTATCAACCACAATATCCGAGAAGATGGACTTCCTGGTGCCTGCAGCCAAGATTGCGGATATGGCTACCGGATGGCTGGCCGGACAGGCGGCACGTGACTTTACGGCTACCGATGACAGTATGCTTGACCATTTTGACATCGAACAGTCGGAAGAATTCAAGACCACAAAGTATTTCTGCAAGACACACTTTGATATGAAGAAGATTAAGAACGAGGAAAAACACTATGTGGCTCTACCCAAAATCTATGAGTTCAAAAACGACAAAGAGAAGGAAATTTTGCTGAACCGTAACTTCAAGCGTGTGAACCAGGAAGTGGAGGATATGGTAAAGGAACTTCTCGGTATCAGTTAAATATGTAATTTATGAATATGACCTTAAAACCGGCATTCGGACTTAGCGGCAGTGCCCTGAAAGTCATAGCCATGATTTCCATGGTGATAGACCATGTTGCTCTTTATCTGATGGAGCACGGTACCGTATTATACGGAACGATGCGCTGTATCGGGCGCATCGCTTTTCCAGTGTTTGCCTTTCTGATAGCGGAAGGGTTTATTCATACCAGAAGCAGGTACAGGTATTTCTTTACCCTGCTGGGCTTTGCCGTAATCAGTGAAATACCCTGGTATCTGCTGAATGGTGCTGACAGGACACATAATGTGATGTTTACACTGGCTTTGGGTGTGGCCACGCTTATGGTTCTTGAAAATCTTCTGCAACGTAGTCTGGTACTGGGATTCTTTTGGACAATTGGCATGGCCGGACTCGCTTCTTGGCTTGGAGTGGATTATGAATGGAGAGGGATTATTGTTATCGTTATATTTTATCTTTTTAATGTATATGGTCACTCTTTCCCATATAGTAGAGGTATGCAATTTTTTTGCACATTTGTTTTGATGATGTACTACGGGGTAATTGGTGCTGTAATGGGCTGTATGGTTTTATATCTTTATAATGGTACAAGAGGGTTTGTACAGGGAAGCATAGCAAAGTATGGGTTCTATGCTTTTTACCCTGTACATTTAGTAGCTATTTTTATAATTTATGAATTACAAATAAGAATAAAGTTGATTCATCTTATATCTTTTTTCTGTTAAGGTATAATCTTAAAAGTTTGTAGGTATATCATTTTCTGTCAACTCTTGTAATTCAAGGATTGTAGGAGAAACTATATTCACGATTCTTCGTGCATGATTCATTACCATTGATTCAAAGATATTTCTAACAAAACGACCATTGGCAAATTCATTATTCTTTGTTTCTATAATATTTACAAACAACTTTGATAAGACTTCTAGTGCACGTTCTGTAACAATATAATCCTCTACTTGGCTCATAGTCTTGAGAATATCTAGTAATTCATTGGCATTATAATCATTAAATTCTATAAAAGTGTTAAAACGAGATTTTAACCCAGGGTTGGATTCAAAAAACTGTTTCATCGGTTCTATATATCCAGCAACTATGACTATAAGATCTTCTCGGTAGTCTTCAAGTGCTTTTGTCAGTTCTGTAAGACACTCTCTACCGTATGAATCACTATGATCATTTTCTGTGATACTATAAGCTTCATCAATAAATAAGACACCACCTTTAGCCCTTTCTATAACGTTTTTTACCTTAAGAGCTGTTTGACCTTGATAACCTGCAATAAGGTCAGTTCTAGAAACTTCTATAAAATGTCCTTTAGATAGTAAACCTAGTTTGTGATAAATTCTTCCAACGATTCTTGCTACTGTAGTTTTACCGGTACCTGGATTTCCAATAAAAGCCAAATGCATTGTTCGTTTAGGAGAATGTAGACCTTTCACTTTTCTCAATAACTGGACTTTCTGGAACGCAATTAAATCATTGACTTGGGACTTAACACTATCTAGTCCAATAAGTTGATTCAGCTGTGTCATCAAATTTTCCAGTGTATAATTGTCTTCATTATTCTCGTCTGATTTACAAATACTAACCAATTGCTTGTATCCATAATATTTTATAAGAGAGTCTTTTGTTGCTATAGCAATACTCGTTATTTGGGGGTCTTTCAGTTGAGATGCTTTTTCAATCAATTTACATAATATTTTAGTAGACTCATTGTTATCCTCTATAATGTCTTTTGCACAATTAGTTATTTTGCCATTACCATTAGCAACAGCATCCAATCGAGAACTATTTTGTAATAGGTCTTGTTCGTATTTATTCATAATTAAAGAATCCCCATTAACGTAAGAACATAATTAATTATTGATAATCCTAAAGCTGTGCCGCCTATATAATATGCGGTTTTTATACGCTTCTCATACCTAATGTGAGCACATGCATTGGCTTCTTCACATTTTAGAATTGACTCTCTAATTTCAGAATGAGTATTTTTTACTTCTGAAATGAAGTTGTCCACTTGACGATGGAAATCGGCAAGTTCAGTCTTGTGAGCTTCCACATCATTCCATATAGAATCTACATTGCCAAGATGTTTGTATGATTCTAGCATAGAACGGTATTGTTGTAGTGCAGCAATGTCAATATAGATACGGTCAGTAGTTTGATTCACGTTCTCGATGAAAGTATTTACTTGACGATGAAAATTAGCAAGTTCTATCTTATGAGTTTCTACATCATTCCATATAGTATCTATATCACTAATGTGTCTGTATGATTCTAGTACTGAACGATATTGTTGTAGTATAGCAATGTCATTATGAATGCGATTCGTGGTTTTATTCACTTCATCAATAAACGTATCTACCTGCTGATGGAATTCCACCAGTTCAGCCTTGTGAGCTTGCACATCATTCCATATAGCATCTACGTCAGATAAGTGCAAAATAGATTTTATAACTTTGGAAAGCTCTGAAATGACTATGATTTTTGAATCAATAGATTGAATATTATTTTCTAGCAATTGTACCTTCCCTCTTGTTTTTATTTCTTCTTGCTCGATATTTTGAACCCTGTTCTTAATAGAATTTGTCAGTTTATTCAAAGGTGAAATTTCTGCTAATTCCAAAGTTACCTTCTCCTTAAATTCCTTAAGAATTTGAATCGTCATTTTTAACCCCTCAATTGTTTTCTTGATGTCTGTTTGTGCATTGTTGGCACTTATCGAAGCTTCTAATGCTTTTTGGCTTGCATCAAGAGCTTGCAAGCTTGCTTGTTCTGCTTTTGAACTTGCTGCCTTTGCTTGATTACTAGCCATTTTTACCGCTTCTACAGAGGTAATGATTCCAGATATATATTCTTTATCTAATGATTCTAAAGCTTTATAAACTTCATCTGCAATATTAAACAAAGAGCGTATGTTCTCGTTTTGTGCTATAAGAGTAGATTGAAGAGGTGAGACAAGCAATCTGTTAGCTTCTTCACCTGTAATATTATGATTATTCCAAGAGAATATAGAGCCTTCCGTTTGAAAGCGTTCCATTGAAACTGTCGATGGAACATTATGTGCTAACTTCTGTATTTTGTTCTTTGCAACTTCAAATTTATGCGGCTTAATAATGTCATTTGTCATATTATCTAATAGAATTAAGTTCGTCAAATAATCCATTTAGAGTCTTTTCATTTTCTGATACTTGATCAACTTCCTCGTCAATTATTTCTGCATTTTTACACAGGGGGCAATTGATTTCTTTTGAATTGTCCATGATTTCTTGAAGGGCTAATTTCATTGCACTTGCTGCTTCTGTATGACGTTGTGTTATATTTGAAAAAGTATACAATCTTGTATTCTGAACTCTTTCTCCTGTAAGTTCTAAGAACCGACCTTGTGTCTTGATAATATCACTCTTTTTCTCTATTTGTTGCTCTACATTCAATTTTCTTAGTTTATTAGAAATAACGCGATCAATTATATTTAGTGCTAAAGCACCAATAAGACCACTGACAAGAGCTCCAAGAAACATACCAATTATATTGGCTAAACTGCCTAAAAGTGGAATTTCAAAAGCAAAACCAGGAATTGTCAGTAATCCCTTTTCAATAGCTTCACTAAGAACTATTGCTCCTCCTGCAGTAAGGCCAACAATGAATATTTTGCCTACTTCCATCATTTTCAGACTAAAAGGCATATTTTTGTTTGCAGGGTCATTTAAAAATATAATAGCTTGTTTAACAGACATGTGTCCTTGTTTTAAGAAAATCCATGCTTTTTTTATCATGCCAATAACTGGCCCCCAAATAGCTGTCGCAATGGTAGTAACGAGCGTATTAGCTGCATTAAGAAGATGTTTTTTAATGTCTGCTACGAATGAGCTAATGGCTTCCTTAATACTATCGATAAACGTATTTAGTTTTCTATTTCCTGTACGGAACCATACAATGAGTTTACGTATTATATCCTTAATAAGTGATGCAAAAAGTCCCATTACAATTGAACGAAGAGCTTTTTCACCGATACGTATTGCTTCTTCTTTTTGAGACTGTTTCCCAGTTTCAATTGAACGTTGTTCACCTTCTTTTTTACGTTTTTCGTATTCCTCTCTGGCTTCTGCATCTTTTTCCCTATAAGCTTTATCTTGCTCTTCATTAATGTCAAAAATTTCATTAGGCTTTTGACCGTTTTTATTAGGTTTGTCAAGCCAATCTGTCATAGCTTTGTCTCCCTTAGAACGATTTTGACCAGCATCCATTTCATTTAGATTCTTTTCACTGTTTGCAAATGAAATCTGTTCATCTTTTGTCATGTGTGCATTCGCAGCAGGGTCACGAATTATTTCGCCAGCAGACACGGTATGATCCATATCCGTACCACGTTCTACTGATCCAACTGGTCTTCCCTTGTCAAAAGGATTACGGGCACCGGCTACTAGTGTAGCTTCCTCTTTCCCTGATCTAGTTTCGTGAGTCTTTACATTACCATTTTCATCATGCTGAAAATTTGATTGCCAATCATCATAACGCTTTTGGTAGTCAATTTTATCATTATGTGTAGATATTTTACCCTTTGAAAAATTGTCTGTTGTCTGAATATGTGCTGAATCACGCAAATCAAGTGTTAAACCACGATTTTCCCTAATAAAATCCTCACCGGCTATAACTCCAATTTGATTAATAAACTGTTCCCAAACAACATTCATAACCGTTTCACCGAGAGTATCAGGACTGACTATTTTTTCAGAATCTTGTTTCAAACATTCCAATTCATACATTTGCTCTTCCAATTCAGAGTCAAGTTTACTTTCAAGTTCATCAAAATTGACTGCATCACAATCAATCTCAGTCCATTCTTCAAATTGTTTCTTATTATCGTTCATGGAATTTTTCGTTTTGATGTACAATATATTTATTACAATTACTCTATATTAAGTTCATATGGTCAACTAAATTACTTTTTATTATCAATTAGTAGATCTTTTATGCTTACAGATAGATATTCTGCAATTTGGTATAGTAATTCCAGTGATGGTTGCTACCTATTGCAACAATAAGCATTCACCGTACTGAAGCTTTTTCCAATGACTTTTGCCAAATCAGTTTGAGAAACATCTTTCTCTACAAGTATGGTCTTAATTCTATTCAGTTTCATCAATTTTATTTTGATCATTTTGATGCAAATATATAAATAGATTACCTAAATATAGTATTAATTGCGATAATATAATATATTACTAATCTGTTATTAAATTTATAACAATTTCGAGACGTGCTACTATTGATGGTTATTATTTTATCACATGAATTTGACATTGTCTGTTTATCACGGAAAAATTTCCAAAAGTACTTGAGTCGCTTTTTGCACATATTTCGGATCTTCCGCATACCCAATTTCATCAAGCCAAAGCAAATAGTTACCACCTTTATATTTGTATTGAACTTTTGTATAATAAGCTCGGACACTTTCCGTCCAATGATTGAATTCATAGTATTTTCCTGTACGTGGATTGGTAAGTCCGAAAAGATTGTGCTTATTCCGGCATACTGACGAACGGAACCATCCGGTCTCCAGTATAGCCTGGGCCAATACGATTTTAGGATATAGGATTCCGTTTCTTATAATTTCTTTATAAAGGTTGGGGATAGTAAGTTCAGGAAGTTGATTTTCTACTTTTATAATGTCATCTACATTCTTTTGCTGTTCTCTTTTCAGGGATGCTTTCCTGTCACTATTCCGGCTGTTATTTTCCATTTTTTTCTGATTGTCCGGCCCGACAATCAGGGTATCCTTTACCATTGTCTTATTCTTTTTCCCTTCTGTAACATCCTTTGTTGCACGGTTATAAGACTCTTTTCGTATTTCTGTTGGCAGAATTTCCGAATCTCTGGTTATCGTATAGAACTGTGCCGATACGCTTACCGGCAGCAGCATCAGAAGCAGTGAAATCAGAATAGTGTTGCGCATTTCTTTTTCAGGGGATTGCCGTGAATACATTTGTGGCATTCAGGCGGTTAGAACCGCAAATATAACAGCTTAATTACAGCAATATGGAAATGCACAACAGAAATCAGTCCGGTTTGTTGCCATACGAAAAACTGGCAATACTGGGTATCGACCGTGAAAAGGCGGACAGCTTACCTATGGAAGTGAAGGAGAAGCTGATGGCAGGTGAAGTGACTCCCATCATGCAGGTATCCATCAACGCAAGGAACGGCAGCATCATCACCATGCCGATGAAGCTTCAGATGACTACAGACAAAAACGGTGCTCCGGCTCTGATTGCTTATCCGGTACGTGCCGAACTGGACCGGGAACGAAACAAGATTCTCAATCTCACTCAGCAGGAGGCTGAACGCCTGGCCAGAGGTGAGGTAATACAGAAGGCGGTCAACGTAAACGGTGAAAAGACTCAGCAGTATCTTCAGCTTGATCCGGAAACAAAATCCGTCATTCACAGACGTGTCACAGACATCAAGCTGGAGCAGCGTCTGAAGGACATGGAGAAGGTGAACGACATTGAACTGGGTACGCAGCAGAAGCAACAGGTACGGGAGGGAAAACCTGTTGAACTGAATGTGGGCGGCGAGAAGGTTTCGGTCGGCATTGACCTGAAGGAGCAGCAGGGATTCAAGCTTATCAAGGGTGACATGAAGGAATGGGAAAGGCAGCAGAAGCTCCGCTATGACGAGATTCATCCTGAATACCTCGGCCTTGTTATGACAGACAAGAACCGATGGGAATATCAGAAGGTGGTGGACAGACAGTCCGTGGAGCGTGCCATTTCCCTCTCTCCATCCCGAAAGGAAACAAAAGCAAACAGCCTTAAACTCTAATACTGATTCCTATGACTAAAAAAACAGATTCAGATAATGATAACGGTATCATCCGGCAGTTCAACGAACTGAAAAAGAAGCATCCGGATGCCATGCTGCTTTTCAGACGGAACAGTTTCTATGAACTCTATAAGTAGGATGCCGTCATGGCTGCCGCAGTACTTGCCATCGAGATTACAGACAGGATGCTGCCAGACTACAAGAGACCTGTAAAGGTTGCATCATTCCCTCAATCAGCACTTGACGTTTATCTGCCCAGACTGATACGTTCCGGAATAAGGGTTGCAATCTGTGATGCACTGGACAGTTCTTTGAAGAAGACCGGACAGGACAAGGCTGAGAATAATGACAGAACCATTCAAAACAATACAGATATGGGAAAGAAGAAAAAGGAACAGGGTGTGCAGGAAGCTCCTGACAGAACAGTGGAGAACACTGTTGATGTAAAACCTGCAAGGGAAAAGAAGTCGAAAGCCAAAGCTGAAACCAAAGCTGAGACCGGGATGGATAATGAGGTAAAGACCGAAAAGAAGGACGGACAGAAAACGGAGACAGCCCAGGAACGAAAGCCCCGTGAACCGCAGATGGTGACTGCCAACGGTGAAAAGGTTACTCATGGTCATGCCTACCAGAGTACCACCAATCCTGCCGACTGGTACTTTACCGCAAAGATTGACGGACAGCAGCTCAAGCCGCAGAAGATGGATGCAGCCGACCTTGCTGCCTATCAGAATAAGGAAATGACGGTGCCGCAGCTGATGGAACGATACTATCCGACAAAGTTGATGCCGAAAGTATCTGAGGAAGCCTTCCGTATGCCAATGGAGATTGCAGGACCGGACGGTTCTATAACCGTTAACAAGTTCAATGTCTATAAAGAGAAGGACGAGCAGCGTCCTGACTTTGGGAAATACAAGTTCTATGTTCAGGTTGGGGATACGAACATGTCTGCCGTGGCTTCACGCCAGGACCTGAATGCCTACTTTGACAGAGTGGCCACTCCAAACCAGCTTATTGAGAAGAACTTCGGGGAACGTCTGCATCTGAAATCCGCATACGAGAAATATCAGCTTCCTGAAGGTGTTGACCCCAAGGGTGTGCGTGTAGCCAAGGACAGGAATGACAACAAGTGGAAAGTGTCGGTTGACCTCGGAGAGAAAGGACAGACTTCCCGGCATGAAATCTCCTTCGATGACGGCTATTCGCTTTTCAAGACCAAGACGGCCACAAGGGAACAGATTGCAGCCAAATATCTGAATACGGAGATAACCGGTATGCTTGCTGCCAACACCGCAAAGGTGGAGAAATCGGCTTCGATGAAAATGTAACATAATCAGAAAACTAAAATACAAGTTATATGTCAGCTAAAATGAATCATGAGGAGCTTGTGGAGCTTCTGCAGGAGGGCAAAATCGGTTTCCTCCGCTTTGTTATGGACAGTGAGAATGCAGATGATTATCTGGAGTGGTGCCGTTCACACGGTACGGACCCTTCGGATGAATCGGCTGAGTTTTATGTGGAACAGACGGACATCGAGCAGATGGACCGTCAGGTAATGGATGACGACAGCTATGGCATCTGGAACTGAATCTCAGGGAAACAGCGGACAGGCGGCCATAGACCGATTCGCTGCAATGATGATTGAGCGTATGCAGCAGATGAAGGATACCGGATGGAAACAGGGATGGATTGGCGGTGCATCGGGTTATGCCGGACTGCCGCAGAATGTGGGTGGCCGAAACTATTCCGGTTCCAATTCCTTCTTTCTTCAGATGCATACCGCAGCCATGAACTACCAGCTTCCGGTATATCTGACCTTCAAGCAGGCGCATAACCTGAAGGCTCATGTCCTGAAGGGTGAAAAGGCCTTCCCGGTGGTATATTGGGATATGATGATAAAGGACAGTCACGGCAAGAGGATAAGCACGGAGGAATACCGTGCAATGAGCAAGGAAGAGAAGAAGGATATGGATGTCATTCCTTTCATCAAGTCATTCCCGGTGTACAATGTGGCCCAGACCAATCTGGCAGAAGTACAGCCGGAGAGGATGCAAAAACTCATGGACAGGTTCAAGGTTCCGGAACTTCGGGATACGGAAGGTATGTACACCCATGCCGCACTCGACCGTATGGTGGAAACGCAGCAGTGGCTTTGTCCGATACGTGCCGACAAGCGTGAGAACGGTGCCTATTATTCTCCCTCAAAGGATATTGTGGTGCTGCCCATGAAGGCGCAGTTCAATATCGGTGATTCTCCGGAAGAAACCTACCGTGGTGGAATGGAGTATTATTCTACCATGCTCCATGAAATGACTCACTCTACCATGACACCGGAGCGTCTGAACAGGGAGATGGGCGGCAGGTTCGGTGACCCGAAATATGCCAAGGAGGAGCTGGTGGCGGAACTTACGGCTGCCATGATCAGCCATTCCATGGGCTTTGATTCCAGAATAACGGACAACTCGGCTGCCTATCTGGACTCGTGGATTGGTGTACTGAAACAGGAACCGAAGTTTATAGTATCAGTCATGGCTGACGTGAACAAGGCTTCCGACCTGATTCTTGACCATGTGGACAAACAGCGTCTGGCTCTCGGCGAGCAGCCTTATCTGGCAAAGAATGACCCGCTGACTCCTGTCAGTGCGGACGAGGAGATGCCTTTCAAGAATGCAGCTATTGTCAAGACCCGTTCCGGAGACTATGCCATCCGTGCGTCATACGATGGTGTAGAGCTGGGGCTGAAGAAGGTTTCCAAGGAAACGGCCAGAACATTCTTCCAGCTTACGGACTGGAAGGACAAGGAGGCTTTCCTGAACATGACGGCACGGAAGACATACGAACCGGAGATTACTATGATGGGCAGAAACCGGAATGCCGGTACAGGACTTGGTATATGAAATCTGTATAACATCTTAAATCGGAAAGCATGAGTGACTACAAGGTTAATTTCAGGGAAATGAAATCCCGTGTGGGGATTGACGATATTGCATACGCCCTGGGATACCGTCTGGACAGGAAGGCCGGTGTCGGACGTTACATCGAACTGGTACTCGATGAAGGCGGTAACAGGAGGGATACGCTGATTGTCAGCCATCCGAACGACAAGGCAGCACAGACGTTCTTCCGGCGTGATGGTTCCAAGGGTGATGTGGTGACACTCATCCGTGAGAATCTTTCTTCCTTTACGGTATCAGGAAAGGATGAATGGCAGAAGATAGCCAAAGTCATGGCACGTTTCGCCAACATGCCTGAACCGGAATACAGGGAGGACAAGGAGTATGTTAAATCGGCAGGAAAATCACCCGGTGTGTTTGACGCTTCCAGATATGAGGTGAAACCAGTTGACACAGGTAAAATACCCGGACTGTTCTTCCAACGCAAACTTTCAAAAGCAACCGTCATTGATCTTTCTCCTTTTATATGTCTTATTAGGGACAGGAACAACGGAAAATTTGAAGGCTACAATATCGGATTCCCATATACTGACGGAAAGGGAAATGAAGTCAGGGGGTATGAAATCAGAGGACATGGCGGCTACAAGTCGAAGGCTGCCGGTACGGATTCGTCATCTTCGGCATGGGTGGCTGTTCCTTCGGGTATCAGTCCAGACAATGTAAGAAGCGTGTTTTTCTGTGAATCGGCTTTTGATGCCATGGCCTTCTACCAGATGAACCGGATACAGATTGGGGACAGTGCGGCTCTGGTTTCACTGGGCGGCACATTCTCTGACAGGCAGATAACCGGAGTTATGGAACGGTTTCCCAATGCACGTGCCTTCGACTGTTTTGACAACGACCTGGCCGGGAGGATATACGGACTGCGCATGATGGCTCTGCAGGAAGGTATTCAGATGAAGATAAGCAGGACTGACGGCGGCATCCGGATTGAAGCTAAGGGAAAGGTATTCGAGCCTGACATGGAGCGTCCCCTACTGGCCCAGGTTGCCAGGCAGCTGAACATCCGGTACCGCATGGGACAGTGGCTTCCTCCAAAGGCTTTCAAGGACTGGAACGACTGTCTGCTGAACAGGCCGATGGAGCCGGTGATTTCACCACACAAAGAGGAACGTGAACAGAATCTGAGCGAACAAAGGAATAAAGGACGTAAAATCTGAATGATATGGACAGAATCAAGTTAAGAATAACGGTAGTGGCTACCCTTGCAGTTTTTTTGCTGAAAGGTACGGACACTTTTGCACAACAGACAGACCCGACTCTGACGGGTGCTGTCTTTGCACAGACATCCACACTGAAGAATATCTACAACAAACGTCAGAAGGCACACGAGAAAATCATTGCTGCCGAGACTGCCGTAACGGTTGCACTCGACAGGGTACACAGTGTGGAGGACAAGATGCTGGAATATCTTTCCAATGCACAGGGTGCCATGCAGAACCTCTATCAGATAAAGCGTGCAGGTGAACTGGTGGCCACCGAGATACCACGGAACTGTGACCTGCTGCTCAAATCGGTAGGAAGCAACCTGAAGGGTACGGCCATCGCAGCTATAGTTTCCGATGAACTGGCCGATGCCGCAACCCAGATGGCTGCGCTTTATCCGTTCATGAGGCAGTTGGTGACTTCCGGAAGCTATGATACTGGCGGTTCTGACGGAGGCAAGGAGAAGCACAAGGTAAACCTGCTCAGTTCTTCAGAACGGTACTACATAGCAAACGAAGTGCTGACCAGACTGGAGGCTGTCAATACCGACATCTTTATCCTGGCATGGCAGGTACGCACACTCTCATGGAACGACCTCTGGTTCTCTCTTGACCCGGAAGGATGGGCAAACGTGATGTCCGGCAAGAACATCATAGGAGGAATCGTTGCGGACTGGAACCGGGGATTCTCATTCAATTAAATCAAACATTGTAATTTATCAGGAATATGGATTCAGAAAAGAAGATTATAGGACGCTGTCCGTTCTGCGGCGGCAACGTGGTGAAGACCTGCAAGGGATACCGCTGCGAAAACAACACAGGTGAGCATCCTTCTTGTGTGCTCAACATTAATGCCATCATCGGCAACCGGAAAATGAATGACGAGGAGATTGCTGAATTTTTAGAGAAACGCTGCATCCTTCTGGACGGCTTTTCCACCAAGGATGGCAAGACTTTCCCGACAGTGCTGGAACTTGCTGATGACGGTGCAGTCAATATGCAGTCTGTTATCGGCAGGTGTCCGCACTGCGGCGGCGAGGTACGTGTGGGTACCAAGGCTTTCAACTGTTCCAACTACAGCAATCAGGAAGCACCGTGTTCATTCGCCATATGGAGGAATATAGGTGGCCATCAGCTGACACTGGAAGAGGCGAAAGAGCTTTGTGAGAAAAACATTACTTCATCCGAGCTGGAGATGTACCGGGAGGACGGTTCCATTTACCGCAAACGCCTCGGTCTTGCTCCGGACAAACTTCAAATCGTAAAGATATGAAACAGGGAAAGAAACTACTGATACTGCCTGCAGTGGCAGTTCTGCTCGGAATGGGAACCGGCTGTTCCGACAACAGCGAGAATAAGGCACAGGATATGGCCAAAAAGGCACTGATGGCTTCAGTGGACAATCCGGAATCCGTAAAGATTGTCGGCATCAGCAAACCGGATTCTGTATTTGGCCGTGAGTATGTTACCATGAAGGAGAAGATGGCTCTTTCTGTGGCCATGATGAAAATCAGCCGCAGGTTTATGGAGGATACGGATTTTGATAATCCGGATTCAGAATGTCACGGGATGTCCGGACAGATGAAACGTCAGATGGATGCCATGACGGCACTCCGCTCTCTGATGGTTACGGGGGAACTGAAGCCTGCAGGTGATGAAGCCAGTCAGGAACGCAAGCCGTTCAGCGGTTGGAAGGTAAAGATAGAATATGAAGCCACTGATTCTGACGGGCAACCTTACCGCTCTGAATACTGGTTTATTATGGATAAGGAGGCACAATGTGTAATCAGGTCATTTGAAATTCCACTGTTATGAAGCTGAAAAGATTTTTATTACCGATTCTGGCATGGAGTGGGCTGTTGCTCACTTCCTGTCATTGTGAACATGAAGAAGATGACGGTCTTTTATCTTCCCTTCAAGTCGGCAATGTGGTTTGTTCAGACGGGAATATATTGTCCATGGACAAATTCAAGCAATCTGACAAGGAAGCTGTTGCCATAGTTTTCCATGTAAACCGTAGTGCTGAAACTGACAATCTTGGTTATGCAGTTTACATTCATGATATGGAACCTCTGGCTTTTGCCGACAGTCTTGGTATTGATCAGGGTACTTCTGCATCATTGACTGATGAGGACGGAAATGAGAATACTTATTCTTTGTTCAATAATGAGGAAGTCCAATCACCAATGGCTATCAAATCTTTTGATTTGTGGAGTTATGGACAATCGGCCTATATTCCTTCTGTCCGGCAACTCTATTATTTGTTTTCTGTTCGGCATCAGATTAATAAATGTATAACTGAAGTCGGGGGAACTCCGATTAATCTGAATCCGGGTGAATGCTGGTTATGGTCTTCTACTGAAGTGGAAGGGCAAAAGGAGAATAAGGCTTGGCTTTACTCTATGCAGTCAGGAACTATTCAGGAGACACCGAAAGATCAACCTCATAAATCCAGGCCGGTAATTTCTATATATACGACCAAATAAATAAAAGTCTAAATATAGTCATCTGTAGAATTTCAGATACTATATTTAGACTTTCTTCTTAACAGACATTTATTTTTGTGCATTTTGATTTGAAATCCCTCTGTTATGAAACTGAAAAGAATTTTATTACCTTTACTGGCATGGAGTGAGCTGATGCTCACTTCCTACCATAGCATATAAGAAATGTTAACTTATGTAACAAGTATAATCTATATACACCCCTACTAATACAGCCAAACGCCTCTATGTGAAAAAGGCATTTGGCTTTGTATTTATAATCTACTGATTTTTTGTAATCTTATATAAAAGGTAAATATACTCTTACTTTCCTAATGATTTGAACATTTTTGTAATGCAACGTTTCTTCTGCTCCATATTAGGATGAACATAAAGATTAAGTGTGGTAGAAATATTAGAGTGACCTAACAAAACACTCACTGTTTTATAATCGCATCCGGCCTCAATACAGCGTGTTGCAAAGCTATGACGTAAACCGTGATATTTCAATCTGGGAATACCGAGCTTTTCCATCAGTCCGTTATAATAGTTACGGTACGTACGTGGTTCTGTGGGATGTTCATCGTTGGTAAGTACATAGAAATCATCATTGACAATCTTCTTTAGTGGTTTAACTATAGCAAGCAATTCCTTGCTCATGGGGATTTCTCTGCATGAGTTTCTTGTTTTTGGGGAACTGATAACAAGTTCTGTATGTTTCTTTTCTCCTTCAACCATATATATACGTTCAATGGTACGGCTAACAGTTATAGTACCTTCTGTTATATTGATGTCATTCCATTTCAAGGCACATATTTCACCGATACGTAAACCTGTACTAAGACTTATATAAATGCCAAGCCCTGTAAACGTAAAATGACTCTGAATATGATCAAGTATTTTCCTATGATTAGAAACAGACAATACTTCCAGTTCCTTGTTCGCTGAATTTGTAGGATATTTGATGTCCCACTCATAGTAGTTCATCCATTCATTCTTTACTCCAAACTTCATCACCATTTTCAGAACGATCAGAATGTCTTTAATTGATTTAACACTCAATCCACATTCAATCTTTTCTAATACGAAACTCTGTACACTCTGTTCTGGAAGTGAGTCTTTTTCTCCAAAAGCAGGAAGGAGGTGGTTTTCCAAAATCAATAAATATGCAGCCATTGTGGACTGCTTCACGTAAGGTCGCTTGTACTCTTTCCAAGCAACCGCAATTTCTCTAATTGTCTTGTTATTCATAAAATTCTGATAATTAATTCTCATAATTAAAGAAATATAATAAGAGATGTTCCAAATCTGAGATTCCCTGAGTTTACGGGGGAATGGAAAAAGTGTATTATAGGTGAATTAACTACTAAAGTAGGTAGCGGGGTGACACCAAGAGGAGGTGAAGCTGTATATAAATCTGAAGGTCATCCTTTTGTCCGTAGTCAGAATATTGGATTAGGACATCTGATATTAGATGATATTGCATATATAGATGAAGATACCCATCAACGGCAAAAGAATACAGAATTACAGTTAGATGACGTACTTCTTAATATAACGGGAGCTTCCATTGGTCGTAGCGCCTTGGTAAATCAACAGATAGTGGGTGGTAACGTAAATCAGCACGTTTGCATTATTCGTGCGAATAAAAAGCTTATACCCTCTTTCCTTTGCAATTTTTTGCTGTCTCAATATGGTCAAAAACAAATAGAAAGTTTTCAAGCTGGAGGGAATAGACAGGGGCTAAATTTTGAGCAAATCAAATCTATTAAAATCGGATTGCCATCAGTAGAAGAACAAAAGAAAATTGCAGATTTATTACTGCTTATTGAACAACGCATTACTACTCAAAACAAAATCATTGAGAAATATGAATCCTTAATTCAGGCAATATGCGATACCTTAATAGAATCAGGACAACCTAAGATCGAATTATCCTTTAACGATTTTGGAGAGCCATATTCTGGCCTATCTGGTAAAAGTGCTGAAGATTTTGGTAAGGGGTGGCCATACATAACATATATGAATGTCTATCAGAATCAAATCATTGATATAACCGATGTTGGTTTAGTAAAAATCAATGAGACAGAGCAACAATCGGTTGTCCGCTATGGCGACATTCTTTTCACGTTATCATCTGAAACGCCGGATGAAGTTGGAATGGGTGCAGTGTATTTGGGAGATATTTATCCTTTATACCTGAATAGCTTTTGTTTTGGTGTCCATATTACAGACGAAAGTAAGATTTACCCTCCATTTTTAGCATACTATATTTCAACCAAATCATTTAGAAAGGCTGTTTTTCCATTGGCACAAGGCAGTACACGTTTCAATTTGCAAAAGAGCGATTTCATGAAAAAAAAGTTTCTTTTTCCAACGGTAGAAAAACAGAACAAAATATACTCCGTTCTCAAAGCCTATTCGGATAAGCTTTCTATCGAAAAGAATATAGCCAATTTACTTTGTGAACAGAAAAGTTACCTTTTACGTCAGTTGTTTATATAAACATCTGACGAAGTAGGTATTGTTTTTCTTTCTCATACGAACATAACAAACTTTTCTCTACATCAATCTTTGTTTGAATGCTTGTCAGGGCGTTAGCAATATAGACTACTTCATCCTCTGTTTTTGGAAGAGGAATGGAGTTTTCCAAGAAACGGGCGTTAGTAATGTTGATTGTGTTCTTCGCTCCTTTCTGTATAAGTGGATGCAAATAATTGAACGCATTGTTGGACTGCATGAAATAGAAGTGCAGAATAACTCCGATGTTATCATTAATCGGCTTATATACACCATACAGAGGTGATACCGCAACAGCGTTTTTAATATAACAGCGTTTTACTATTCCATAAGGAAAATCACCTGTTGGGCTTTTTGTGTAAACTATGTCACCATATTTAACGACATTGTAATGTGATGTTTCTTTGGCTGCAAAAGAGCGTCCAAGATATTCTATCTGATTTATAACACCCTGACTTACAGATACAGAACAAACGGTATAGCCATTTATATTCTTTTCAGTTCTCTCTTGTAGGACTTCGCTTAATTCCGTTTTCTGCCAATTCCCCTTGCGTATTCCATCCGTCTTTTTCTGATAAATAATTGCCTGAATTAAGGATGAAATTTCTGAAATGTCCGCAATTTCAGAAAGATTCTTTACGTCTATAAATGGTGATGTTGTTACATTAGCTGATATATGTGATATAGTTAAAGGTAAACAAGTCAATGGAGAATTTCTTACAGATAGTGGCAATTACTATGTGATGAATGGAGGCATAGAACCATCAGGTTATTATGATGATTATAATACTGAAGCCAACACCATATCTATAAGTGAAGGCGGAAATTCTTGTGGTTATGTACAATTCAATACCACTCCATTTTGGAGTGGAGGACATTGCTATACAATTCAAAATATCACAAATAATGTAGAGAAACTATATCTGTATCATTACCTTAAATGTAATGAGGATACTATTATGAAACTTCGCATTGGCTCAGGATTACCTAATATTCAGAAGAAAGATTTAGCTAAATTCAGGGTAATAGTACCGATAATAGAACAACAAAAAACAATTTCTGCTTTTCTTTCTTTACTTGAAAGAAAAGTCCAAGTAGAAACTGACATCTTAATTGCTGTACAGTCAGAAAAACAATATTTACTTCGCCAAATGTTTATATAAACATCTGACGAAGTAGGTATTGCCGTTGTGCAGCGTAACAATTCAACATGCGTTGTTCTCGTGCTATCTTTGATAACAATGTACCTATAATCTGAGCTATTTGTTTCTGTTCATCCATAGATGGAATACAATGAATAGTATTAAAGTAATCTACAACAGAGATATTAAGTAAACCATGATTTCTTGCACCTTCACCAGCTATATTTGCGACAGTTTTATGCCATTTTTTTGATTCAAAATAATAGATGAGAAAATCAGAATCCACTCTAGCTGGGTCTGGACGAAAACAAATATATAATGGGGATAGTACACCCTGCTCATAATTGTCTAAACGTTTTACTGTCCCCCAAACATAATCTCCCGAATAACTTTTATTATATGCAAAATCTCCCTTTTGTAGAAGGTAATATCCTGACAAATTTTCACTAGCAACATTCTTGTTGAAAAATTCTTCTTGACTAACAAGACCATATTGAGCTGCTATCGTTAAAACTTGCTTACATTGCTCTCCCGTATTTTTTCTGCAGATTCTATGGCAAATATCAGAAAGCCGTACAAAGTGCCAATCACCGAAAAAACCATATAATCTTATTTGTGGTTGCTTATCTTTGGGACTAGAAAAAAGTTTTTCACAGATTGCGGACTTTAGTTTCTTCAAATCCTCAATGATTTTGTTTTGGGTAGTAATACGTTCATCAATGAGAGATAATAAAGATGATATTTTATTCTCTTCTTTCAGTGTTGTTGTAAAAATTGGGAAAGAAGCGTATTCGAGTGAATTTATACCGGGCTGACCTGAACGTGCAGACATTATAGAAACCCATCTCCAGTATCTATGAGTATGCAATTGAGAGAACACAAAATATGGATTATGTTCTGCTACATTAGCTCTAATCAAAAAACCTGCATAGTAAAGTTTACCATCAGATTTTCGATAGAGATATGATTTACCAGTACTTGCTCCAGTACGTGCTAACAATATGTCACCTTCATTAACTACATAGTTTTCAGATAATATTCCGTCTGGTGATACAATGGAACTATTATTATAAGTTGACGACGCTTCATCTATATCTGTAATACGAATGTATTTATTTTGACCATCATAAGGTTTTGCTGCTGCATTCATGCCATAGTCAAAACCTGTTGCAATTTCACCAAATTTACATTTCATCCATTCCCCCGTAAACTCAGGGAATCTCAGATTTGGAACATTAAGGACTTTTTTATCTTTATTATTTGTCATAATCATTATTCTTTATCAGGATTAATATCAAACGGTAGAAAGTTGTCACCGGTATTAAAGCGATCAAAATCCGAACTAAACAAGCGGTCTTGAATGATTCGGTATTTTTCAAATTCGGCTTCAGCAAATTTCTTGGCAAACTCAGCCGTAACTTTGCCTGCATCAGTAAGGATTGCATCACCACCTGCTTCCAGAATGATGTCGATACGTTTTGCCCAATCTTCCATTGTCATAGGTATATGACGCTTTGCCATACGCTCTGCCATGTCCAGAACTGCATTGACCAAACGTCCCATATCTTCCAGTTCTATACCTTTCAGGTAGTTCTTGGCAATACTTACATCAGTCTTGACTATTTTCCCGTCTGGAGCATTCTCCCAGGTTGTCAGTCCCATGTGTTCTTTTTCAGCATCGGCTCTGTTCACAATCAGTTCTGCTGCTGTCTGGCCGTGTACCGCATAATGCATTTTGTTCTGAACCTTCTTGAAAAATAACTTTGTGGTTGGAGCATCACGATTATAATCAATAGCTGTGGCGTAAATGTCAGTAAGTTTTTGATAAAACCGGCGTTCACTGAGACGGATCTCACGAATCTCAGCCAGTAAGTGCTCAAAATAGTCCTCACCGATAAATGATCCATTTTCCATACGTTTCTTGTCTATCACATAACCACGTATAGAGAATTGACGGATGACTGAGGTACACCATTGGCGGAATTGTGTGGCTCTGATACTGTTTACCCGATACCCTACAGATATAATGGCATCCAAATTGTAGAACAGGGTCTTTCTGTTGACTTGACGTTCACCTTCCGTTTGAACTACCGAGAAAAACTCGGTAGTTGCTTCTTTCTGTAACTCCTGACTGGCATATATATTCTTCAGGTGCAAACCGATGTTGTCTGTCGAACAATCAAATAAGGTTGCCATAGCTTTCTGCGTACACCAGATGGTATCATTCTGATACATCACCTGTATGCCATCTTCCTTGCCCTCAATAGCGAAGATTAGGAATTCTGCCGTACTGTTTCTTATCTCAAACCGTTTTGCCATTATACCTTCATTTATTCAACTAGTCCCAATTCTTTCAAATACACCTCAATCTCTTTGTCCAGTTCGGCACGTTTGGCTTCAAGTTCTTTGATTTCTGCCATTACGGCCTTGATGTCGATAGGTTCTTCTTCCTCAAAGGTATCAACATACCGGGGGATATTCAGGTTGTAGTCATTGTCGGCCACTTCTTGTAAGGTGGCAAGATGACTGTACTTTTCTATTTCCTTACGGTCACGGTAGGTTTCAACAATCTTCTGTATATGCTGTGGACGAAGCTTGTTTTGAGTCTTTACTTTTTCAAACTCCTTGCTTGCGTCAATGAACAGGATATTGTCATCTTCCTTACGGCATTTCTTGAAGACAAGAATACAGGTCGGAATACTTGTACCATAGAATATGTTGGCAGGTAAGCCTATAATAGCATCTATATAGTTTTTCTTTTCTATGAGGAAACGGCGGATAACACCTTCTGCGTTTCCACGGAACAACACGCCGTGAGGAGCTACGCAAGCCATTGTACCGCCCTCATTCAAGTGATAAATCATGTGCAGGATAAAGGCGTAATCGGCTGTTTTCTTCGGTGCGAGCCGTCCGGCCTTGCTGAAACGATCATCATTGTTGAACTTGTCGGCGGCACTCCATTCGGCTGAGAACGGCGGATTTGCGACTACCGCATCAAACTGGGTATCACCGAATGCGTCCCATTCGAGCGTATCACCGTTTTCTATCTTGAAGTTGCTGAACTTGATTCCGTGAAGAAGCATATTCATACGGGCAAGGTTATAGGTAGTCGGATTCTTTTCCTGTCCAAATATATCAACAGCCTTTCCTATACTTGCTGCACGTAACAATAACGAGCCGCTGCCACAAGTAGGATCATACACATTGCGCAGACGTTGGTGGCCAATAGAAACAATTTCCGCCAATATGCGACTGACTTCCTGAGGTGTATAGAACTCTCCTGCTTTCTTTCCGGCTCCAGCAGCAAATTGGGAAATCATGTATTCGTAGGCATCACCGAGAATATCAATTTCCTGTGAGGCTTCCACACCAAAATCTATATCATCCAAAGCAAGAAGCACATTGCTGACCAATGTATTCTTATCGTCAGCAGTCTTACCCAACTTAGGAGAAGCCAAATCAATATCAGAGAACAGTCCTCCGAAATCCTCTTCACTGTCCTGTCCAAGTGTACTGTCCTCTATGCGTTTCAAAGAACGTTCCAGCATAGGCAGTATATTTTCTTTCCGCTTGATGGTATCTATCACTGATGAAAACAGGAATTGTGGTTCTATAAAATAACCGATATTTTCCAGACACTGGTTTTTGACCTCTTCCTGCAATTCCGCAGCATCAGCATCGGTCATATTCCATAATTCCTTAAAGGTCACTTCATCGTCTTCAAGCGCACTATTAGCGTATTTTTCAATTTTTTCTGACAAATATTTATAAAAGATGAACCCCAAGGTAAAATACATAAAGTCGCTTGCCGACATATTGCCACGCAAACGGTTTGCGACCTCCCAAAGCTGGTCACGGAGTTTCTGTTGTAATTCTTCGCTCATATTTAATACCAATATTTCTTTAATTTTTCTGACATATATAATAATGACTGCTTTTTCTCAGTCACACGATATGCAATAACATCTGGAATAATTTTCGCTATGGAATCTTTGCTTATTCTTTCACGTTGCTTCAATGTCTTATAGTTATACCATTCGGATAAAATATAAACATTCTGAGCAGGAGCATAATTCACACATATTCTGTTTAACATATATTGATTGCCGACTTCATTGCTAACATAACAAATTAACATTCTTTCTGCCAACAAGATATCTTCATCATCAGGTAACATGTTTACAAAATGCCCGACCCAGATTTCCGATATTCTAGGTAACTCTTTTATGTGATGGTCTTTATTCGAAAATCGCTTAGCAACACCTTGTATAGTCTTGCCAATATAATAATGATTAGTGGTCTTTGCATATTTCTTATATCCTTTTATTAGGTATAAATTACATGTATAATCCGAATGATTATTTTCCCACTCTTTCAAATCGTCCAAAGCGTTTTCACCGTAAAAAGAGCCATACCACCTGATTAGGAATGTTTTATCCATTTGTTGACTTTATATTGATGAATCAAAAACATTCCAAGAAATACAATGAAGTGAACCTCCGATATTTCCGTCAGACGCTTCGAAGGTAAGCTCACATGAATCTATTTGAATAACAGATTCCACTTGTAGAAACTCTTTTAACTGCTCGGCAGCGACATCATCTGCTTTTTCATTTACAACGGGCATAAGCACTACATTACCAACTTGCAGATAGTTAATATATATCCATGAATTTTCTGTCCTGATATCCCCAAATTGAAATTCTTTAATATTAAAATATGGAGATAAACGCTCTAACAATTTCAACCGATATTCCGGATCATAGTCTGTATAGTTTGAAAGTAATATCGTATTCTCATCTATTGCGTGTAAAATACCATCAGCATGACATAAAGGAAGTTCATTTCTTTTTTCGCACTCTGCAATTTCATTCGGATCACAAGGTATCCATATTACCTGTTTTCCGCTAGCGGATTCAATACGTTTGGTAATCTCATACTTTGACAAATCAGTGTTCTCTTCAAATACTTTTTCTGTCAAAATTATCTTATTACCACAAACGACCACATTGCCACCATCTAAAACAAGATTACAATCTACTATATCTTTGTCTTTAAGAAAATCACAATCAGGTTTGTCGGTAATAAACTTACTCATACCCGGAACTTTTACAAGATAATCCGGGGTGTATTTATAGCGCATGAATTTATTTTCATCTATCTGAATAGGCATATAGTCTCTTGCCCAAATATCTTTTGTCTGTCTGATATTCGAACCAATCTCTATACCTTTTGCTTTCAAAGCTTCCATGATAGACTTTTTGCATTTTCTGTATGTCTGAGTAAAACATGCAGAAAAGAAAACTTTATTTGTTTTGCTATCCAACATAACTTCAATCCCAACTAAAAGTTCTTATAATACCACGCAATCTATCAAGAATGCGTGTCAATGCTTTTCTTGTCTTTATCAGACCAAGATGTTTCTCTTTCAAGGCCTTTTGTATGATTTCAGGCTGTTCCTTCTGCAAATAGTCATACTCTTTTATATAGAGATTAAGCACCTCGGAAGAAATTTGTTCTTCATCAGCCAAATCACATATAGCTTTATTTCGTTCAGATACAATATACTGGTTCAGGCGTTCCTCCAATTCATTTGTGCCGTCAGCCTTATTACGCCCAGTCATGAAGTTTTCCTTGTCTTCATCCACATTCTTTTTGATAAAGCCGTCTATGAGTTTGGCTTTGCCTCTCATTCCAGCATCCTTAATCATAGTATCAATGATATGCTGGCGTTTAGCAGAATAATCATCGCTATATGGGTCAAGGTCGGCAATGAGTTCAAGGATATAAGCCACATTGATAATGTCACTATGCAGAAGCTCAAGACAGAAATCTATATCTTCCAAGCCTTGATTACTGCCGTATGGCACAGGGTCTTCCGCAACAACTGGTGGTGTAACTGGAGGATTGATAAAGCCAACTGTTATGTCGAGGTATTTACTCTTATAGTCGTTGAATTGTTGTTCTGTCAGTCCAAGATCGTCCGCATCTTCGCTATAATCTTCGTATATCTGGATTTCTGCGTGTTTGCGGATTATATCACGAAAAGCAAGCACAAAATTCTTTTTGTCGTTTTCACTTTGCAGAAAGTCTATGCTGCCGGGCGTAGGATATTTTTGAAGAAACTCTGTTGCTAAAGTTCTGTATTCCTGTTTTACTTCCTCAAACGGAGGGCGCACTATATCCTCAGGATTGTCAGAGTTACTAAATAACCTGATAGACGTATCAACATTACTTTTCAAGTCACGAAAACAAACGATTTTACCAAAACGCTTCTTCTCGTTCAGTACTCGGTTGGTACGACTGAACGCTTGCAGCAAGCCATGATACTCCATGTTTTTATCCACATAGAGCGTATTCAGTTTCTTGCTGTCAAAGCCGGTTAAGAACATACCCACGACAAGGCAAAGGTCAAGCGGTTTCATGTCCGTTTTCTTCTTTTTCATGCGCAGGTTGATGTCATCATAGTATGCTCGGAAATTCTCAGTCGTGAAAGCTGTTCCGTACATTTTATTGTAATCATCCATGATGGCTTGCAGTTCGTCAGCTTCACCTACACTTTGACTTGTATATTGACCTGTACCCATACCTGTCTGGTCATCATCCTGGCTACTATTGGCTGCGTATGTAAACACTGCACCGATTCGGATTTTAGGATTCAAAGATTTGAAAATCTTGTAATAGCGTATAAGCATCGGAACGGACTGCACGGCAAACAAGGCATCAAATTCTCCATCAAATGTGGATTTGTTGAAATTGTTAAGGATGAATTTTGCAATTTCTTCCATCCGGGCTTGATTGTCATTATCAACGACTTCATTGCCGTGATAGTATTCCACAAGGAAACCAAGCACGTTTTCATCCGCAATGGCATCCTTAATCAGATATTTATGGAGGCAATTGCCGAATATTTCTTTGGTGGTATGTCCGTCCACCGCATTCTCAGTAAAAATAGGCGTTCCGGTAAAGCCGAATATCCGGGCATTGTCAAAGAACTTCATAATCTTCTTGTGGCTGTCCCCGAAATGACTGCGATGACACTCATCAAATATCATTACGATACGTGAGTGACGGACAGATTCAATCTTGTTGCTATACCAAGTCTTGCTGACTGCGGAGTTGAGTTTCTGAATGGTAGTGATAATAATCTTTGAATTGCTTTGCAGTCGCTTCACAAGTTCATCCGTATTGTCGGTACTATCCACCGCACCCGGCTCAAATGCCTCGTATTCCGATTGTGTCTGAGTGTCGAGGTCATGACGGTCAACTACAAACATCACCTTATCTACATCATCCAATTCCGATACAAGCTGTGCCGCCTTGAATGAAGTTAATGTTTTTCCAGCCCCTGTTGTATGCCAGATATAGCCATTGTCGTTAGAGTTTTGTACCCTGTCCAAAATCTTCTCTACCGCATAAAATTGATAAGGGCGAAGCACCATCAGGCACTTGTCGCCCTCATGCAGTACAATATATTTTCCTATAATTTTACCGAGCGTACACTTCTCTAAGAAAAATACGGCAAACTTATCCAACTCATTGAACGGATGATTGGCAGCATCAGTCCAGTTGAATGTGAATTTATAACCACTATTCGGATTATTGGCGAAATAACGTGTATTTACTCCGTTTGATATGACAAACAACTGGATATAGTCAAATAGTCCGTGGAATGAAGTCTTGTGGTAACGCTGTATTTGATTGTATGCTTGTTTCAGTTCCACGCCACGGCGTTTCAATTCAATCTGAACCAAAGGCAAACCATTTATAAGAATGGTTACATCATAACGGCATTTCTTACGTCCTTCCACCGTAATTTGGTTCGACACCTGAAACTCATTCTGACACCATTGCTGACGATTGAGAAACTCCACCCAAATGCGCTTGCCATCTGACGTGTCAAGCGGATAGAGGTCCCGGAGTTTTTTTGCTTTTTCAAAGCGCGTACCACCTTCCAGGTAGATAAGTATCTTTTCAAATTCCTCATCGGTAAATTCAGTACGACCATGCTCTGACAACCGCTTATGATTATGCTTCTCCAACTGCCGTTTGAAATTGGCTTGAAGATTATCTTCCTCTGCAATCTGGACATATTCATAGTCCATTTGTTGAAGGGCAGCGATAAGTCCGGCTTCTAATGCCGCTTCACTTTGTATTGACATAAATCTGCTTTATTCGTTATTCATTTCTATTTAGACTTTTGATAATCTCGATGCCTAATGCATTCTCTATCTTGCATATAGTCTCCAGTGACATATTCTTTTTCCCTTTCAATATTTTTGAAATATATTGTTGGGTACAATTCATCTTCTCAGCAAGCATTAACTGCGTAAAGCCAAGTTCCGCCATCCGCTTAGACATAACCCCGGCTATTAACTGTGAATACTCTACCCAATTCTTTTTATCTTGCTCAATTCTGATTTCTGCTCCTGTAACGTCCAAAGCTTTACAGGAAATTTTGTCTGCTGCTATATTCATTAAAAAGATTACTTTATCGCACGTCTACATGCAAAGATAATGCAATTATTTGATAAATTACAACCAATGAGTTGTATTGTAGCTATATTAACTCAATTTTCTACTTATCAGTTTACGGAATAGAAGCCAGGTATCCACAAATAAACTATAGATATATAAAACAGACCGGCAGATATGCCTCGTATCTGTGACACCAGGCAAGTTTCAGCCGACAGGTTCATACAATCATGCAGATAAACCAGGACAGTTGCCAAAGACAGAGCCTTTAAGGTTACACTACTCTTCACTTCAAAGGCTCTGTCTTTGGCAACTGGTTACCGGTGGCTCGTCTGAAAACGCAAACAAGCAGGCCGTCCCGATGATGCAGGCTAAAGCTTGCACTGGCGGAACGTCCTATATCCTTGAATACCCGTCTTAAAATACAGGCAAGCTGTTCCGACTGTTCGTATTTCATGCGATGCCGGAACAAATTGCCTTATACAGCGGAAACTTATCGGCTGACTTGCTTCGTATCTACAATACCAGGCAAGTTTCAGCCGACAGGTTCATACAGTCATGCAGATAAATCAGGACAGTTGTCAAAGACAGAGCCTTTAAGGTTACGCTGCTCTTCACTTCAAAGGCTCTGACATTGGCAACCGGTTACCGGTGGTTTGTCTGAAAACGGATACTATGCTCCTCAGAAATCTTTGAATACTGAATATCAGGAAATCATTGGAGCATCATAGCCGGAACCGTTTCTTATGTGCAAAGGTACTTCGGACTGGAGAAACGCCAAGTGACGCTTACGCTTTCAGTCGGAGGACTTGACGGCAGCCTTCCGCAAATTTTCTCATGCCTCAAAAATTTGGGTATTCCGTCTGCATTCTCTGACTTCACACTTGTCTTTTTCTCCCTTTGGTCCGCAGTCACAAATGCACATAAAACGGTTTATCCCGGCCATGAAGCTCAATGAGCTTTACCAAAGGGAAAAGAACTGGAACTTCAAAATTCAAGTGTTATGCGAGCAAGAAGAATGGGTATCAAACAATCTTTTAATTTTTTACTGATATGTGCAGATTGATGACAACACAACTGGCGGAAGCTCTGGAGGGTTATCCGCTCTACTCCCAGGACGGCAAGGGAAAAGAGGCTGTTTGCCGTGCGGTTTTTGCCCTTGGTTCTGTAAGGTGGTTTATCCTTGAAGGAAACAGGGAGGATGACGATGTGATTCTATTCGGTATCGTAATCGGACTCATGGAGGATGAATACGGGTATATTTCCCTCAATGAGCTTTCGGATGTGGAGCTTGACCTGAGTGCTCAGGGGCTTGGCAAGCTTCAGGTAAGACAGCAGCAAGACTTTAATCCGGTTCCGCTGAAACAGATTCAGGACAGCAGGCTTCAGGAATTTCTTGAAAGGTTTGAATAGGCTGTATGAAAACAGAAGTGGCCGGTCCTATCCGTCACGGACAAGACCGGCTGCTTATTATAGCAGGTAAATGAAAACAAAACTATAATTGTATGGTAAATGGAAAATTGTCGTAATATTTTTAATCTCTCTGCCCGGCATGGGTGGAGCGTTTCAATGGAAAACATGGATGGAATCCGGTTTCTCAATTTCAGGAGGAAGACTTCGAGCGGTGTGCCGTTCTGTTTTACCATTGAAGCCGGTAACGGTACAGCCGGCTGCATAGCAAAAGAAATACTCTCTTTCGTCAGTGCCGTTGTTCCTGAGAAATGTGCAAGGGAATGGATGATTCAGTCAGGAGCAATGGAGCCGTCCGAGTTCCTTCAAGCCGTATCCGACATGGAGGATGTCAGGCTAAGGGCAAGGCTGCTGGCTCTTGAACTTGCTGCTATGAATGCCAAATATAATGTTCTGGATACCATTCCATGGGACAGACTGAACTAAAGGTGTTTCTTACGCTTGCGGCCACGTTTGGGCAGGCCGGTTTCCTTGTAGGCTATCAGGTCAGTTCCTCTGAACACCCTTTTTGCCTTGTCAGGTATCTTCAGGAAAGCCAACGGCTTTTCCAAATAACGGATATAGGCATAGATGGTGCAGCGGTGAACACCCAGGTAGCGTGCTGCCTCCTTTACTGAATATGTCTTTTCCGGAACAACTTTCATTATTTCTCATGCTGGTTAATCTTTTCGTTTATTGGATGCCGTAAAGGTAAACAGTTGATTATTAGCTGTCAATACGTCAAATATGGGATTATTCCGGAGATTGTGGGATTTGTATGGATTATGTGTTACCTGTCATATTCAATACAGCAGGTTTGGCGATTGATAGCGAATCTTTTTTTATGAAAATCAGGAAGGAATATATTTGATGGTTGACAGCGTTGACAGCAAATCCAATGAAAATCCGGTATAAAGTCAGTCTTGGAAACTGCTGTAATACAGTATATTATATTATTTCTGATTTTTCTTATAAAGAATAGAGTATTATAATGTGTCAACGTTTGGCTATGGATTTTTAGCGGACAGAAAATTGTGGCTACACTTGTCAACGTTTGTCAACGTATGATTTCTATATGAAGTATCTGATACACTGACAGATACTCTCTGTCAACACTGTCACCCCTGAAACGGGTGCATTTTATTATCTGAAAACATCTGATGCGAAAGGGATACCTGGTTATCCTAATGTACCATTACAGCCACAGGTTTGTTCAGCATGCCTAACTAGATATTTTTTTGCAAAGGTATCTCCGGCATTGCAAACGTCAAACACAGGGCTGAAAATCTTCCTCAAACGTGGTTGAGCGTATTTTCAGCTTTCCTTTAAGTTTGCCTTATTGAATGCCTGCGCTTCTGAGAACTGCAAAAAATATCCTTCGGGCAAGCTGAAAAACTTGCAGACAGAAGGGAAAAAAATCAGAGCGTATGGTACAGATGGACGAAAGCATCAGAAAGCAGTTGGAAAAGCCACAGACATGGTTCTGCAAGTATTTTCCCAAACGTATTCAGAATGTGGGCGAGAAGGAAATCGCCGACAGACAGATGGTCTATGACTTCAAGGACGGAAGGTCTCATGAAGCAGTGGCACAGATGACGGCAGCAAGAATGATTGAGGAACACGGCAGCGGATGCTCACAATTGGTATTCATTCCGGTTCCGGCATCATCGGTAAGAAAGAATGAAATCCGGTACATGGACTTCTGCAGAAGGGTATGTGAACTCACAGGAGCTATAAACGGATATGACCATGTAAGGGTATGCGGAGAAAGGCTCGCAGTTCATGAGAACCGCAAGGCTGAAAAGGAAATCAGAAAGGTAAGCATCATCGAGTTTGATGAAGAGTGGTTTAAGGACAAGACGGTCATAGTCTTCGATGATGTGATAACACGTGGAATAAGTTTCGGTATGTATGCGAATCAGTTGGAGAGTTTCAGAGCGAATGTCATTGAAGGCATCTTCCTTGCAAAAACCCATTATAAAGTATAGAACTATGAACGGAATATTATCAGAAAAATCAAAGTCACTGGCTTTCACGGGACACAGAACTGTTCCCGTAGAAAGGCAGGATGAAATAAGGGCACGGCTTGTTGAAGCTGTGTCCGTCGCCTGCAAATCGGGTATAACCTGCTTCTATTCAGGCATGGCCATGGGATTCGACCTGATGGCCGCTGAAACTGTATTATCACTGAAGGGAAGGTATCCGGATATACGGCTAATTGCCGTTGTTCCTTTCAGAAGACAGAGCTGCCGGTGGCCTTCCATGGAAAATGAACGTTATCAGAATATAATTTCCAGGGCCGACCGAGTTATTGTATTGAGTGAACACTATTTCAAAGGATGTCTTCTAAGACGCAATGACTTCATGCTGGAGCATTCATGTGGCGTGATTGCCTATTATGACGGCAAGACTTATGGAGGAACATTCTATACCTACAGGGAGGCAAGGAAAAGATGTATTGATATAATCAATCTGTACTGAAAACCTGCCCGGATTATATTGAAAATATTGTACAAAACAGATATGCAAATTTCTTGCACATCTCATTTATAATGCTTATATTTAGATAGTTAAACGAGTTATAAGGGGTAGTTTTATGAATAATATCTACAACCGGTACATTTGGCTGCTGCATACAGTCTACCAGGAAAGAAAGGTCACTTTTGAAAGGCTTTGTGATATTTGGAAGCACCATTTCCTGTACAATGGGAAGCCGCTGAGTCTTCGTACATTCCACCATCACAGAAAAATGATTGAGGAGAATTTTGATATAGTTATTGCGTGCAACAGAAAGGACTATACATACTACATCCAGAATCTGGATGAAATACTCGGTGACAGCTGCCGGAACTGGCTGTTCAACAGCCGTATCATTGATGTGGCTCTGAAAAGCAGTCCGTGTCTGTTCCATCGTGTTGTACTGCCTGACATGTCTGGCGGTATTGAATACCTTCCTGATATATCGGAATGTATCAGCGATGGACATGAGCTGTACATATTCTACACCAATGACAAGGGCAATGAAGTGGAAGGCCGTTTCCGACCGGAAGGTTTGAAGCTGTTCCATAACCGCTGGTATCTGCTCGGGTACAGGAACGGATCAGAGTTCTGTGCTGTTCCTCTTGATGCACTGACAAGAATCTATCTCAGCGGAAACAGGTTTCAGACTGACTACAGGTTTTCGCTGGCCAAACGTCTTTCAAACTCCATCGGTGTTGTAGCTCCAACCGGACAGCAGCCGGAAGAGGTTACACTACGGGCTTATGGTCCATTTGCTGATTATCTGAGAAAACATCCTTTCCACCATTCGCAGGTGGAAAGGAATGGTATGGGGAGTTTCACTTCATTTGATTACACACTTCTTGTGACTGACGAACTGGTGGATGAAATCCTGGCTCTCGGTGATAAGGTGGAGATTACTTTTCCGGAAAAGTTGAGAATGAAATTACTACAGAAGATTGGGCGTATCAGAAACAGGTATGCAACATAAAAATCTGCAATTGTAGAATATTACTTTTGAGTAGTAAACATTCGCTCAATCATTGCTTCAAGCTCTGGACTCAATGGACGTTCTGTGTCCATACACTCCTTCTCACCGGCAACCAGGTCACCATATATATTCCTGTAACGTTCAGCCTCACTGCCATCACAGCAAAGCATAGCCGTCTCAAACTCCTTAATCATTTTCTTACGCTGGCTCTCTGGATATTCCTTAGTCTTGCCATAACTGGTAATAGTAAATGTTCTTGCCATAATCATAGGATTTATTTGTTTTACCTTTGTTTATAATCATCATCACTATACTAATATACGAAAATATTCTGATAATCAGAAATTTAACCATATAAAACTTCTAAAGATTTTAATCAAAGGCGGATGAAAAACAATCGGAATCCACATATCTTTTTATCAGAAATACAACTATAACAATGAAGGTATTAATGGTACAATCCTAATTATTTAAGCAAAAAAACTTATATAAATCAACATTCCCAAAGCGGTTGTTCCAACCAGTTATCAACAAATCCCATAGCTTGTGTGTCAATCATCGGATATTTTTCCAAAAGGACTAAAAGATTCTGCTTGAAATCATTATCAGGCCGTATTATGTCTATAAAATGTTTCAATATACATAGTGTAAAGAACACACGTCCCTGTTGTACATCATCTTCCAACCAAGGTCTGAGCGGTCTTGTCATGGTGAGAGCACGTAAAGATAAAGAACGGTTCCACAATCTTGCATGATGACAGCATGAATTACGGGTAAGCGTAATAATAGTCATCCAGGAAATGAACACAGGAACAGATAAGCCAAAATATCTGGCTATTTTTTTGCGAATCTGATTACTTGAAATATTCTCATAGACTCTGGTAAGAGTTCCTAATGGAATAATCTCCGCAATCATCCATGATGGAGGGTATGGTTCCTCGTATGACTCCTTAAAATGAAGAATGAAATCTTCACGACTGGCCTGAATTTCCTTATCCACAAGTTGTATAGTCTTATTAAACTTGTCACTGTTCGCAAAATATTCAGGTTTGGACATCCAGAACACATCTTCAGTTTCTTCACAGGCTATATTCGTTATGGCACTTCTGACTGCTATTTCGATACGTTCTATCTGATTGAATAAAAGCAAACGTAATTCACGGTCAAACTCATATAAACTGAGTGCTTTACCTAAAGTGCTGTCACTCTTATAAATATGTTCTGATTTCGGAGCTTTTAAAAAGGGATATAAATATCCGGATAACCGGTAATAACCAATAGACCGTAATATATGTTCTGCATTTTCCGTGTCAGAACAATCAAGTCCACGATTTTCTAAAATTACCAGAAGCTCGGATGGGGATGAATATTGTTTGGTGTATCTCATATATAAAAAAACGACCCGCCGATTTAAGCATTGTGAAGAGGCTTGGCGGGTTCTTGTGTTGCAAAGATATGTAAAAATCATGATTCAACAAAATATTCTGCTGATTTTCATATCCAAAACAAGCTTCTTCTTTATTTTTTTTATTTATATCAATCTCCTTTATTACTTATATGACCTGATGATTAAAATGATAAATCCTGTTGTACCGGAACTGAAGGCTGAGAATCTGATTTGTCAGACAAAACTTCCTTCATGTCCTGCACTTCAGCCACAACCTCAGTTTCAAGATCCAGCCCGAAAGTCTCTTTCAACTGGAGATAATCAAAGCATAATGCTTTAGGTCGGTTTACCTTTACCTTCTTAACCTGCTCGCCATTTACAATGTCGATGGTATAGTCAGGAAGTCCGCTTGGCAGAAGTATGGTGAATCTGTCCTGTTTCAGGCCCAAATATGAAGCATGGGATTTCAGGTACGACATGATGGTGGACCAGTTCGAGCGGTTGGAGGTGGAACCTGCATTCCGGCTATTGAACAGTGATGCTACGGCTGCTGTGTTCAGATAGAGAATCGGACGTGCCTCCTTAAATTCTATATCTTCCTTGACAGACAACGGACGGAAGGATTTCATATACCTTATACGGTAATGTGCCTTCTCAATACATTTCCCTGAAGTCTGGAATCCCTGAAGCATACTCCAGAAGTCCGCTATTTCCGAACTTTCCTGAGCCAGTTCATTCTGATTGCGTATTCCCCTGACTGCCGTATCAAACAATTCTGCATAGCTGAAAGGCACGTCAATTACTGTCTCCAGTGTTCTGAAGGTGGCCAATGGAATAACCCAGTTTCCGAATATACGGTCATGGATGGTTTCATTCTCCAGTTTCGCAGCCAGCTCACGCTTGGTAATGGAATATATTTCCGGAAAGTTCTTCTCAAACAGTTCCCGGTGTCCCAGTATCTCCAGGGTGAGGTGGGTAAGTCCCATGTTGCAGACTGATACAAGGTCTTCATAGGCTCTTTTCTCGTTCTGGTTGAATGATGTCTTTGAAAAGGCAAGGAAGATGACACGGGTATAGAGTGCCATATCCTGTGTCGGCTTGTCCTGGCCGCAAAGGGCTACACCTGTTGTGACAATGGTCTGTGCTGCCATCCCGTCTGTATTCGTATTCTTCTTGGTCTGGCCGCCACCGCCCCAGAGTCCTTTCAGATAGGCTATCTTGCGTATGTCGAGGTCGTTCTTGTATTCATCAAGCACGGCAAGAGTATTGACGGCCTGTGACACACGGTCATTCATGGCCGGTACAGAGGTTACTCCAAGGTTGGGCGGATCTACTCCGTGCAGGAAAAAGGACTGGAGGGAAGTAGCCAGTGTTGTCTTACCGCTTCCTTTCTCACCGAAAAGGTTCAGGATGGGAAAGTGGCGGGTACGTCTGAATATGATGTCACGGAAGAGAGTGGCAAGCAGGTAACAGAAGGCTACGCTTGCATTCTCACCGAATACTTCCATCAGTCTTTTTACGTAATCATACAGTTTTATCCCGTTGCGGTTCTCATGTACCATGAGTCTCTCAAACTGGAATATCTCCGGATTGTTGAGATAGATTTTTGAAGTGGCCGGTATATAGAAGGCCTTGCCGTTGATTCCACGGACAATACCCAAATCGTCAACGGCATTGAATGCACCTGCAAAGAATATACCGTTACCAAAAGCGAAGAATCCTTCAGCCGCATTCCAGCCGAGCTTTCTGATACGCTCTGCCGTATCAGTCTTTGAATACAGGTATTCCTTTACACGGTTGAGCTTGTCTATCTTGGCCAGCCATACATAGTTGCCCAGTGAGCCGACCTTCTGCTGGAAGTTGCTTAACGAGCAGAGTTCTGACTCCTTCAGTTCTATGACCCTGCATACATTGTACATATTCCTCATACGGAAGATTCTGGTTCCGTTTATCTCATCCTCGATATGGAACAGTGGTTCCATTATGAAGTTGGAGATTCTTGACGGTTCATCATCATCTTCACCGATGGAGTAGTAACAGTTTTCCCTGACGAACAGTCCGAACTGGCGAAGCAGTTCAGCTTCACGCTGCATCTCGTTCATGGCCGTCGGCTTGTCGTTCCTTCTCCTGGCTTCTCCACGTGCCTGGGTAACGGCATCACGCCATAGCTTTACCTTGCCGTGCAGTCTGGAGAGCTGTTCTATGCACTGGTCGTACACAAGCTGGTCCTTTATATAGCGCAACAGGTCTGCTATTTCCGCAACACACTTTCTTTCCTCTACCATGGAACCGGCTACCAGAAAACGTTTCTGTGCCAACCAGATGATAAAATGCTTTTCAGGAAGTGAAGTATAATCCTCCCTGCTGCGGATATAACTGTCGGCATCATTCTTGGCATATTGTACTTCTCCTTCTGCCTCGGATGGTATTTCTGTAAAAGGAAGTTCCCTAACTGTTACATGGAATCCTTTTCTTATGGCTGCAGCCCCGTTGGTCATCACCGCCTCAAATCCCGGCCCGTATGGCTTGTCTTCCGCAATATCTGAATCTGGAATGAAACAGAGTGAGGATACATACTTCTTCAGCAGCTCGAATTGGCTGTCACTCCAGGCTGTTCCAAGTGACGCTACTGTATTGTCGTATCCAATCGACTGCATTCTCAGGACATCAGGAGCACCTTCCACAATGATATAATAGTCGGCATCACGCAGTCTGGCGGCACGGTCAATGCCGAATACTGTTTCTCCCTTGGAGTAAATCATGCTTGTTGCCGAATTGATATACTTGGGAGCTTTCCTGTTGTCTCCTATGTATCTGGCCGTATAGGCTATGATGCGTCCCCATCTGTTTCTCACGGGAATCATGATACGCTGTCGGAACATGGCGTATGTGTTTCCGTCCTCGCCACGCTTGAACATACCGAGTTCGTACAGCAGTTCTTCGTTCAAAGCCTTGTTTCTGCAAAAATCCATAAAGGCCTGACCGTCCTTCGGTGCATAGCCTATTCCGGCAAAGGCACAGAACTCCTCATGCCACCGGCTGTATGCGTATGTCCTGGCTTCAAGGCTCTCTTCCTTGTCTGTTGCTCTTAAATTTTGCAGGAAGAAGGTCTGGACTGTATCGAGAACTGTCAGAAGTGATTCCCTGCGCCTGGCTTCGACCAGCTGTTCCTCACTGCGCTCTTCACTGACGTATTCTACCGGAATATTATGGTTCCTGGCAATAAATTCCACGGCGGCACTGAAGGAAAGGTTTTCCTTTTCCATTATAAACGTAATGGAATCACCGCCACGGTTACAGCTGAAACAGTGGAAGAGATTCTTGCTTGGGGTTACGGCAAAGGAACCGGTCTTTTCGGAATGAAAAGGACAAAGCCCCATAAGTGTTGAGCCTTTTCGGGACAGTCTGACATAAGGACTGAGTACGTCTTCTATGGCAAGTTCCCTTACTTTCCGTATGGTTGTTTCGCTTATCATAACGTACTGAGCAGGTTCCAACAATCGATTATTGACTGGCCGGAGTATTTCGGACGGCTGACATTATTAGGATTGAGCGGTTGGATATATCCGTTATCTCTGTATTTTTTGAGTGTCTTGTTGCTGATACCGAGTTCAGCACAGGTGCGCTTGACTGAATAGACACCGTTTGGATCACACGCTGGTCTGATTTCTTTCATTATCATAAAATCATTATGAATGTGCGATACAAAAGACCTGTCCGGCTTTATTGTTAAGCTGTTGAACAAAGGTTACTGACGCACATTCCTGTACCTACTATAATTGCGTTCTTTATATTTCATAGAGTATTACGGCTAAATTAAACATATATAGTTTATCACTATTAAAATATCAGCCATAATATGTTTATCATTTGTCTTTTTTGACTGGTCTTTCAGCCTGTTTCGGCTGACTTTCATCAAAATAATCCTGGGTGGTACGCTGCAGGAGCCTGAGGTCTGCCGTGCGATATTCCACCTTACCGGGTCTTTTATAGGAAACCACCTTTCCCTGACGTTTCCACCGTTCTACATTCCTGCGGCCAAACAGCTCGTATGCCTTCCTCTGGCTGATGAATTCAGGATCGTCCTTGTCGGCTTTCAATTGCCTGACAATTCTGGAAGACAGGTCATTCAGGAATGTTTCGTATGGTATAAGATGGTCCAGAAACTGTAATATCTTCATATAAACCTGATTTGGTTTCTATACTGTTCGTTTGACCGTAATGGTATGGTTTTCCCTGTCAGTCCTGGTCTTGAACTGGCGGTTGTAGATGGCACCAAGCTCTGAAGCCTGTGTACGGACGCTTTTCAAACGTGAGATGGGGAATGAAACGGATTCACCTACTTCAAGGGCAACAAGTGCCGGACGGATTTTTTCTAAGTTTTCAGACATAATTGTTGGATGTTTAATATTTAATGTTTAACTTTGTATTCACCAAATGAATAGGTTACACCACAAAGTAACATAAAATGGTTTATATAACCAAATATTTGTTTGATGATTTATTGTTTAAGATGTATTTATTGAAGGAATCGCATGGATAATGACATAAAACACGTGCATGTAGGTCAGGCTATCGACAAAAGACGCAACGAGCTTGGATTAAGCAAATCTGAGCTTGGGCGCAAAATAGGTGTACCGCAGCAGCACATAAACCGCATACTGGAAAGGGAGACAATGGAAACGAGCAGGCTTATTAAAGTCAGCGAAGCATTGGACTTCAATTTCTTTTCCCTTTTCTGTCCGAAACAACATCATATATCGGCACACCTTGCAGCCGTTTCATTGGATGGAAATGCAAATAATCTGATAGGTGATGCAGAACTGGCCGTACAGTTATCCAGCGAAAAGAAAGAAACAGAGAACCTGAGGGAAACAATCAAGCTTCTGAAAGAGCAGATAGAGAGTCTGAACTCACAGATTTTACGTCTTGATTCAAACCTGAAGGATAAGGACGTGATTATTGAACTATTGAAAGATAGGAAATAAACAATACTGAAATTTAAATGAATGCGTCATCTCGTTACAGAGAGGTCAAATCATTCATCCTTAATATCTATTGCAACTGTTCCAAGCATTGTATAGGATTGTATCAAGATGCATACAGATTACATACACAAATATTGCATCTTATTGAAATACAGATATGTATTGGAGAGGCTCAAGCTGCAGTTGAAGAATAATGCTTAAAAAGTAGCAGCTTCAGAAAAAAGTCATACCAAAGCGCATACACTTCACATACACCGGTAATCTAACCTATTGGGGATTAACCGTTTATGAAAGTGGCGCAGGCAGCAATAGAAGGATAGTCAAATACGCTGGTTAGGTACTTAACTATCTGATAAATAGACTGTAAATACTTGTGAAAGTATTTGCAGTCTATTTTATTTTATGCCTGTTGGGTATTGATGTCCGTTTACCACCCAATATTTATTTGGTATTTATTATAAAAAACTAACTAAATGTTTGTTTAATCATAAAAACAGCTTTACATTTGCACCTCGAAAAACAGACCTGAGTGGGGTCTAATTGTTTAATTTAAAAAAAATGAGATGAAAAAGGGTTTATTATTGATAGTTGTTATGGTGGCAGCTATCGCTGTAAAAGCACAAGACATTTACGTAGGCGGATCTTTCAACGTTTGGCGTAACAGCACAGGCAATACTACGTCTTTTAAAGTAGCTCCGGAAATCGGATATAACTTTAACGAAACATGGGCGTTAGGTGCTGAATTGGATTATTCACATGACTATAACGGAAGCTTATCAACAAATGCATTCTCTGTTGCTCCGTATATCCGTTGGTCTTATTATCAAAACGATGCCGTTCGTTTGTTCTTGGACGGAGCTGCTGCCATTGGTTTTGTGAAGGTAAAAGACGGAGATACCAGCAAGGCAGGACAGATTGGTTTTAGACCGGGTATTGCTGTAAAATTGAACGATCATTTCTCTTTTATTGCTAAATATGGTTTCTTGGGATACCGCAGAAATGTAAACACTCCCGGAGATTCTTTCGGTCTTAAACTTACTAGCGAAGATCTTTCAATCGGTTTCCACTACGCATTCTGATAGATAAGAAAAATCGAACAAAAAATAGGAAAGGGAGTTCCCAAAAATAGGGAATT